>Ga0172362_10000914_pt1 | contig 24918 bp, 21 predicted proteins | sample LakKivs1_kivu2a2_FD_114534 | JGI IMG/M metagenome (GOLD analysis project Ga0172362, IMG submission 114534) | Sediment microbial communities from Lake Kivu, Rwanda - Sediment s1_kivu2a2 | ecosystem: Environmental > Aquatic > Freshwater > Lake > Sediment | place: Rwanda: Western Province, Lake... | reverse complement strand
CGGGACACCCGAGAATCTCGAATCGGCGATAGACCGGGCCTTCGCGGCGCTAAACAGCGACCCGGCAACCGCGCTGTCGCTTGCCTATAGGACTTCTCAGAATATAGCTGAGAGCGCTTAGATCCTCTACAAGCCTGTAGTTGCATTTGCCGGCGCGAGGGTCGGCAGTGCGTGCGTCCGGTTTGTCGGGAGTTTGCTGCGACACGTAGCCCCCCTTTCGAGTGCCTACGGCGGCACAGAGTAGCAGGTTTTCGGGATTGTGCAAGGGAGCGGTGGGTTCTAGTGAAAACTTGCGCGGCCGGCGCCGACAATTATCATATTCCTCTGCAGCGTTTTCCAGGGCGATAATACCGGAAGGAGCGAGAATGCCCTACTTCAAGGAACTTCAAAAGGCGTACCACTCGTATCTCGACTGGCTCTCTCTGCGAAAGGAAGAGGGCGTGCCGACCGAAGCCCACGAGAAGGCGATGCTGAAAGTCCTTCGGGCCGCGACGAAGAAACTGGAGAAAACGCCCGTGCCCAATGCGCTCGCCGCCGCCGAACCGTCCGGTCTCAAGGGAATCCGCGCCCTTCGCCCGCGCGGTCCCCGAAGGCTCCCCCTGAGACTTTCCGACGCCCGGCTTCGCGACCGTATCCTCGGCGCGTGGCTCGGTCGAGCCGCCGGCTGCACCCTCGGCATACCCTGCGAGGGCATGTCCAAACCCGCCATAAGAAAAGCCTCCCTGAGCATCGGTATGAAATATCCCCTGACTCAGTACTGGGCAAGCGATCCCAAGCCCGAACACGGCCTCGACCACCTTCACTACGGCGTGACCCCGCGCGGGAAATTCCTCGCCGGCCGCATCGACCATATCGGCGCCGACGACGACCTTATCTACACTGAACTTGGCCTTCTCATCCTCGAAGAGTACGGACCCGATTTCACCTCCAAAGACGTAGGCAAGGCATGGCTCAAGTACCTCCCCATGGCCTGTACCGCGGAACGCGTCGCCCTCGAAAACCTCAAAAAAGGCCTCACGCCGCCCAGGACCGCGGCAAAGGACAACCCCTATATTGACTGGATCGGCGCCGATATCAGAAGCGACCCCTGGGGCTACGCCGCCCCCGGATGGCCCGAGAAAGCCGCCGAATTCGCCTGGCGCGACGCGGTCGTCTCCCACAAGGCGACCGGCATTCACGGGGAGATGTTCTTCTCGGCCGTAATCGCCGCCGCCTTCGCCGTCGACGACCCAATCGAGGCAATCGAAATCGGCCTCACCGAAATCCCGAAAAACTGCCGCACCGCAAAGGCCGTCAAAAGCGCCTTCGCTGCATGTAAGAGGGACAGGAGTTGGGACAAGACCACCGACCGCATCCTCGCCAGGTATGACGGCATGAGCATGGCCCACACGCTCAATAACGCCGAACTCACCGTCGCGGGGCTCTATTACGGCAAGAAAGACTTCGGCAAGTCGATTGCACTCACGGTCATGGGCGGCGTCGACACCGATTGCACCGGCGCCACCGCGGGTTCGATCCTCGGCGCAATCCTCGGCGCCAAACGCCTCCCCAAGAAATGGATCGCCCCCTTCGGCGACCGCATCGAGAGTTACATCATCGGCAAACGCAACTGGCGCACGAGTTCCCTCGTCGACAGGTTCGTCAGGGTCGCCAGGAAGGTAATAGGGTAAGGGGGGCAACCCCCGGCGCCCTTGTGTGCCTATCGTTCTTCGTCTGACGCCGGCGTTGCACTTTTCGACGGCTCTCCTTCGCCGATCACCGCGGGCTAGCGCTTCTCGGGCGGGGTGACAAGGTTCGTCTCCGGCCAAAGCCTGCAGTTCTTCCGCAGGTTATCGTCGAATTCGCGCAGGTTTTCCTCCTTGCCCGGGGCCCCTTCCGGCCAGAGTTCCTCGAAGAGCCCCCTAGCCTTTGTCCCCTCTCCGAAATAGATGTAGTCAAGCATCACGCCCCAGAGAGGCAACGGAGGCTCTAACTCCCCTGACGTGTCCTTTGGCTTGTTCACATGCCCGGCGTTTTTCTGTTTCACCGCTTCCCTGAGCGCGATCGCGGCAGACTCGAGCGATGCGGCGTATTTCGGCAGGAAGTCAGGGGTCGAAAGCGTATATCCCCCATCGCGCCACTTGTATATCGCCAACGGCTTCAGAGGGTCCGCCTTCATGCCTCGCCAGCCGGCGAAGCCATGCTCCCGTATCAGGATTTCAGGCATGCCGTCTTCGTCCTCATCGACAAGGAGCGGAGGTTCCGCTATTTCGTACTCCCAGAGGAGAAGATCGAGGTTTCTCCCGCAGCTGCGGACCGAGAGATTGCAGGGCGTCGGCGCTTGTCGCCATGAAGTTATCACGAGGTATTCCTCGTACCCGTCGCCATTGATATCCTTCGACCAGACGGCATCCGGGGGATTGCTGCGCATTAGTCTTGAGTAGTCTTCAGCGGTCGGGAACCAGGCTTCCGAAGAGAAGTCAAACACCCGAGCCCATGGGCCTCCCTCATACGCATAGCGATCTGAGCCAGATATGGGATCCCGAACTACCAATCTCACGGTATCTTCGTCGTACGTTATCTGGAGGTCGTAAGCGCCGACCTTGCCGCGCAGGATGGTGGGCGGCCGAAGGCCAAGGAATCTCGTTATAGGACCTCGGTAGTCCCTGAATACAACGGCGGCTAAGACGGATAGAAGCACTGCAGCAGAGAAGAGAACGAACGTCTTTCCCAGCCTTGATCGCATCTTTGAATTGCCTCTCACCGACTGCAACAGGTGCCCCGTCGACGATACACGCGGCATGGAACTCGCGCATACTGCCGGCAACCAGCGGCTGGAGCCCCGCAGCCTCGGCCCGACCAGCGGGAGGGCCATCACTGTAAGGGGCATCATGCCCCCGTACTTGTGTTATTGCGCGCCGGCAACGGCGCGAGCGCTGCGGGACCGGCCTCTTCTCGGGGGTTCGGCCCGACCATCGGGAGGGCGCTCACTGTGAGAGGCATCATGCCTCATCCCCGAAACACGTTTCCACGAGCCTGCCGCATTCGATGAGTTCGTGGTCGAGCGGCACGAGTTTCGTGCGGCCTGCGACCTTCTCGATGTCGACGTTCGTGACCTCGCCGTCCTTGTGGACGACCATGCGGTTGTACTTGCCCTTGGCCAACAGCCTTGCGGCCTCCGTCCCGAAACTCGTCGCAAGAAGCCTGTCGTACGCCGTCGGAATGCCGCCGCGCTGGAGGTACCCGAGCACCGTCACGCGCGCCTCCATGCCCGTCGATTCCTGTATCTGTGACGCCACGCAGTAACCGGCCGTCGGGCGCGCGGACACGACCTTGTCCTTCTTCTTGCCTTTCTTCTTCGACTTCTCCCGCTCTTCGGCCTCTTTCTTGCTGACGGCGCCCTCCGCGACGACCACGATGGAGAACTGTTTGCCCTTGCGCGCGCGCTCCACGAGGTGTTGCGCTATGACATCCGGATCGTACGGAATCTCGGGGATGAGTATCACGTCGCCGCCGCCGGCCACCCCCGAGAAAAGCCCGAGCCACCCGGCCTTTCTACCCATGACCTCGACGATCATGATGCGGTTGTGCGACGTCGCCGTCGTGTGAAGCCGGTCTATGGCCTCGGTCGCGACGGCCACCGCGCTGTGAAAACCGAACGTAACGTCTGTCTCCGCAAGGTCGTTGTCGATGGTCTTGGGAAGGCCTATGACGTTCACGCCCAATTGAGAGAGTTTATACGCCGTCGTCTGCGTGCCGTTGCCTCCCAGGCACACGAGGCAGTCCAGGTGCAGTTTCTTGTACGTCTCCACCATCATTGCAGGCTTATCCCCCGAGGTGTCGTCGCCGTCTCTCTTGGCGAAGGGTTTTTCGCGCGACGAACCGAGTATCGTCCCCCCCTGCGTGAGGATCCCCGAGAAATCCCGGTCCGAGAGTATCCTTGTCTGGTTGTTGATGAGGCCGTAGAATCCCGACGATATCCCCACAACCTGCATCCCGTACTTGCCTATGGCGGCCTTGCCTATGCCGCGGATCGCGGCGTTGAGCCCCGGACAGTCCCCGCCCGCCGTCAGTATGCCTATCGCCTTTGTAACGCTCTTCGCCATAACGCTCCCCCTATCTTGTCGCGAGGCCCCTACTTTCCCGGGGCCTTCTTGGGCACGAATCTCCTCTCGGTTTCCGACTTCGCCGTCCCCGCCTCGAACGCCGCCGAGCGCCGCGCGTAGAGTTCCTCCTGGCTGCGGAGCCTCCTCTTGCCGCGCACGCGCCTGTAGCGCCCGTCGGCCGTCAAAGTGCGGGCCTTCACCGTGTCCGCGAGTTGAACGGCCAGTATCTCCCTCAACTGTTCCGCCAGCCCCGCGTCCTCCACCGGGAAAAGCGTCTCGATCCGCCGGTCCAGGTTTCTCGGCATCCAGTCCGCGCTCGAAAGGTAGAACTCCTCCTGCCCCCCGTTGTAGAAATAGAAGATGCGCGTGTGTTCGAGGAACCTGTCCACGATGCTCACGACGTGTATCCTGTCGCTCGTGCCCTTGACGCCGGGCCTCAGGCAGCATATCCCCCGCACTATAAGGTCGATTTTGACTCCCGCCCGCGACGCATCGTAGAGCGCGTCCATGATGTCCCGGTCCACGAGGCTGTTCATCTTCGCGATGATGCGGCTCTTCGTGCCCGCAAGCGCCCGGTCGCGCTCCCGGTTGATGAGCCAGATGAACCTCTCCCGCATCCCGATCGGCGCGACCTCGATCTTGCGGAACCGCATCGGCTCGCTGTAGCCCGTTATGACGTTGAACAGCGACGACACGTCCGCCCCTATGTCCTCGTCCGCCGTGAAAAGCCCGATGTCCGTGTACGCCCGCGCCGTCACCTCGTTGTAATTGCCCGTCGAGAGGTGCACGTACCGCTTTATCCCGCCGGCCTCCCTGCGCACCACGAGCGCCGCCTTGCAGTGGGTCTTGAGCCCCATGAGCCCGTAGACCACGTTCGCACCGGCCTCCTCGAGGGTCTTCGCCCACTCGATATTGGTCTCCTCGTCGAAACGCGCCTTGAGTTCCACCAGCGCCGTTACTTCCTTGCCGTTCTGCGCGGCCCGTGCGAGCGCCTTCACCACCGCCGAATCGTTTGTCGTCCGGTAGAGCGTCTGCTTTATGGCGAGGACGTTCGGGTCCTCCGCCGCCGCGTTCAGAAAATCCACCACGACCTCGAACGAATCGTACGGCACGTGTACGAGCACGTCCCCGCGGGAAATGCGCTTGAATATCGCCCCGTCGGCCGCCTCCATCGACGTCGGCACCGGCGGGAAGAGCGGATCCTTGAGGTCGCTCCTGTCCACGTGCTGGGCCAGCCTTATGAACGGCCTCATGTCTATCGGCCCGTCGATGTGGTAGATGTCGCGGGCCACGAGCGCGAGCTCCCTCGCGAGCCTGTCCACCAATTGTGCCGGCGCGCCCTTCTCTATTCCCAGCCGCACCGCCGCCCCCCGCGGGCGGCGCTTGAGTTGGTATTCGATCGCCTTCAAGAGGTCTTCCGCGCCTTCCTCGTCTATCGTGAGGTCCGCGTCGCGCGTCACCCGCAGCGTCCATGACGCCATGACCCTGTAGCCCTCGAATAGGCTCTCGATATTGTCCCTTATGACGTCCTCGAGGAAGGCGTACGTGAGTTTGCCGCTGGACGGCGGGAGTTCGACGAACCTCCCCAGCACCTGCGGCACCTGCACGAACGCGAGTTTGCCGCCCCTTATGCGCCGGCCCTCCAGCGGCGCCAGGCGGACCGCGATGTAGAGGGTCAGGTTCAGAAGCATTGGAAACGGATGCCCCGAGTCCACGGCCATCGGAGTGAGGATTGGGAACACCTCGCCGTTGAATTTCTGCCTGAGGAACTGCCGCTGCTCTTCGGTGAATTCGGCGCGCTTCGCAAAGACGATTCCCGCCCTGGCCAGCGCCGGGCGGATCTTCCTCGAGAAGGCCCCGTACTGCTGGGCCACCATCTTGTGGACGCGCCGGCTTATCGCGACATCCTGCTGGAGCGGCGTCATGCCGTCCGGCGTCGGCTCGACCGCCTCAGCCTCGATCTGCCGCTTGATGCCGGCCGCTCTGACCATGAAGAACTCGTCGAGGTTGTTCGCCGCTATCCCGAGGAACTTGAGCCTCTCCAACAGCGGCACGCCCTCGTCAAGGGCCTCCTCGAGCACGCGATGGTTGAACTCCAGCCACGACAGTTCCCTGTTTATGTAGAGTTTCGGCGACCGCTTCTTCATTACTGCGCCCTCGACAGAACGACCGACAAGCCGAAGACCTCCTTGAAGAGGTCCGCCTTCGTCTCGAGCGCCCATTCATCGACGAGAAGCGTTCCCTTGCTCTTGACCGCGATCACGAGTTCCTCGTCGCCGGGTACCGCATCGAGCGAGAGTATCTCCTGGCTGTGGTTGCGGTCGAGCGCGTCGGCTATCCTCAGGATCGACGCGATCTTCGAAACGGCCACACGCGACGCCTGCGGCAGCGCCCAATACTCGACGTGCCCCACTCGCGGCGTCGCCCTCCTGTGATAGCGCGCCGCCTGCGCGATTATCCTGATGTTCTCCTCGGAAATCCCCAATATCTCCGATTGCATGACGAGGTAATGACTGTGCTTGTGGTGCGACCGCGTGCTCACGAATATCCCGATGTCATGCAGTATCGCCGCCACCCGCAAGAGAAGCCTGTATTGCTTCTTGAGGCCGCAGAACTCCTCCAACCGGTCGTACAGCATCATCGCCAGTTTCTCGACGTGGAGGCTGTGCGCCTCGTCGAAATGGTATTTGCGCCCGATGGCGATCGCCGACGCGACCACGTCGTCCTCGAACCCGGCGCTCGCCCCCGCGGGCCCCGCCCCGCTTATCACGTCCAAAAGCAAACTGTCCAGCACCGACACGCTCGGAAGCACGATCTCCTTTGACTTCGTTGTCTCGAGAAACGACTGTGTCACGACGAGCGCCGCGTAGAGCGTCTCCGCGGCGTCGTACCCGAGGCCGAATTTCTCCACCCTTTCGTCGACCGACGTCGCGCTTACCCGCTTCACGATCCGCCCGAACGTCCCCCTGTTGAGCGTGATGAGGTCGTCGCGGCGCCTTGCCCCTTTGAATTCGTTGCGCTCCAGAAGGTCGTGCATCTCCGTGTTGACCACCACCATCGTGTCGATGCCCGTCACGCGGTGGACGCGCTCGAGCGTGCTCGCCACGTTTATGACGAAGGTGCTCAGCCTCTGGTACAGAAGCCGTTCCGACGCGTCGCTCGCAAGAGTCTCCATGAGCCTGAGCGTCCCGATGCGCCCGGTCTCCGTGAAAATCAGCTTCCCTTCGTGAAAAACCGTTATCTCGGCGGACCCCGCTCCAAGCGCCAGCACCATCACCGTCTTACCCGGCCGCATGAAGTCCTCGCCCATCGACCTGCGAATCACCTGGTGCACCAGCCGCGTCTCCTCGATGGGTTCCACCACCTGCAGCGTCAGCCCCGACGCCGTCTCCACGCTGTCGAGAAACGTGTCGCGGTTCAAGGCCTCCCGGACCGCGCTCGTCGCGATCGCGCGGTAATGCGATACCCCGTATTCCTTCATCGTCCGCGCGAAACCTTTGAGCGCATCCGCGGTCTCCCGCATCGTCCTGTTCGAAATCCTTCCCGTGCTGAACGTGTCCCGCCCGATCATCACCGGCACCACCAGACGATCCAACTCCCCCGTGCGCCCCCTGCCGTTCACCTCCGCCACGAGAAGCCGTATGGAGTTTGATCCCACGTCCACCGCTGCTACAACTTTTGGCTGGCTCATCATGTCCCTCTGGTACTCTCCGGCGCCGGCGCCGGCCGCCCCAAAAACGCGTAAAAACCTGCCTTTCCGGTCATTATACTGGGGAAGCGCCCCGGCTGCGACAACGCGACGACGCGGCGATGCCGCCTGTGGGCCCTCTCCAATTGTATTTGTATCGTCAAATGGGTCTCGAAACGATTGCCTATCGTGTCGCCCAAGGTTCTCGATAGTCGCTGAAGCTGCCCATCCGGCCCAAGACCTCTCTTTTTCGTTGACTTTCAGAGCGTCGTAACCATATTCAATACCGTATCTTAGGGCTTCGACAGTGTGACGTGATTCTCGTCGCGTCGAAAGGAAAGAGCGATGGAATGGCTCAAGATGACCGGTCCTGCGTTCAGAAAGTACCTGGCCTCGGGCAGCGCCGTCGCCGTCCTGCCTACCGGCAGCATCGAAAAACACGGCGAGCACCTGCCGATGGGCACCGACACTTTGAACGTCGAATTCGTCGCGAGGGAAGCCTCGAAGCGCGCCGGCGCCGTCATGTTGCCTGCGCTTGCCTACACGCTCGTCCACGAGATGAAGGCCTCCGCCGGTGCGGTGAGCCTCCGTGCGAAGACCTTCCTTGCCGTCCTCGAGGAGATATGCGACGACGTCGCCCGAAACGGCGTAAAGAAGATCGTCCTCGTCAACGGCCACGGCGGCAACAATTACATCCTCATGACCTTCATCCAGGACCTGCCCGGAAAGGGTAAAGACTATGCCGTCTACCATGTCAACGTCGGCTCATGCATCAGTTCCGAAAATCGTGAGAAGATAGAGGCGCTTTCCAAAACGACCGTCCCGGGCGGCCACGCGGACGACGTGGAGACGGACGCGACGCTCTCGACGTACCCGGACCTCGTCGACCTCGACGCGATCTCCCAGGACCCCCAGGCGGGCGTAAGCAGGCTCGATTTCGACATAAAGCCCGCCCGCGCCCAGACGTGGTGGTACGCGGAGTATCCGGATTCGCTCGCGGGCGATCCGCGTTTCCCGTCGCACGAGAGGGGTAAACTCATCGTCACGGCGGCCGTGGAGGGGCTGACCGATCTTCTCATCAGGATCCGAGACGATAAAAAAGTCGCCGAGCGAAACGCCGCGTTCGAAGCCGAGGCGCGCGACCCTAAAAAAATGCGGTAGCGCCGCGCGAAAGGAGACGCGCTTGACTGACTACACGCCCTATCAGAAAGGCGTTATCAGAAGGTACTATGAACATAGGGACACCCTCGCGCTCCAGCACCTTGCCGAGATAGTTTCCGACCTGTACCTGGCCGAAACCGACGCGCAGAAGAAACGCCTCTGGAAGAGGGCCGTGTCCGCGCTGGCGAAGTTGGACCCTCCCAAAACCCGCGTCGAGCGCATCCTTACGGAAGAGGACCTGCCCGGCCTTGCCGAACTCCTCACGGACCTCCAGGGCCGATGACGCCCGGGCCTTGTGCTGCGTAGCGAAGTTTACCCGCCCGGGTGGGCTTGCCTGCCGTGGCGGCCACTACGTCGCGGAGTAGCATCGGCCCCCGGCCGCCCCGCGCAACAAACAGTGGACACGGCTGCCCCGCTCGCCGATAATTGACGGCGTGCGCCCGGGCCGGTCCGGATATGATGGGAGCAACGGATGCAACGTCTCTTCGAGGTACTCAAGTTCGACAATCAGGGCCTTATCCCGGCGATAATCGCCGATGCTCGGTCGCGTGAACCGCTGACGCTTGGTTACATGACCCGCGAGGCGGTCGAGAAGACCCTCGAAACGGGCAAAATCCACGTATTCCGGCGTTCCAAGGGCCGCCTCATGATGAAGGGCGAGACCAGCGGCCACATAGAAGTCGTCAAGGATGTCCGCGTTGACTGCGAGGGTAACTCGCTCCTGTTCTACGTCGAGCAGCACGTGGCCGCCTGCCACGCCGGCTACTTTTCCTGCTATTGGCGGGCCTACAATGCCGAAAGAGATCGCTGGGAGATTGTCGAGGAGAGGGTTTTTGACCCCGGTAAGGTCTACTGAAGGGAAGCCTCTTGCCCCGCCGAAGATTCGCCGGAATGGGCAAAATATCCTTGAATACCCCTCCGCAGCCGCTATATTGACCGTTGGGTAACCGCTTGGATAAAATCATTTATGTGACGGTCAGGAGCAGCGCACAGGGTGGAGGTGCTTGATGGCTGAAAAGTTCGTTCCCTTCGACGATGCCGTGTCCGAACTCGGCCTGTCCGGCGACGACCTCAAGGAAATGATGGAGCAAGGAAAGATCCGCCATTTCATGGACGGCGGGAAAGTGAAGTTCCGCCGCAAGGATCTCGACGATCTCAAAGCCTCTCTCGGGATCGCGGCCGCCGAAGAGGAGATATCCCTCGCTCCTCCCGAGGCAGCCTCCGAGATGCCCAGCTTCGATACCGACGAAGAGGAAATCCCGCCGCCGCCCGCCGCCGAACCGGAGGAGTTCTCCATCGAGCCCCTCGACGAGGACACCAAGAAACCCTCCTTTGCGGCCACGTCCGCCGGCAAGGCCGAAGCCGTCGCCAGGCCCTCTGCGCAGGCGGAGGAAGAGGTCGCTTCATTGAGTGATTTCGCGATCTCCAGCGACGTCGAAGAGCAGGGCCAGGAACTCAGCGGCGAGGAGGCCGAACTCCTTGCCATTCAGAGCCCCGTGAGGGCCTTCGAGGAGCCCGGCGCCGCTAACATCGGGATGTCGGTTCTGCTGATTGTCGCGGCCGTTATCATCGGGTTGGGCGCGGCGATCCTGATGTGTTTCCCGGCAGGTATTAATCCTTTTAACTTTCTCACGGACATGTTCGCCGGCAAATAGACTTCTGAAAGGAGTACGAATGCGTACCAAGGGGGTAGTAGTTGTCAGGGTCTTGGTGCTGGCAGTACTGGCGGCCTCTGCTGTCGGCTGCTCCACCGAGGTCTCGAGGTTACAGGGGGCTAACCAGCAGTTGGTCAAGGAGCGCGACGAGCTTTACGCACAAATCGCGGACCTCAAGGCCCTGCTCGATCAGAACCAGGCGAGAATCACGCAGCTCGAAGACGATCTCAAGAAGGCCCAGATCGACATCGACTACTGGAAGGGGCAGGCCGGTGCCTACGGCGATACGCTCGAGAAGCGCAGGCAACTCGGCGAAATGGGCTTCCCCGAGAAGTTCATGAAGGAACTCGCCGACAAGTTGAACGCCGTCTACCTGCCTGGCGGCGGCATCAGGCTTTCCTCGGACGTGCTCTTCGACTCCGGCAAGGCCGACCTCAAGAGCGCCGCCCGCGACAGCCTCAAGCAGGTCTCCGAGGCCTTCACCTCCCAGCAAGCGGCTGGCCTCTGCCTGCGCATCGATGGCCACACCGACTCCCAGCCCATCAAGTACTCCAAGTGGAAAGACAACATGGAACTTTCACAGGCCCGTGCAAGGGCCGTCTGGGTCGAACTCAAGACCGGCGGCCTGCCCCCGGATCGCATGTATACCGCGGGCTTTGGCGAGTACAGCGCGATAGACACCAACGCGACCGCCGCCGGCAGGGCCAACAACAGGCGGGTCGAGTTATGGCTCGTGCCCAAACCCGGCGCAATCGTCGCCGTCCAGGCCGGTTCCTCCGTCGAGCCGTCCAAGGAATCCGTCGTCCCGGCGGCCGAACTGCCGGAACCTACAAAGTAGAACCTGTTTTCGGCCGAAATATGCAGGGACGGGCGTGTACCCGTCCCTGTTCTATTTTCCATCCAACGGAGGCTCAACAATGAGGATCAGGATATTCCCGCTTCTCGCCGCTCTAATCTGCACGCTCTGCCTGCCGTCGTTGGTCTTTTCGGCCGGCGCCGCGCCGGCGGCCCCCGCCGCACAACCCGCTCCCGCGCCCAAAGCCGCTCAAAAACCCGCCGCCGAAACCATCGCCTCGGAGATAACTATCTCCCTCGACGATCTGCGTACGCTCTTGGACCGCAAAGAAACGCCCAGGGTCGTCGTCGCAAACGTCTACGGCGGCAAGGTGACCGGCCGGGCGGTGGCGATGGACCCCAAGTCCGGCCAACTTCAGGTCGACGTGAGCGCCGAGGGAATCGGGATTGACGGGATTCTCGGCGTCAAGACCGCCGCCATCGTCTCCATCAAGGTCCTGATGCCCCTCACCCAGGACCAGATCGACGCCGCAAAGGCGGCCTCGGAAAAGTACCTCTCTGGCATCCGCTCGGAAGCGCTGCCTTTACCGCCTTCCGAGCCTCTGTCTGTGTCCGGCGAGGTATCCCCCCCGATGGCGGTTCCCGCGGCCGCCGAGGCCGTCTCGAGCACCGGCTCCGAACTTGCAGCCGTCGACCAAGAGACGCAGGTGCCCCTCCTTAAGAAGTACCCTCCCAAGGAAGGGTGGGGGCCCAAGCGCGTCGCGGAGATAGTCCGCAAATCGGTTGTCCTTCACCTTGAGCCCTTCGGCAAGGAAAAGACGTTCCTGAAGGACTACGATGCCTGGAAGGGGGAGTACAACAAGGAGCGCGCGCAACAGTTGGAGGCCCTGGAAGCCTTCAAGGGCATGGGCCAACCCGTTCCCCCCGACTTCGAGGTATGGCCCGAACTTGAGGGGGTCCCGAGCCTCGAGGGCGCCCCCAGTCCCGCGCCCGATTCCCCCGTGGGTAATTCCCGCGACGAGAAACCGGTGGGAATGCCGAGTGCCCCCTCCGCCGCGTCATCAGGCCAATAGGAGTCCGACCCGCCAAAAACAAAAAGCCCGGCCCTCGCGAGCCGGGCTTTCTCTTGTCCTGCTCCGAGAGCGGTTACGGGACTACTACGTAGGCCCCCTTGGTGGTGTCGCCCCAATCTTCCTTCGCCAGCGGCAGGAAGGTGCTGAGAAGCACGTGCCCGTTGCTCTTGTCCAGTTCGACCTTGAAGCGCTTTAGGGACATCCCGGGCTGGTCCGCATTCGCGCCCTTACCGACCTTGTGAAGGGCCTGGCCCGTGATTTCGTACCTGTGCGCGCGTCCCCCGTCGGCGAAGATGCTGGTCTGGGGATCCCAGCTTATCGGCGCGGGATTCGGCCCGGGGATCCTGTCGCTCACCGCCCAGATCCTCGTCTCTCCCTCGACGACCGTTTTCACGATGAAACAGCTCGGCGGAAAGGCCGTGATCCCCATGGCTATTGACGTCGGGTCGCCTATGTCAACCGGCTTGGCCGGCCTCGCGTTCTTGAGGGCTTCGTTCTTGGCCGCGCCGCCGCACCCGAACGCCGCCGCAAGCGCCAGCACCAACATGCCCAACATTAACCTGCGCCCCATAGACTCCTCCTTTCAGAATAGCTACAGTCAAGATACTGTCGATCGAATCATCCGGAACCACAACCCATACGTATACACGCTGCGGCTGCAGTTTTCAAGGGAAAACAAGAATGCTTTCGCCCCGTGCGAGATTGCCCCCTCCGGCCGCCTACGGCCCTTGGGCTTCGCCTTTCCCGAAAACCCTTCTGTGCAGAAACGACGGCAGGCGCAGAAAATAGTAGGACGCGACCGCCGCCGCCGCAATCGCAGTGAAAAACGCTATCCTGTCCCCCGCCAAGCCTAGCCTGTAGTAAAGAACCGCCGCCTCGAAAAGCCCGTACACCCCGAGGCATATCCACTGCGACGTCGCGACCACCCGCGCCGCCGGGTACGCATCCGAGTGCCTGTACCGCCTGCCCGCGAGGATCGTCGCCGCCCATTGGACCCCGAGGTTGATCGTCGTCGCCCCGAAAAACAGCGCCACGAGAAACATCTTGAGGAGCCCGGCCGCCCGCAGGAGCTTCGCCGCGCTTGCCCCGCTGAACTGCTTGTGCGGAAGTATCAGCCCCGCCGCCAGCACGAGGCCCGAGACCACGGCAAATCCCACGTACGCCGAAAACGCCCGGTTCAAGAGCCCCCGCGCGGCCCCTTTGCCGCCCTCGTCCTGCTCCCCCGCCCCCCTTGCGGCGGTCATGAGTCCTCTTTCCCCGCCGCGACCGAGAATATCTCGTCGTCCGCCGCGCTCGAAAGCCTCCCGCCCGGCGCAACCGCCGCGAACTCCCCGTTTGCCCACCTTCCCGTCGCCAGCGACTCCAGAAGCGCCGTGTCCCCCTCAACTACCTCGAACTCCCAGTTGTTCTGTGCGGCTTCGGCCCGCGCCTCTTGCGTGTAATCGGGAAGCCCTTCGACCGGCATGCGGATGTAGGTAAGCCGCTTGTAGTTCTGCCGCCAGCCGCCCAAAACCTTCATTATGTATTCGGCGTTGTCCCTGCCGTATTTCTCTGCGTATTCCTGGTACGTCTTGTCGAGCCCGAGTTGCGACATCACGCCGTCCGCCAGGTCGCTTTCGCCGCGTTCTGTCCATCCCGTCGTGCGGTAGTAGGTCCCCGGGTTCGCGTCGAAATACTCCCGGTACCGCCGCCTCGACCCAAAGAAAAACGTTATGCAGTCGTGCGCGCGGGGGATCACCAGCGGCACCCCGCGCGCCTCGAGGCCGAGCGTCCCGTTGTTGCACAGCCCGTACGCCAGCGCTATGAATTCGTACTTCGATTCGTCCACGCCGTCGATCTTCGCCTGAAGCCGCTCGCGCATCTTGCCCGTCTCGAGATCGTGAAGACCCTTCGGCAGGAATTCCACGTCCACCACCCGCGGGCTGCGCCCGGCGAGTATCGAAAGCTCCCTGTGCAGGACCTCGCACGCGATTACGAGTATCCGCTTGGGCCTGCCGTCAGCCATTACGCTGTTTCCTCAAACTCAGTATCAGTTCCACTTCGCCGGGGGTCGCCGACGTCCGCCGTGCGATCTCCACTTTGTCCAATCCCTCGTCGGCGAGCCGGTAAATCTCCCTGTGAAGGGGCGGTACCTCGCCAGCCTGCCTCGACTGCCCGCTCTTGGTGAGCGTTTCGAGGTGCTTGATCCGCTCGTCGGCGTCCGCAAGGAGTCGTTTCAACACCGCGATCTTCGTGTCCAGCCGCCCCTCGACGTCCCTCCCGAACTCCATGATATTGACCTGCAATTGCTCCATGGCCCTCTGGAGTTTGTTGCGCTGGTCGAGCACCTTGTCGTCGGCCACGGCCTCGTACCTGGTCGCCTTGTCGCGCGTGCGCCGCCGGCCGTACCAGAATACCCAGACGATTGCCAGAAGGACTATCGCCGGCAGGGCAAAGTTCCGCACTAAATCCATTGTCGCCGCCCCTTGCTGACTCCCCGCTCTACGTATTCTCCAGGCGACTAGCCGCCTGAAGCCTCTGGTACACCTGCCTGAAGGCCAGCCCCTTCTCCGCCGCGATGCGCCTTGCGTCCTCGTACTCGGGCGTGCGCGAAACGACCTTCCCGCGCCAAGTGCCCACCTTCACGCGAAACCTCCCCAACTCGCACTCGCATTCAACCGTCTCCCTCGAAAGCGTCTCGCGCCCCCAGTCCGCCACGCGCGCCCCGAAGGTGCTCGTCTCCCTGAAAAGCGTTTCGAGGACCGTCTCCTTCTTGCCGCGCTCCACGAGCACCGTCAGCAACTGCGCCGGCCGCCCCTTCTTCATTACTATCGGCGTGAAGTACGCGTCCAGCGCCCCCGCCGCGAAAAGCGCCTCCTGTGCGTAGCCGAGCGCCTCCGCCGCCATGTCGTCGATCGCAGTCTCGATGACCGTTACGGTCTTGGGGGTCGCGTCGCCCGACGGTTCGCCGATAAAAACGCGCAGGACGTTCGGGACGGTCTTTCCCTCGCGGCTGCCCGCCCCGTTCCCGACCGCCCTGAGGACCATGGCGGGAAGCGGCCCGAATCCCGCGGCGAGTTCAGCCGCAATGGCCGCCCCCGTCGGGGTCGTCAGTTCCCCAGTCTCCACGCTTTCCGCAAGAAGCGCTCCGGCGAGGAGTTGCGCCGTCGCCGGCGCGGGCACGGGTAATACCCCGTGCGCCGTCCTGACCGTCCCGGACCCCGTCGCCACCGCGCCGAAAACACACTTCTCTATCCCCAAAAGTTCCAACCCCGCCGCCGCGCCTACGATGTCGGCTATCGAATCGAGGGCCCCCACCTCGTGAAAGTGCACTCTATCGATGGGCTCGTCATGAACCTTCGCCTCCGCCGCCGCCAGCCGCTCGAATATGCCCTTGGCCGTTGACTTGACCTTCTCCGAAAGCCGGCTCCCATCGATGATGCGTTCGATGTCGCCGAGGTTCCTGTGCGCGTGCTCGCGCGGCGCCTGGACTTTCACTCTTGTGGCCGCAATCCCCAGCCTCGTGACCTTCTCGGCCTCGAGTCTCAGTCCCTCGATCCCGAGCGCCTCGACCGCCGCCGAAAGCCTCTCTATCGGCAGCCCCGCGTCCACCAGCGCCCCCAGAAACATGTCTCCGCTTATGCCGCTTGCGCAGTCAAAATACGCTATCATCCGTCGCCCTTCTCCGCCCCAACATTGCACAGACCGAATTGCCCCATCTCCGGAGGGAATGATCCCCCGTACGGTAAAGCCCGCTCCCGTGCGTCGCGGGACCCAGGCGCTGTCATTGGCGGGCGACCATCGCCAGCCCGCTTACTTTAGCGGGCATCATGCCCCTCTTACAACTCGACCGGTTCACCGCTCTGGATGCTCTTCTCAACCGCCGCCGCGTATCGAAGCGCGGGAAGCGCCTCCTCGCCCGATACTTCGTACGTCCTGCCGCTTTCCAGGGCCTCTACGAACGTCCTTATCTCTCTGGCGAACGGCCCCTCCCTCTGCGGCGCCTCGCTCAGGCTCACCAGCCCCTGCGCCGTTACGAGCCTGGCCTCGAGGACCTTCGCGCGCCGCGAGTCGTACGTCAGGAGTCCCGCGTCCCCGGCTATCTCGTACGACATGTGGAAGGCGCTTTTCTCCGCCAGGGACCCCTCCAGATGCCCGATCGTCCCGTCGGCGAACCTCGCGACGGCCAGCGTATAATCCCCCTGAACCGTCTGCTTCCCCTTCGACAGGCCCCTGGCAAATACCCTCTTGATCGGCCCGAACGTCCACTGCAGCCAGTCGAGGTCGTGCGTGAGGAGTTCGAAAGTCGCGCCGCCGTTCGCCTCGATGTCCGAAAGCCACGGCGGCCGCGATTCGGCGCAGCGGCTCGTGCGCACGACGCCGATCTTCCCGAGTTTCCCGGCCCGCACCGTCTCGCGGGCGAGCCTGTAAGCGTCGTTGAATCGCAGCGTGTACCCGATGCCGAGTTGTCTTTTCGCCTTCCCTGCCGCGTCGACCATCGCCTGACCCTGTTGGACCGTTCGGGCCATCGGTTTCTCGCAGAAAACGTCAAGTCCGCGTCCGAGCGCCCGGATCGCCAGCGCCGAGTGAAAAGCCGTCGGCGTCGCTATGCTTATGCAGTCCGCCCCGGACTCGTCTATCATTTCCTCGGTTTTCGGATACGTCTTCACCCCCCTGCGGGAAAAGGGTTCCAATTTCTCGCGCGCCGGGTCCGATATCGCTGTTACCTCCACCCCCGCGAGCGCACCGAAAGCCTCGAAATGCCGCGCCCCCAAATCGCCCGCCCCGCAGACGGCAACCCTCATTGAAAAGGCTCCCTACAGCGCTTATACGGCACGGGAAAACCGCATGTGAAGCCCACTCCGCGTCATGGCAATTACATGATATAAGGATATGTTAGCGCCGCGCCCGCTCAAATCAACAAAAACGAGCGTCACGGTGCCCCGGATGCCTCGTCCTCGCCCGTGAGCCGCTTGAGCACCCCCGCTCGGGCGGATATGGCCGCCCGCACCTTTTCGAGAAGCCGCCTGCCTTCGCCTGCGTACGTGCTCGCGGGGAAATCCGACAGAAGCCTCTCCAGCACCGGCCTGGCCGAGAACGCGCCTTTTCCGGCGAGATTGCTGAGGTAAAGCGCCCTCGCGTATTCGTAGAGCATCTCGTCCCGGACGTCGCTTGACGGATACTCGGCCAACAGCCCCTCGATCTGCGCCGCCCGTTCGGCCGGGACGTCCGTCCTCTTGGCGAGTGTGAGTTTCACGTTATCGACGAGCCTCGAATCCGGATACGCGGCTACAAGCGCCCTCGCGTCCTCGTCGAACTGCTCGGACCTCGCGTCAAGCCCCGCCAGACGCGCAAGTGCCTGCCCGCCGAAATCGCTGTTGTCGGCAATAAGCGCCTCGCGCCGCCGCGCCGTGAGAAGCGCGCCGTACAATCGTGCCTCGAGCGACTCCCGGTCTCCTTCATCTGCGCGGTAAAGGTCGCCGACGCTTGCGGGCGGCGGCTGCGCTGGCGCCGGTTGGAAATCCTCCGGTACCCACGCCGCAAGGGCCTCCTGCGCCTGCGCGTATAGCCTCATCGCATCTACGCTCTTGCCCGCCTGGAACGTCCCTTCGGCCAGGTAGAACCGCGCCAGAGCGCACTGCGGCGTCCCCGGGAAACGCCTTATGATCTCCCCGTAGATGCCCGTACTCTCGGCGCCCATCCTGTCGTAGTAGGTCTCGAGCCTGCCCAACTTCGTGAGCGCGTGGAAGTCCACCTTTGCGTTCATCATCTCGGCCTCGAGCAGCATTATCTCCGGCGCGTACTCGTTGTCGCCGAATCCCTTCACGTATCTGTCGCACGCCGTGACCGCCTCTTGCCGCACCCAATCCACGTACTCGGTCGTATCGAACACGTGCCCGAGTTGCTTGCCCGGCGCGAAGTCCCTCTTGTCCGTCCTCGCCATGCCCGTCACGAAACCCCGCGGCAGCTCGCTGTTAAGCATCCTCGTGGGGTCATAGAGGATCCTGAGCCGGCCTGCCTGAAACTGCGCCGGGCCTATCTTCCCGAAGAATACCCCCATCGGCGCCGCCGCGAGAACCGCCGCCACGACCGCCACCTGGGCGCTCCTGTATCCGATGGACGCCGCAAAGAGCGTCTCCAGCAGGACTACGACGACTACAAGCGCCCCAACCATGAAAAGAAACCTGTACAGCGCCGTCCGATAGACCGGATCGTGCGGCCCGAACTTATATGCAAGGCTTATGTACAACAGCCCCGCCAGCCCCGCCGCAACCGTCGACCATAAAAGGGGCGGCAGGCGCGGCAGGCGCCCCGCCGATGCCACCAAGCCCACGGCCGGCAAGACCACGATCGCACCCTCCACGGCGCAGAACACCCCGCTCACGAGCCCGATGATAAGCCCTACCGCCGCCCCGTAATGAAACCCCGCTAATACCACTATCCCCCCGATGCCCGTAAGTGTTGCCGCCACCGTCACGTCATAAGGCGGCGACTCGTAAACAGAATAGGGAGCCGAGAGCGCCGTCTGGACCCAGATCAGCCTTGGCCCGGAAAAGAGTTTCCCCACGAGTACGTAATGTGAGAACAGCGCAAGCGCTGCGGCGAGGGCACACGTCAGGGCGATCTCACCGGCCTTGTTCTGCAGGTAGCGGCCGCAACGTTGGCAGACGGCCCCGTCGGGCTCATCGACGTAGTAACTGCATTTGGTGCACCACATATCCGCCCCAGACGTCCAGACGCCGCTTGCCCCGTGCGGTCAAACGGCGTGTCGCGGAATTCGCCCCGCTTCGCCTACCGTAATAGTCGGCGCGACGGTGCCGTGCCCTTTACGCCAACCCCAAACGCCCGCCGACGGGGTCGGCACCCTGCCGCGCCCCATCTTCCACGTGCGGCCTACTTCTTCGTCCCTCCCGAATCCTGCTGTTGCTTTTTCGTCAGCGCGTCGACAATCGACTCAACCCCTTGCAGGACCTGTTCTTCCTTTGTCGGCTTCTGGTCGCCGCCGCCCTGCTGGGGTTGGATCGCCTTCTGGAGCGCCCCGGTCAACTGGGCCTTCGCCAGGTCGCCGATTATCTCCTTGGGATCCACAAAGTTCTTCTTGCCGTTCTCGATCGTCAGGATGTGGAGTCTCTCGCTCGTGCCCGGCAGAACGATGCCGGCCTTCTGCCTGTAGCCTCCCGAAAGGAAGGTTTTCCCCTCGACGAAAACGCCGTACTTGCCCGCCGGGAGTACGTAGTCGCTCTCGAGAGTGCCGTTGGCGAGCTCGAGCGGCACGCTTAGTTTCGGGAACCTGATTGCCTCGAGCGACAAATCCCCCAAGATCGCCGCGAGCGCCGGCGTCAGCGCCCCGAGCGACAGCATCCCGTCCGAAATGTCCACCGCTCCCTTCCCGCTGAGGCTGTTCACAACGGCGTCCTTGACTCCGGCGAGGCTGCCCCCGACCGACATCGAAACGTCGAGGATGCTTGTGAACGCGAGGCCCGGAAGGTACTTCGAGAGGTATCTCTGCACGAGGTCGTTCGCCTGCGCCTTCGCGACGGCGAGCTTCGCGTCGAACGGGGCCTGCTTCTCCGCGAGATTGGCCTGCCCGGTCAGTTCCACCGTGCCCCCGAAGATGTTGACCGTGGCCTTGCGCACGAGCGCCTTGCCCGCGACGAGCCCCGCGTCGACCGTGAGGCTGTTTCCGGTGAACCCCTGGTAGATAAGCCTCTCTATCGCCACGTCGAGGTTCACGTTCGCGTTGTCGATGTATACCCGCCCGGCCGTCTGGGCCTTCTCTGCGGTGGTTTTCTCTTGGCTGGCGGCCGGCGCGCCCGGGGCGGCGGGCTCTTCGGCGGCCGGTGCCGCCGATTCGAACGCCGACGCCACGGCCGACAGCGTGTCGACGTTTATCTCCTTGCCGCGCACGGTGATCTTTCCCGTGGGTTTGGCAAGCGGCGTCTGGATCGCGGCTTCTATCGATATCGGCATGTCCCCCACCGTCACGACGAGGCCCTTCGCCTGCGCGAGCGCACTGTTGAGCGACACTGTCCCCGATACCACGACCTCCGGGCCCGTCCTGTCCGGCACGTCGAGCGACAGCTTGTCGAAGTTGGTGTCGATCGCGAAATCGCTCGACCTCTTCGGCGTTGCGAGAAAGAACTTGCCCGAATGCTCGACGCCTCCGGAGAGAATGACGCTCTTCGTGCCCGGATGGTAGTCGGCGACGTTCACGCCCTTGAAGTTCGCGCCGACGCTCCACTCGGCGGCCTTGTCGGCCTGGTTGAACGTCCCGCTTCCCGTAATCGTCCCGCCCGCAAGCGTCAGCGCCGCCTTCTGTGCGTTGTAGAGCCCCGGAAGTATCGAGCCGCTCACGCTTGCGGCGGCCGCCGTTCCGGGCTGCTTGCGCACCACGCTGCCGTAAGTCAATCCCATGGCCCCAGCGTCGATCGTCACCGCGAACGTCTGCGGAGTCGGGTCGCCCGTCACCGCCGCCTCGAATTTCGCCCTCCCAGACGACTTGAAATTCGCCGGCAGGACGACGAGCCCCTTCGGCAGAGCCGACGGATCGATTGTCCCGTTGGCCTTGACCGAGATGGTCTTGGCGGTCTTCGTAATAACCGCGTTGCCCGATGAATTCACCTCCATAAACGGCGTCGAAACCACCAGGCTCGCAACGTCGAGCGAAGAGGTCGTCTCCGACTGCGACGCCGCCGCGTCGAAGGAAAATGCTGCGTCGCCCACCGCCACCGGCGCCGAAAAGCCCGCGGCCTTGCCGAGCACGAGACCCTTCACGCTGCCGTTCTTGCCCTTGAGTTTGAGGTTCCCCTGCGACAGGTCGTAATCGACGGCGACTGTGAGTTTACCCGACGCCGCCTCCCTGCCGAGTTGAGGGCTCGCCGCCGCAATAGCCTCGGCTATCTCGACGCCGGTCAGGGTGATGGTGCCGCTTGCTGCCGCCTTCTGTGCCGCGTCCGCGGTCGCCCCCTTGGGGACGCTCAGGTTCGACGCGGCGATCTCGAATCGCCCTTTCGAATCCGCCTGCGCCAGGTCGAACGAGATATCGGCCCCTCCCGTAATCGTCGCCCCGCTGAAATCCGTGTCGACGGACGCCACAAGTCCCGTTGCCGTGAGCGACGCGTTGGTCTTCTTGTCCTCGTAAACAACGCTCCCGTTCTTCACGCGAATCCGCTCGATCGCGAAGTCGAGCTTCCCTGCCTGGGGTACCGGCGCCACCTGCGCCACTGCGACCGGCGGCCTTCTCTGTTCGCCGGCGAAGAGCCCCTCGAAGTTCCACGCCCCCTGTTCGTTTCTCGTTATGGTTACTTTGGGCGAGTCGATCGTGACCGACTTGATCGTGACCTTCTGCGAAAGAAGGTCGATGAGCCTTACCTGAACGGTAACCTTCGCCAGGTCGAGAAACACGCCCTCGCCGAAATTGCTCGGCTCGCCTACGGTCACTTTGTCCACCCCGACGCCGCCGAGCCAGCCCCACGACACGCCGCCGATCTTGACCGGCCCGCGCACGTGCGACTTAAGCCCGGTCTCCACGATCCTCGCCAGCCACGCCGTCGGCAGAATATAGGGGGCGAGGATTACGAGTACGATGACGAGGGCCGCAATGCCGCCGACTATCTTGATCGCTAAACGCCGCTTTTTCGGTTTCTGCGCCGTTTTGCCTGCTCCTGATGTTGTATTCTCGTTTGTCATAGTGCCCTCCTTCGTCTCGACGACCCCACGAGCAGGCAAAGATGAATTGTTTCCAACTCGATTATATCCGCGACGGGGGACAATTGCACAGGCGAAAGGAACCGTCAGAGTTCGAGCGGCCTTCTCTTTATGTATTTGTAAACGTTCTCTGCGGCGATGGCGCCCTCGGCCGCCGCCGTGACGAGTTGCCGTATCTTGTCCGACCCCGTCGTCACGTCCCCCGCGGCGAAGACTCCCTCGACGTTCGTGTGGCAGCCCTCGTCGATCCTGATGAAGCCCGACTCGTCGAGTTCTATCCCCAATTGCTCCGTGAGCTTGCGTGAGGGGTCGAACCCTATCTCCACGAAGACGCCGTCGACGGCCAGGCTTCTCTCCCCGTTGAGACGCACGGCCCTGACCGTGTCCCTGCCCTCTATCGATTCGACCCACGATTCGTAAACAACCTCGATCTTGGGGTTGGCCAGCGCCCGGTCCACCCTCAAAGGCTCCGCGCGCAGCCGCTCCCTGCGATAGATAATGTACACCTTCCTCGCGAACTCGGCGAGAAGCTCCGCTGACCCTACCGCGCTGTCGCTGCCCCCTATGACGGCCACCGTCTTTCCCTTGAAGAAGAACGCGTCGCACGACGCGCAGCAACTAACCCCCCTTCCGGTGTATTCCTTTTCCCCGGGCACGCCGAGTTTCCTGCGCTCGCAGCCGGTGGCGAGGATCACCGCCGCCGCCCGCGCCGCCTGCCCGCCGGCCGTGGTTACTTCGAACGCGCCGGACGCCGCCGCGACCGCGTTCACCTCGTCAAAGATGAACTTCGCCCCGAGCGCCTCCGCCTGCTTCACCACCCGCTCCATGAGTTGCGCGCCCTTGATGCTCTGTACGCCGGGCCAGTTCTCGACTAGGTGCGATTCGTTGATGGCGCCCCCGGGCTCTTTGGCGAACGCCACGGTCGTGAGCTTGAACCTCAGGCAGTATATCGCTGCGGTGAGACCCGCCATGCCGCCGCCGACTATCGCGACGTCATACCCCTGCGGGTTAACGGTTGGCTTTTCCGTCATCACTGTAGGTCGCCAGGACCCTGTCGCGTTCTTCCGGGCCCAGTATCCCCATCTCCACCATTATCTGGCCGATCAACTTGTTTTTCTGCGTGCGCGTCGACTGGATGCGCCGCCCCTCCGTCAACTGCCCCGCCTCGATGTAACCCCTCTCGAGCGCCACCTCTGCGAACCGTTCCTGGATCTGTTCCCGGCTTCCCCCTTCCTTGCTTTCCGCAAGTTCCTGCACCACCTCGATGTAGTGCATGGGGTCGAGCCATCCCATTTCAACGAGGATCTCGCCCAAGAGCCCCGCCTTCTCAGCGAGTATCTTCTGCGTCTCGAGCGCCTGGCGAACCTGCTCCGAAGTCACCAGTCCCAGTCGCACCGCCCTTTGGCCGAAAGGTTCGGATTCCACCCGCAGCGCCTCCCCATCGTAGCCTCGTCTTTTCCGCCGTCCCGGACTAAACTATCGGCAAATCCCCCAATAATCGACCAGTCTATATGCCCGCGGCCGGACTCCGACTAATACCCGCGGCAATTCCCTTTCTTCCCGCCGGGTATTATAGACAATGTACCATAAGGAGAAAATCTTGAATATGGATGGCCCGAGCCCGTCTGCCATATCGGAGGGGTTTTACAAGGGTTTGCGCCTTGTGGAGGAAGATGCGATGAAACGCGCGCTGATAATCACCGCGGGATTGCTCCTTCTTCTGGCCGTGTCCGCGCACCCCGCGCTTGCGGCCGGCTCAAAAGGTTCTCCCGGGGGCCAGTCCTCCCAGAGGGTGTTCTACTCCGGCGGCGTCATTCTTGCAGTGCCAAGTGCCTCCGAGCGCCGCTCGTCGCCCTCGAAAACTCCATCCGCGGCCCCCTCGTCGTCGACGCCGCGGCAAAGCGACTCCGTGCCGTCTCGCGGTTCCTCAAGCTCCTCTTCCAGGTCCGTTGTCATAACGGGTGCAAGTCCTACAATCACCCGGGTGCTCGAAAAGCCTTCACGCCGGAGCGGCCCGCCCACGAGCGCCGCTCCTACAGAATATGGTTCATCCGGTTCTTCGGTTCCACCGGCCGCGCCGACGGCTCCGTCGGCAGGTTCCCGGATAAACTCTCGGCCCGTTACGACGACCGCGGTCGCCCCGTATCGGGTGAAAACCGTCGTTGTCCCTTCAACGCCGCCGACTCCCCAGCCCGTGCCTTCCGGGGCGGTTGTTTCACCGCAAGTCGCGTCTTACGGCGACTACTCTTCGTCGGCCGCGCGGCAACGTCGCCTGCCGGGCGAGCGGGCCGAAGCCGTGAGTTCATCCGGGGCAATGGCCGTCCCCGTCGCGCGCCACACGTCCGGCGCCTTCGTCCGCCCCACCGCGTCAGGCACAAGTTCTCACCGGGCCGTTCAGGCTCCTACCCTGACTGCGAGCCTGGGCGTCGGCGTGAACCGCCACGCGGGTCCGGCTGACCCGGACCATCACCGTCGCCGCCATCCGGGACACTCGTGGTGGTGGCCCGCCTGGTGGTATTGGGGAAGCGGTTGGGGCTTCGGCTACCAGGGGCATCACTGGTCGATATGGCTCTCCGACTGGTGGCCCAGGACCTGCACGAGGGTCCAGACCGTCTATGTCGAGCGGCCCGTAGTCGTGTACCAACCTGCGCCCGTCGTCCGGGTCGTCGACACGTACGACGACATGGACCGCCTCATCGACCGGCTCAAGTACGGCTCCGTCGACCAGCGCAAGGCCGCCGCCAAGGAATTGGGTTACCAGAACAGTTACAGGG
>Ga0172362_10000913_pt1 | contig 24933 bp, 21 predicted proteins | sample LakKivs1_kivu2a2_FD_114534 | JGI IMG/M metagenome (GOLD analysis project Ga0172362, IMG submission 114534) | Sediment microbial communities from Lake Kivu, Rwanda - Sediment s1_kivu2a2 | ecosystem: Environmental > Aquatic > Freshwater > Lake > Sediment | place: Rwanda: Western Province, Lake... | reverse complement strand
TGACCTGGCTGGATATGTAGCGGCAACCTTTATGCGGGGTCTTCCCATAGTTCAGGTGCCCACTACTCTCCTGGCTCAGGTGGACAGCTCAGTCGGGGGTAAAGTAGCGGTCAACCTTCCGGAAAGTAAAAATTTGGTAGGTTCTTTCTATCAGCCATTTCTAGTTTATATCGACCTTGCTGTTTTGAAAACACTGCCAGTTGAGGAGATGGAAGTGGGGATGGCTGAGGTGATTAAATATGGCATTATTCTCGATAAGAAATTCTTTGAATATCTGGAAAAGAAGATGGGAAAGTTGAGAGAACTCGATATGCAGGTGCTGGAGAGGGTTGTGGCTCGCTGTTGCAAGCTTAAAGCAGGAATTGTGGAAAAGGATGAGAGAGAAAAAGGGCTAAGGTCGATTCTCAATTTTGGCCATACTCTGGGCCACGCGTTGGAGGCTCTTACCGACTATAAAAAGTACAAGCACGGTGAGGCTGTGGCAATTGGTATGGTTGGTGCGTGTAGAATTGCCGATAAAATGGGCATGTTGAAAAAAGAGACAGGAGATAGAATTGAACGTTTTATTGAAAAAGCCGGTTTGCCGGGGAGAATAGGAACGGGGTTAAGCGTGGATAGTATCGTACAAGTCCTCTCTCTGGATAAGAAAGTCCGTGCAGGAAAGGTCAGGTTCGTTTTGCCAGAGAAGATAGGACAGGTTGTAGTGAGGAATGATGTACCGGAAGACATAGTGAGAGACGTAGTTACAGGGCTTAAGGAGTAGTCTTCAAAATTGTTAGGAGGAAAAATGAAGCTTTTAGTGATCAACGGTCCCAATCTTGACCTTTTGGGTAAGAGGCAACCCGAAATATATGGTAGGCTGACTCTAAAAGAAATTAACGAGAAAGTGGTTAAATTAGCTAAAGAACTCCAATGCGAGGTCGAGTTCTTCCAATCCAACCACGAAGGCGAGATTGTGGATTCTATTGGAAAAGCCAGAGGTAAATTCGACTTTTTAATCATTAATCCCGCTGCTTATACCCATACGAGCGTGGCTGTCAGGGACGCTATTGTGGCTACGGGGATTCCCGCTATCGAGGTTCATCTATCAAATATCTATGCACGCGAGGAGTTTCGTCGGAAATCTTTAATTGCGCCGGTGGCTGTTGGCCAGATTTGTGGTTTTGGTGCGGATGGCTATCTTCTGGCATTGAGAGCTGCAGTGGGGATCAAGGGATAGTAATTGTAGGGGTTCGATTCATCGAACCCGCATGCACGGGCTCAATAAGTTGAGCCCCTATAATCTTTGCAAACTATCTTTCAAATTTCAGGGTGGTAGGATGACGAAGAAAGAAATGATTGATAGACTGGCAAGGTTAAGAGAGATTCTTGGACAGAAGAGGATGGGGGGATTCCTAATTAGTAATCCTTCTAACCTTTTCTATTTGAGCGGTTTTAGAGCGGAGGGGAGCTTCGCTCTGGTGACTCAAAGAAAAGCGAGGATTTTTGTTCCCGAGCTATTATACGAGCAGGCTAAACAGGCAGTGAGAGACTTCGAAGTGATAGGCTTCAGGAATAGGCTTTTGCAGAGTCTGGGGAAATTTCTCACTGGTGAGAAAATAAGAAGGTTGGGTTTGGAAGCAGGAGGAATTTCAATCAAAAGATATAAGGAGATGGAAAAGGTTTTGAGGGGAGCCACGTTAGTACCTTTAGATGACTTAGTAGAAGAGATGCGAGTAGTTAAAACAGAAGAAGAAGCGAGTCTTATCAGAAAGAGTGCCCGGATCTGTGTGGCTGCTTTTCGATTCATAAAGAAGAGAATTAGAATAGGAATGAAAGAAAGAGTCATTGCTTGCCAGCTCGAGTATTTTATGAAGAAGAGAGGAGCCGAGAAGACTTCCTTTGAGATTATAGTCGCTTCTGGAGAGAACACTGCCTATCCGCACTATCGGACAGGAGAGAGGAGGATTGGGTCGGGCGACTCTCTGCTTATTGACATGGGATGCGTCTATAAGGGTTACTGTTCCGACTTGACAAGGCCTCTATTTTTGAATATAATAACTAATAACAAACGAGAAGGTCTCCGGGGCGCATTGGCCTTTGAGTTTAAAGGGAAATATAAAAAGATTTACCAGGTAGTGCGGGAGGCCCAAAGAGCTGCTATAGAAAAGATAAGGCCTGGAGTTAGGTGTTGCAGTATCGATTTTGCAGCCAGGAAAGTGATTGCCCGAGCCGGGCTAGGCGACTATTTTATCCACAGGACTGGCCACGGGGTTGGACTGGATGTCCACGAACTCCCCTGGGTAGACGAAAATAGCAAGCAGGTTTTGAGAGCAGGGATGGTCTTGACTGTTGAACCGGGAGTCTATATTCCAGGCTTTGGCGGGATGAGAATCGAAGATATGGTTTTAGTTACGAAAAAAGGCAGTGAAGTTTTAACAGAGGGAGAAAAGATTTAGTATATGATTTCAGCTGGAGACCTTAAGAACGGGATTAATATTGAACATGACGGTCAAGTATTCACTGTTATATGGTTTCAGCACCATAAACCGGGGAAAGGCGGAGCTATGGTGCGGACAAAATTGAGAAGCCTGACCACAGGACGGATTATGGAAAAGACTTTTCGTCCTGAAGACAGGTTCGAAGAGGCTTTCCTGGAAAGGCAAAAAAAACAGTATTTATATAGGGATGGAGATAATTACAACTTTATGGACATGGAAACTTTTGAGCAGATTCCTTTTACTGAAAAAGAGTTAGGCGAGGGTATACAATTTTTGAAGGAGAATATGGAAGTAGAAGTTCTTATACACAAGGGGCGGGTAATCGGGATAGAAATGCCAGACTCCGTAGCACTTAAGGTTACCTACACGGAACCGGGAAAGAAAGGCGATACTGTTACTAATGTGACCAAGTCGGCTCAAGTGGAAACAGGGGCAAAAGTCCAGGTGCCTCTATTCATCAATATCGGTGATACAATCTTAGTGGATACACGGACGGGAAAATATATCGAAAGAGTATAATTTCAAACAGAATTTTTGGCCACTGGTTGGAGTGGCCTATTTATTTGTTAGCCCTTTGATAGATAAAGAATCAAAAAGTTTCTCAGTCAGGAGGTAATATAATATGAAAAAGAAAAAAGGCAAGAATAGCAGTAATAACAAAACAAAAGAATTATTGCAGATAAAAGAGTTTGTCAACCTTATAAAAGATGCCGATATTACAGAGCTTCTATGGGAAAAGGACGGAACGAAAATAAGTTTTAAAAGGGGAACACCTAATTTAGAGGAACAAAAAGAATTAACCCAGGAAAAAGTAGAGAATTATGCAACTTTTCCTCCTGGCGCCAAGATAGAGAAAGAGACTCCCCATCAAAAAGGAGAAGCGCTGCCTTTTTCAGAAAAGTATACCACAATTAAATCTCGCATGGTGGGAACTTTTTATAATTCACTTTCTGAAGACCAACCTCCTCTGGTTAAGGTTAAAGATGTCATCAAACCTGGACAAAAAATCTGCGTTATTGAGGCTATGAAAATTATGAGGGAGATCTCTGCTGATAAAGGGGGAAAAGTAGTTAAAATTTTAGTGGAGAACAGTCACCCGGTGGAATATGGGCAAGATATGTTTTTGATAGAACCTTATTATGAAAAAGAGGAGGCATCTAAGAGCCCAAAGAAAAAACATAAGTAAACCCCGCCCATTAGGAATGGGCGAGGGTAAACCCCATTAGAAGGCTTTTGCCCGTTTGCCCGTTTAGAAATAAATCTCTAACGGGTTTAGAAAGTTTTGATTTCTGAGAGGGTTTGGACCTGCTGTGGGGATAGATGAATCTCGGGAGCAAGGTTTTCTAAGGGAAAGAGGAGGAAATTTTAATGTTCAAGAAGATGTTAATAGCTAACCGGAGCGAGATTGCACTGAGGATAATTCGTGCTTGTCGGGAGATGGGGATAAAGACAGTAGCGGTCCATTCAGAGGCAGATAATGATTCCTTACATACGAAGTTTGCTGATGAGAGCATCTGCATTGGACCAGCACCTTCGGATGAGAGTTATCTTAATATCCCCAATATAATCAGCGCAGCGGAAATTACTGGTGCTGATGCGATCCATCCTGGATATGGATTTTTGGCAGAGAATACCTATTTTGCAGAGGTTTGCGAATCCTGTAATATTACTTTCATTGGACCATCCAAAGAAGTAATCCTGAAAATGGGAGATAAAAGTAAAGCGAGAAAGGCAATGGAAAAGGCAGGGGTGCCTATCATTCCCGGTAGTAAGGGGACTATTTCCAAGATAGATGATGCTCTGAAATTGGCAAGAAAGATTAAATATCCCGTAGTGGTAAAGGCATCTGCTGGTGGCGGTGGCAAAGGAATGCGTATTGTCCAGAACCAAGAAGGGTTGAAGAATGCAGTGATGACCTGCCAGAGTGAGGCTAAAGCAGCTTTCGGCAAGGAGGAAGTATATCTGGAGAAGTATATTCCCAAACCAAGGCATGTTGAGTTCCAGATTCTGGGGGACAGGAAAGGGAATATTATCTACTTGCCAGAGAGGGATTGTTCCATACAGCGTCGCCACCAAAAGTTGGTCGAGGAATCACCTTCTCCAGCAGTTAACTCAAAGTTGCGACGCAAGATGGGGCATGCGGCTGTTAAAGCCGCGAAAGCAGTAAAATATACTACTGTGGGCACAGTGGAATTCTTGTTGGATGACGACGATGATTTCTATTTTATGGAGATGAACACAAGGATTCAGGTAGAACATCCCGTGACCGAACTTGTTTCCGGGATCGATCTGGTTAAGATACAGATCAAGCTCGCTGCCGGCGAGAAGTTGAATCTCGACCAGGATAAAATTAAGATTTGTGGAAATGCTATTGAATGCCGGATAAATGCTGAGGACCCTGATAAAGACTTTTTGCCTTCTTCGGGTGCGATTTCTAATTATGTTCTACCTGGGGGACCCGGGGTGAGAGTGGATACGGGCATTTATCAAGGTTACACTATACCGCCCTTCTACGATTCAATGATTGCCAAGTTGATCGTGATTGGAGATAACAGGCAGGAGGCGATTGCTCGCATGGAAAGGGCTCTCGGCGAATTTGTTATTGAGGGAGTAAAGACTACTATCCCTTTCCATACCAAAGTCATGGCTGATGAGTTTTTCAGAAAGGGGGAGGTCAATACCAGTTTTATTCAGGAAAGAATATTTAAACAGGGATGAAGGGATAGTTATAGTAGGGGTTCGATTCATCGAACCCGCGGGTTCCGATTTATCGGGACCCCTACAATAAACTTAGTCCCTACACTTTAAGATGCAAAATAAATATAGACTTTTGGACGCTAATCTAAACAGAGCAAGGGAAGGGTTACGAGTTATTGAAGACGTAGCCCGTTTTTTATATAACGATGAGGAATTATGCAAAAATCTAAGGAATCTCAGGCATAATTTGAGTAAGATTACCAAAAGCGTTTATCCTCGACTAGTAAAGTCCAGGGAGCCTGAGAAGGATGTGGGACTGTTCATTAAGGAAGGAAAGAGGGATAATGTCAACGATATCGTTTTTGCAAATTTCAGGAGGGTAGAAGAGGGGATAAGGGTTTTGGAAGAGTTTTCCAGACTTATTTCAGCAGACGCGGGAGACAAGTTTAAGAAGATCAGATTTAAAGTTTATGGGATAGAGAAAGAGATAACTGGGCGCATTTCTCAGTGAAGCAGTTTCTGCCTGGAAAGGGGAGAATTGAAGAAAAACTGGCAGAGAATAGTTCTTTCAATTTTTGTTCTTTCTTTTTTTCCCCAAGGTGGGCCCGCCTTTGCTTCCGAGAAAAGAAATATATTTTCTCGATTTGGCGGGGACTTCAAATATATCTTTACCAGTCCTCTCCGATTAGGTAAGTCCGATGTTCTTCCACTCTCAGCAATTCTTCTCGGCACTTGTGGATTGATGGTCCTGGATGAGGACATCAGGAATTCAGTTCAGGATTCTGGCAGTAATAGCTGGGATGATATATTTTCCTTCTCGAAACAGTTTGGGGATGGCAGAGTAACTCTTCCTATTGCCGGGATTTTCTATTTGGCTGGTAAGATTTTTCATGATGAGAAATCTCAGGACACAGGGATTTCAGCTTTGGAATCCTTTATTTTTTCAGGACTTATATGTTCGACTCTTAAAGTGCTGGCGGGGAGGAGCAGGCCGTATCGTGAGGAAGGCAGTGGTAAATTCTATGGACCGACATTTGACAATTCCAAGTTATCCCTTCCCTCTGGCCACGCCACTGTAGCTTTTTCTCTGGCTTCAGTCATAGCTGCAGAATATGATAGTCTCCTCGTCGATATAGGTGCTTATTCAATCGCCAGCCTTACGGCACTCTCCCGGGTTTACCATGATAAACATTGGACTTCAGATGTAGCTCTGGGAGCTATTATTGGTACCCTGGTGGGGAGGGCGGTAGTCTATCAAAATAAGAAGGAGAACATAGAGAACACAGGGATATTCCCTTGGGCAGTAGTAACGGAGAGGTCCGTTGAGGTAGGTTTTGTACAAAAATTCTAAAGTAGCGAGAAAATAATTTATCTATGATTAAGACTTTACAGGATGTGGAATTATACGTTATTCTTTCCCCCACGCCGGATATGGATTACTTGAAGATGGCTGAGGAAGCTCTCCGGGGAGGAGCTGATATGGTTCAGCTCAGGGTAAAAGACTGGATGGATAGGAAGACCATCGAGATGGGGGAGAAATTGCGGGAAATTACTGCTAACTACAAAGTGCCTATGGTAGTGAATGACCGGTTAGATATTGCTTTAGCTCTGGGGGCCGACGGAGTGCATCTCGGTCAGCAAGATATGCCTTTAACTTTAGTCAGGAGACTCCTGATGTGGGGAACAGTAGGAGCCTCAATATATAGAACTCAGAAACAGAAGCTACAGAAAGGTAGTCTTCTTCCCCCCAAGCGTTCTGTTACCCGCTTCATTGGTGTTTCTACTCACAGTTTAAAAGAAGCTATCAAAGCAGAGAAAGAAGGCGCCGACTATATCAGTATCGGGCCGGTCTTCCCCACACCCTCCAAGCCCGAGTTAAAACAAATAGGGCTTAACCCGGTTCGGCAAGTAAAAAAGAAAGTGAACATACCCTTCTTCGCCATTGGTGGGATTGACCAGGAGAATATTGGAGAAGTTATCCGTGCAGGCGCTGAAAGAGTAGCTGTTATCCATGCTGTAGCCCATGCTAAAAATGTGAGAAAGGCTACACAGGAGATGAAGAGAAGAATCAAACAAGCAAAGGGTTAAATTGATGACACAATTAGAATGGGCTAAGAAGAAAAAGATTACCAATGAAATGAGAAAAGTTGCTCGTGATGAGGACTTAACTCCGGAATACATACGTTCCTGTATCGCTGAAGGGACAGTCGTAATACCGGTTAACGCAAAACATCATAAACGCAATAAACTACGAATCGTAGGAATAGGGAAAGGTTTAAGAACAAAGGTGAACGCCAACATCGGTTCTTCTCCGGATAGAGTGAATTTGGCGGAAGAGAAAAGCAAGATAGATGCAGCGACTAAAGCTGGAGCAGATACGGTGATGGACCTCTCCACAGGAGGAGATATTGGAGAGATAAGAAGGATGGTTCTCGAACGCTCTATTTTGCCTGTAGGTACTGTGCCCATCTACCAGGCTGCTTGCGAGACTGCTCGTAAAGGTAAAAAGATTAGCAAAATGGATATAGATGGTATCTTTCGCATGATTAAACAACAGGCTGAAGAAGGGGTCGACTTTATGACCGTCCATTGCGGAGTTACCCGGAGAATCGTCGAGACTTTAAGAAGAAGCAGACGGATTACCGGGATTGTTAGCAGGGGCGGAGCGTTTCTGGCGCAGTGGATAGTATATAACAATAAAGAGAATCCTCTGTATGAACAATTCGACAGTCTCCTGGATATCGCCTATAAATATGATGTGACTTTAAGCCTGGGAGATGGACTCAGGCCGGGATGTCTTGCTGATGCCACAGATGAAGTGCAGATTGCTGAGCTTTCTGTTCTGGGAGAACTGGCAAAAAGGGCACAGGAGAGAAATGTTCAGGTGATGATAGAAGGGCCTGGACATGTTCCTTTGCATCAGATTGAAACGAATGTTTTGTTGGAAAAGAGCCTGTGTAAAGGTGCGCCCTTTTATGTTTTGGGTCCTCTGGTGACTGATGTTGCAGCAGGATACGATCATATTGCTTGTGCTATCGGCGGAGCGATTGCTGCTGCCTCCGGTGCCGACTTTCTTTGTTATGTTACTCCCACAGAGCACCTTCGCCTCCCCGGTGTGGATGATGTGACTGAGGGAGTAATTGCCACCAGGATTGCCGCCCACGCGGCTGATGTGGCCAAGGGAATAAAGGGAGCATTGAACTGGGATATCCAGATGTCCAAAGCAAGAAGTTCCCTCAACTGGAAAAGACAGGAAAGATTCTCTATTAATCCTGAAAAGTTCAGGGCAGAGAGGAAAAAGTCAAAGCCAAAAGATGTCCGGGTTTGCACGATGTGCGGTGAGTTTTGTGCAATGAGACAGAGTAGTCTTCTGTCTAAGAAGACGAAATCCTAGAAAAGGAAAAGAAGATGCGTTATGACATCAGTGAAGTTCTCAGGGCGTGGGAATATGACCGGCTAAATAACACGAGAAAAATAAAAGGTAAAGACGGTAAAGAAAAAATCCAGATAAGATTACCTTTGGGAATTGAGCAGTTCGAGGTAGACGGAAGACCTGACGGCAAGAGGCCCTATGGAAAAGAGTCACTTTTGGAGTATTACAGGACAAAAGCCGAACTTCATAAGAAAAAAGAGGGAAGCGATGAAGGATATGGTCTTACAATAAGCGACTGTTCAAGATTATACGAAGAAGGACTATTGTATTACTATCGTTACGTTCTATTTTTTCAGTTAAAAGATTACGAAAGAGTGGTTAGAGATACTGAGCGGAATATTGAATATTTCGATTTTGTAAAGAAATACGCAATCGAAGAAGAGGACAAACTGGCTTTACAGCAGTATCGACCATACATAATAAGAATGAATGTACTGGGGAAGGGGCTTGCCCATCTGGAAAGAGAAAAATACAAGGAGGCTTTGAAAGAGTTAGAAGAAGGAATTAAAACGATCGAATCCTTTCCTGATACGGAAAACGCAACTTTTACTTATGAAAAAGGAAGGTCTTTAGGTATTTTGAGAGGCGTGGTAAAGGAGATTCTCAGAAAGAAACCCCCTTCAGAGAAGGATAAACTTCAGAAAAAGCTCCGGGAGGCTATTGAACAGGAAAATTATGAGAGAGCGGCTCAACTCCGGGATATAATACAGAAAGTAGAAAGAACAGAAGGTACGGGTTATAAAAATAGAGATAAGAGAAAATAAGAAACTGTTGTGCAAGGGTAACAATATTTAAAAATAGTTCGTTCATCGCTTAGGAATTTCTTAACGCCAAAAAACTTTGGACTCTGCAGGGCGCAAATCAAAACTCCTCCTCCGATGAATCGGAGGACTCAAACAATGATTTGCTTGGATGAGAATAGGTCGTCCTCATTTTTTGGCTGAAATTCCAAAAGTTCTTCACGAACTATTTTTAAGATATTGGGATTATGGAACGATTCACATAAGGGAGGGAAGGGATGAAGATTGGCGTTATTGCAGATACGCATGGCGATCTGGTAGGTTGGCAAAAAGTAATGGAAAAAATCTTTCCCGATGTGGATATGATTATTCACGCCGGAGATCTATTCAATTACGGACCGAGGAATCCTATGCCCGAGGGCTTTGCTCCCGGGGGATTAGTCGAGGAGATGAACGGGTTAGAAATTCCTCTGGTGGCGGTGCGGGGAAACTGTGATTCGGATGTGGATGATTCTGTGGTCGATTTTCCCCTGCAGAGCCCGTTTGCTTTAGTTCAACTGGGTTCCCTGCGGATCGTAGTGAACCATGGAGATAAACTGAGCGATGAGGAAAAAGTTAACCTTGCCAAGAGATGGCGCGCCAATATTTTTATCTCCGGTCATACCCATCGACCGAAATTAGCCAGAGAAGGAGAGATAGTATTATTAAATCCAGGCAGCCCCTCTTTACCCAAGGAGAGCCCTACCGTAGGGTTAGTAGAAGATACGGATGGTGAGGTGGAGATAAAAATTATCGATGTGGAAACAGGCAAGGTAATTATAGAATAAGGGGGATGAAGGGATAGTTTTCGGAGTCGCTCGGTAGTGCTCGGAATTTGGTTCGCTCGCGCACAATTTTTTGCTCTGCGAGCACCGCCAAAAATCTCAGGAGTTTCCCCCGTCTTCGCGGGGCTAAACTCTAATCTTCGATTTTTGGCTAAAAATTCTAATACTCGCTTTACCAAATTCCTTCGCATTAGGGGAATTAGCCGTCCTTGGTTTTTGGCTGAAATTCCTAAAGTCTTCGCAAACTATCTTTCAAATTTCAGGATGATAAGAGGTTGAGATGAAAGTGGAGATCATCTGTGTTGGCACGGAGCTCTTGAAGGGAAAGGTTAATACCGATAATGCCTATTTGGGCGAGCAGTTAGACAGCATCGGATTGACCGTAGATAGAGAGACTACGGTTGCTGACGATCGAGAAAAGATTGAAAGCGTCCTTCAGGAGGCTTTAAACAGGTCTGATATTGTAATCACCACTGGTGGCTTGGGGCCAACATTTGATGATTTAACCCGGGAAGTTATGGCTAAGGTGTTAAAGAAAAAACTGATATTCGACGGAGAAGTGATGCACCAGATTGCAGCCCATTTTGCAAAGAGGGATCTGGAAATGCCCAAGAATAACGAGAGGCAGGCTTATATCATTGAAGGTGCTGAGGTCATCACCAATAAGGTAGGCACTGCTCCCGGAATGATTGTGGAAAGAAAAACTATGGCCGCTGCGAAAGCGAAAGTTCAAAAGGGGAAGGTCATAATTATGTTACCCGGCCCTCCCCGGGAGATGAAACCTATGGTGGAGGGAGTTGTATTACCGTATCTCAAGGAGAGGTATGAGCGAAAGATACTGAAGAGATGCGTTCTCCATATTTCTGGACTGACGGAGTCTACTGTTTACGAGAAGATTAAAGAAGTGGTGGAAATTGAGCGCATGATGGAAGGGGGAATTCTAAGGTTTTCTATATTAGCCCATCTGGCAAAGATAGATGTGGAGATTTCCGGAGAAGGTGAGAACGAGTTACTTGTTGATGAAATGTTGCACAAGGCAAAGCAAGAAATTTATGATTGTCTGGGAGATCATATTTACGGTGAAGATGAAGATACTTTGGAGAGTGTGGTAGGTAGGTTACTGCTGGGTAAGAGATTAACCCTGGCCGTGGCTGAATCTTGTACCGGTGGATTGATTGGGGACAGAATTACTGATTTTGCCGGCAGTTCGGTATATTTTAAAGAAGGAGTCGTGGCCTATAGTAACGAAGCTAAAGTTAGAATTCTGGGAGTTAAAGAGGAAACTCTAAACGAATCTAGCGCGGTTTCCCCAGAGAGCGCATTGGAAATGGCCAGGGGAATACAGAGAATTAGTGGAACAGATATAGGTTTGGCTAGTACGGGAATTGCCGGGCCTACGGGAGGAACTGCTGAGAAACCGGTGGGCTTGGTTTACGTGGCTCTGGTGTGGCCAGAGATGGGTGTGGAGACATGTAAGGAGTTTCGCTTTAGTGGAAAAAGAAGAGAAGTAAAAGAAAACACGGTGGCAAATGCACTCGATATTTTGAGAAAGGCGTTAAAGGGAAAAGAATAACGTGAAGAAGAAAACAAAAAAATCGGAAAGTAAAGACAAACCTTACAGCAAACAATTAGAAGCACTCTCCCGGATAAGCAAGGCAATCTCTTCTGAAGTTTATCTGGACAATATTTTGAAATTGATAGTGACTGTGACCGCTGAGGTGATGGGGTCTAAAATATGTTCTTTAATGTTGTTAGACGAGGATAAGAAAGAACTGGTTGTACGAGCGACTCAGTCGATTAGCGAGGAGTATAACAGAAAACCGAATGTGAAATTGGGAAAGGGTATCGCTGGAAGAGTTACCCAGGAAAATAGACCCTTTAGTGTAATGGATGTAAGGAAGGACCCTCGCTACGTAAGTGTGGAGATAGCTAAGAAAGAGAATTTATGTTCGTTGTTGTGCGTCCCTTTAAGCGTGAGAGGAAAGGTAATCGGGGTTATTAATTGCTACACTTCCTCACCCCACCGATTTACTAAATCGGAAATAGATGTGCTTGCTACAGTGGCGAATCAGGCTGCTATTGCTATTGAGAACACGGAACTGATGGTCAGGTCTAAAGTTATTCAGCAGGAACTGGAAACTCGCAAACTGGTAGAGAGGGCAAAAGATATACTTATGGAAGAGATGGCTATATCCGGGCAAGAGGCTTTTCGCAAAATACAGAGGCAGAGTATGAATACCCGCAAGCCCATGAGAGAGATAGCTGAGGCCATAATTTTGGCCGGGGAGATAAAAAAAGAATAAAAAATTAGTATATAGGTGAAAAAAATCATTACCATATGATGAAAAGCAGATTGCCCGTTTTATTACTTAGTGCTGATGTCTTTTGCTCTGATAATGAGAGCGGAAGACATTTTTTTAATGTAAATTCAATTGTACCGTGGGCCTTCTCCCTTGGGGGAGAGGGTTGGGGTGAGGAAGATGTAGCTGAAAAGGATAGATAGTCCATGTCCCAGTTACAATCAGAAGATAAAAAGTACAAAGTTGTTGTAGTTGGTGGCGGGCATGCTGGTTGTGAGGCAGCTCTTGCAGCGTCCCGGCTTGGTTGTAAGACTCTACTTTTAACGATGAATCTGGATACCATTGCCTTTATGTCTTGTAACCCGGCAGTTGGCGGTTTAGCTAAAGGTCAACTGGTCAAAGAAATTGATGCTTTAGGTGGGGAGATGGGTAAGAACACGGATGCCACAGCTATTCAGTTTCGGCGATTGAACATGGCCAAGGGCGCAGCTGTTCGCAGCTCACGAGCACAGGTGGATAGGCAAGCCTACCGACTGAAGATGAAAGAAGTTTTGGAGAGACAGGAAAATTTGGAATTGAAACAAGCCCTGGTTGAGGAAATTCTTGTCGATAAGAAAAGAGTAGTGGGAGTGAAGACAAGCATTGGTCAGAAATTTTATGCACCAGCAGTGATTATTAGTCCCGGAACTTTCTTGAATGGATTAATTCATATTGGCTTGACGAATTTCCCCGCGGGCAGGATGGGTGACTTTCCGGCAGTGAAACTTGCAGAGAATTTGCAGGAACTCGGTTTTCGCATGGGCAGATTCAAGACAGGAACCTGCCCCCGTCTGGACGGAACAACTATCGATTTTTCTAAACTTAAGACGCAACAGGGCGATGAACCTCCTACGCCCTTCTCTTTTACGACTAAGAAGATAACCCGGTCTCAACTTCCTTGCTATATTACCTATACCAATAGTAAGACACACCAGATAATTAGAGAAGGTTTGGACCGCTCTCCTTTATATACGGGTATTATCAAAGGGACCGGGGTACGCTACTGTCCTTCCGTCGAAGATAAGGTAATGAAATTCCCGGAAAGAGAACGCCATCAGATTTTTTTGGAACCAGAAGGTGTTAATACGCCAGAAATTTATCCCAATGGGTTAGCCACCAGTCTGCCCATAGATATCCAGTTCAGGATGTTGCGTAGTATTGAAGGTCTGGAAAGAGTGGAGATAATGCGGCCGGGTTATGGTATTGAGCACGATTACGTCGATCCCACCGAGCTAAGACCGACGCTGGAGACTAAATTAATTGAGAATCTCTATTTCTGCGGCCAAATTAATGGAACGACAGGTTATGAAGAAGCAGCAGCCCAGGGATTAATTGGTGGAATTAATGCTGTCATGAAAATAGAGAGTAAGCCGCCATTTATCCTCGACCGTTCGGAAGCTTATATTGGTGTTTTGATTGATGATCTGGTAACCAAGGGTACTAAGGAACCTTATCGTATGTTCACTTCCCGGGCTGAATACCGACTGATTTTGAGAGAAGACAATGTGGATTTGAGACTAACCGATAAAGCATATACTATCGGACTGGTGGGAGAGGAGAGATACCGGGAGGTGGAGGCCAAGAAGAGAGCTATCGAAAATGAGATAGCCCGATTGAAAGAGGTCAAGATTTTTCCCGACGCTGATACTAATAAAAAATTTTCCCAATCGGGATGGGTAGCTCCCCGAAATCCCATCACTTTAGCTGAACTATTAAGGAGACCTGAAGTTTTTTACTCTGATTTGAAATTATTTGACAAGACGAGTGCTGAAATTGACCTTGAGATAGCTGAACAAGTAGAGATTCAAATTAAATATGAAGGATATATCAAACATGAGGAACAAGAGATAGAAAAGTTCAAAAAACTGGAGAATAGAAAAATTCCTATGGAAATTAACTACCAGGAGATTATTGGTTTATCCAACGAAGTCAGGGAGAAATTGTCTAATATAAGACCAGACTCTCTGGGCAGGGCTTCCCGCATTTCAGGAGTTACTCCAGCGGCAATCGCTATCTTAATGGTCCATATGAAAAGAATGGGAAGGTAAGAGGATGTGAAATATGGGTGAGGAGAGAGAAAACTATTCTAAACTAAAAGAATTTGCTTTGGGGTGGGGAGCTTCGCTATTTGGAGTTTGTGACATTTCCAGGTTGAAAGGTGAATTTTTGGATTTATCTCCCGAAGTCGTTAAAGGATTGAATAAAGGGATTTCTTTAGCAGTGAGGTTGTCTGACAAGATAATTGATAGCATTGAAGATAGGCCGACTAAACTATACTATTACCATTATCGCCAGGTGAATTATTTTTTGGACCGATTAGCTCTGGGAGTGACACAGTTCATTCAAGATAGAGGCGGGAATGGTTTGCCCATACCGTCTTCTCAGACCATCGATTGGGAGAAACAGAGAGGTCACCTTTCCCATAAACAGGTGGCACAACAGGCAGGTCTGGGCTGGATTGGTAGGAACAATCTATTGGTGCATCCAGAATTTGGCTCCCGGATTCGACTGGTTACGGTGTTAACCGATTTTCCTCTTCCTTTCGATAAACCGATAGAGGACGGATGTGGTGCGTGCAGGGACTGTCTGGAAATTTGCCCGGCAGAAGCTATCAAAGAGAGAGTGGAAGATTTCAATCACCTTGCCTGTTACAAGAAATTAGATGAATTTAGAAAGACTTGTAAAATTGGTCATCATATCTGCGGAATATGCGTCAAAGCTTGCCGGGGCAGAAAAAAATATAGATAAAAAACATTGAGTCATATTCTTACGTTGTGACAAAGTTGGTGAAAGAAAATGTATGCAAATTTTACGAGCAGAAAGAGGCAGGGCAAACCAGGGTGAGAAGTTTTACTCATACAAAGGAATAATTAGAGATTTTATTAGTGCGGAAAAGCATGAATATTGACAATTGTAAAAAATTCACGAATCCTCAATCTGATAGAAAAAGCATCATTGTTCTCTCCATAATTGCAATTTTGCCTGTCATAGTGCTTATCTTTCTTGTCACCAAATACTGGGTAAATGTTCCTTTTTGCGATCAATGGGATATTTCTATTATTTTCGAGAAATATTATTCCAAAAGTCTAAGTTTTTCTGACCTCATAGCCCAGCAAAATGAAAGTAGAATGGTTTTTCCCAGGTTGATTTTTTTGGGAATGGGCTTAATGACGGGTTGGAATGTGCGTGTGGAAATGTGTCTAACAATCATATTTGCCTGCCTTATTGCACTTAATTTATTTATTTTACTAAAGCGTATAGAAGGTTTGAATATTTCGGGTAAATTAATTCTATTACTGATTATTAATTTATTATTGTTTTCTCCTGTTCAATGGGAAAACTGGTTATGCGGAATTAGCATGATAAAATATACCACAGCTCTTATGTTAACTACAGGACTGGTAATAAATACCTCAAACATTTCTATTCGCGCAAAGGTTGCCTGGAATAGCATATTATCAATAATTGCTACTTTTTCTTTTGCCAATGGCATGCTACTATGGTTGCTGCTTTTACCGGTGAATATGTTTTTTAGAAGAGAAGACCGTAAGTGCCAGGAAAAGACAAAAAAAGAACTGATTTATATTCTTTTATATGTAATAATTGCAGTAAGTACGATAGGTTTTTATTTTGCAGACTATCATAAACCGTACTACCATCCTCCTTTCTTTCTGGCTGTTTCCAGGCCGTTAGACGCTATTGCATTCTTCTTGGTCTGGATTGCCACTCCATTTATTCCTGCAAATTCTCCTTATGCATCCATATTACCATTCTTTGTGGGAGGATTAGTCTTTTCTATATTCATTTTATCAATAACTTATTTTGTATACAGGGCTTATAGAGATAGTAGTAAATTATCTTTTTTCTATCCCTGGGTCATCATTGGATTCTATTCAATTATCAACGGAATCATAATAACTTTTGGAAGGTTGGGTTTTGGGGTGAGGTTTGCCGCGCAAAATAGATATACCACTACTTCTATTTTTGTCCCAATTTCTATTGTTGTTTTGGTTTATTTGATGTATACATTTTATATGGGTGAGAAAAAAATAGTCGAAAAAAGCTTTTTAGTTGTTCAAACTCTCGCTTTGTTGTTTCTTCTGATACTTTATGACCATACTTATAGATTTTGTGCAGATGCTATGAAGTGGCATAGCCCATCCCTGGCAGATGGGCAACTGGCTTTTCTTTCCCTTGTTGTTTTAGTTTGTTTAACATATACATTTTATATTGTGCGAAAAAAAATAGATGTGAAAAGATTTCTATCCATTCAAACTGCTCTGCTCGTGTTCTTTCTGCTATTGTATGGCCATTCTTACAGGTGTTCTATTGAGGCAATGAAATGGCATAATATTTGTCTGGAAAATCAAAAAATAGCCCTACAATTTTACAAAATTATTCCCCATAATAAGAAACTAGAAACATTTTATAGAAATGCACAAACTGTAGTGGATAGATTTTCCAATTTGACAAAATTAGGACTACTTGATTTTAGACCAATCGAACCCGATATTTTAAAATGCTTGGAGGAAAAAACCGAGAACGGTGATGGATCAAATGGACATTTTGATGAATGTTATTTCTAGCGAACAGCAAATTAAGAGTTGGGGGTTGGGCCTGCCAGGCAAAAAAGAAGACTCCAGCAAATAACGTCATTCTTGTCTATACCAGTGGAAATGGAGCTGGCACACCTTTTGCCACCTTAAGGGTTGGCAACAAACGGCCAGATGTGGCAAAAGTATTTGGATCGTCTTCCCTGTTGAATTGTGGCTTTTCTGATATAATTGATATCAGTAATCTGCCGGAGGGAAATCTTCAGATATCAGCCTGGACTGTTGATACTGAGAGAAATATTGCCAATCAAATTGCCAAGACATATTCTATAAGAAAATTATGATTGAGGTTAAGAACTGACCGATTCTGTCTAAGAACTTTATGCGTATGAACGCCAAAGGGACAATAATGTTACGCGAGTGTTGAATCAGCCATTTTTTGTTGCTTTAAATCTTTCTAAGTGTTATAATTATATAAATGGAAAAACACGTTCCTAAAATCGCAGTCCTAACCTTCCTATTTTCATTTCTTATTTTTCCTATCAAACTATGGGGGGCAACAGATGCCGGCTCTCCTGGTTCATTCTTGAATTTTGGAATTGGCGCCCGGTCCCAGGCGATGGGAAGCGCCTTTACTGGCCTTTCTGACGACGTTTCTGCTATTTATTGGAATCCCGCCGGACTTTCCCGACTCCCCAGAAATCAACTCACATTCTTTGAAGCCCCGCTCTGGGAAGAGACAAATTATCTCTTCGCCGGATATGGCCACCCCACAAAAAAAATGGGGACATTTGGAATAGGATTTATAAATTTACAAAGCGGTAACTTTGAGTATAGAGAAAGCATCTCTACCTACCCTGAATATTATTTTAATATACATCAAATGGCATTTCTCCTTGCCTATGGCCGCAAATTTCTCCCGGTTCTATCGGCAGGGATCGGTTTGAAACTTGTGCAGAAGGGAATGCCTGTAGAGGATAATGATTATTTTGGTAGTGGATTTGGTATGGATTTAGGCCTTCTCTACCACCCGCAGGATGTAAAGGGGGAAGGCTTTTTCTGGCAGCAATTAAGAAGACTTTCATTTGGCGTTAATTTGCAGAATTTAGTTCCTCCCCAGGTGCAGATGGAAGGAGGGGGCATTTCGTGCGCCCAGGAAACATACGGTTTAAATCTGAAATTTGGAACTTCTTACGATGTAAAAAATTTAATTCCCAGATGGAGGGATAAGTTAACAATAAATGTTGATCTGGATAAACCGTATCTTAGAGGCCTGAAGGTCGCTTTGGGAGGAGAATACTGGTTCAAGGATACTATTGCTTTTCGCCTGGGATACGGAAAAGATAACCTGAATTTTGGTCTGGGATTTCTCTATCGCTGGCTTCAACTTGATTATGGGTTTACTCCTCACGCTTTGGGGCTTAGCCACAGATTTTCCGTCACCCTTAAATTTGGCAGGCAGATTATTGAGATTGCAGAATTCACAAGATACAGGGCGAGATTACAGGCGGAAGAATACTACAAGTTGGGATTTGAGCACTATCGGGCGGGAAGACTGGCGGATGCCCTGGCAGAATGGGATAAGGCCTTAATCTGGCGGCCCGACGACCTGGAAATTCAGAAAAAGGTGGAAGAAGTTTCCCGGGAAATGGAAATTACCGTAACCAGGAAATTGATGGAAAAACATATTGGCCAGGCGTATTCATTCTATGAGGAAGGAAAGCTTACCGACTCTCTTGATGAATGGAGAGAGGTTTTAAAACTTGACCCGACGAGTATCAGGGCAAAGGAATATATTGAGAGAATTGAAGGAAAACTGTCAAAGATAGAGAAAGAAAAATACCTGGAAAGGGTAAAAGAGAAAGAAAAAACTGAGATTGCAGAACTTCTGGGAAAGGGAGACAGGTTGTACGAACAGGAAAAATATGTGGAAGCCATTAAAGAGTGGCAGAAGATTCTAAAGATAAATTCCAAACATACTCTGGCAAAAGAGAATATTGACCGAACAAGAGAAAAGATTGTAAGGTTAATAGAAGTTCACCTTTCCCGAGGAAAAGAATTCTACGATAAAAAAGATAACGCCAACGCCATTAAAGAGTTTAAGGTAGTACTCAATTTTGACCCGGAGAATAAAGAGGCGAAAGAATATATGGAAAAAACGAAGGAACAGGCTGCGGAAGTAGTTAAAAAAGTAAGCCGGGCTGAGATCGATGCGCTCTATTATGAAGCGGCGGACCTATATTTAAAAGGAAAATATGAAGAGTCAATAAGTGTTTTGAATAAACTTCTGGAACTCGACCCGGTGAATGAGAATGCTTATAAATTACTGGAAAAAGCAAAAAGTGTTCTGGAGTTAATGGGGAAAAAATGAAGAAAAAAAGGGCAATTTTTGGTTTAATTCTAATCCTGGGACTGGGTAAATTTGCCATGGCCGAGGTGTGCGAAAGGGTTGTGCCTTACGACCCTCCTCCAGGCGGAAGAAACGACCATGCGTTAATCTCTTCTATGGGTGGGAATGAGCAATTTCTCTTTGGCGGTTTTAGCCAGAATAGTAACCTATGGGTACTTAGATATGAGGGAGATAACTGGAGATGGCAAAATATGGGTAACAAAGGGCCTAATCCTCCTTCCGCAAGAGGAGGACATAGTGGAGTTTTTGTTTCAGGAATGGGAACACAGGATTCCATTATCGTTTTTGGTGGTTCACAATCATTTCTGGGCGTTGCCAGTGACTCAACCACCTACAAGTTGGAAGACCCCTGGAATTGGCTTTCTCAGTGGGAAGTATTAAACACTACAGGTACTATTCCGTCTGCCCGGGCAGAACATACGGCAGTTTATGATTTTGGCAGCAAGATGGTCGTTTTTGGAGGTTATACAGGAGGTAGTCCGGTTAGCGCTTCAGACGAAACTTATTTTCTGGATTTCGGTGTCGGGCTCTCTACCTGGACGGAAGTGAATCCAGTAACTAAACCTCCTGCTCGCTATGGACATTCAGCAGTTTTGGGAGAAGGCGACATAATAGTTTTTGGCGGAAAGGATAATTCAGAGGAATTACTTAATGACTGCTGGAAATTTCAAACAGGGTCGGAACCAAAAAACTGGCAAAAAGTCAATACAACCGGAGATGAACCGCCTGCCCGCTGGGAGCATACGGCGGTCTGGATTGATACATTAGTGGAAGAGACGGGAGGTATGCTAATTTTTGGCGGACGGGATGAGAACGGAGAATATCTCGATGATTTCTGGGTTTTACGCAAGCCCGGTCTCGGGGATCCCCCTGATGTTTGGACATGGGAGAGAATTTATCCCATCGGGGATTTGCCTTCGGGGAGAAAAGGCCATGCAGCAGGAATGGGCTGGGGCTTGAAGGGTGAAAGAACAATGTACATTTTTGGTGGGTTTGATGGAGATGATAATCTTAACGACGTTTACGTATTTTTCAAAGGGGAAGAAGTGGAGACGAGTTTAGAAAAGAAACCATTTAATGCTCCCAATCCGTTCAATCCTGGCACGGAAGATACGCATATTTGCTACTACCTGGAAAAGGATGACGACGAGGTAAAAATAAAGCTGTTTACCTTAACCGGCGAATTGGTATATGCGTGGGAGGATATTTCGGGAAGAAAAGGATTGAACCAGTGGCCCTGGAACGGAAAAAATGAAAAGGGAAAGATTGTAGAAAACGGGGGATATATCTGTTTGATTGAAGGCGGGGGGAAAAAACAGAAATGTAAGATTGCTGTCCTTAGATAGATTACTTAAGGAGTAAGATGAAAAGAGTTTCCCGAATCGCCATTAAATTTTCAGGAATTGTCTCAGTAGTGATTTTGGTAATTATGCCTATTATGGCGTCTTTGATTTTAAGGCAGACGAGAAACTCTCTTATAAAGGAAATGGAAATAAGGGCAGAATTCTTTGCCCGGAACGTCAGGGAATCTCTTTTTCCCCAACCGGACGCATTCTCTTTGTATTTTTCGGTTACCGAAATGGTTAAAGAGAGAGCAATCCTTTACGCTATGGTTTTTGATGAAAAGGGAAAAATTATTTCGCATTCTGACACGGCAAAAATTGGGGAAAAAGCAGAAGGGATTGCGGGAAACCAAACAGTTTTTAAGAGGGAGGAGAATCTCTATAGAGTTACCGTACCCATTATGGTGGGCGATAAATTCGTAGGCGGCGTGAGAATTGGCTTCTCTCAGGAATCGATATCAACAGCACTGGCAGAAATGAGAAATAAGATTATTCTGATAACCTTAGGGGTTCTGGCATTCAGCATACTGGCTACGGTAGTTGTGGTTACATTTATGGTCTCTCCCATAAACGCGCTTGCTGGCATTGCCAGAAGAATTGGAAAAGGAGATTTGGAACAGAAAGTGGAAATGAAGAGAAAGGACGAACTGGGAGAGCTGGGAAATACTTTCAATGAAATGATAAAGGGGCTTAAAGACAGAGATTTTATAAGGAATACTTTTGGTAGATACGTTTCCAAACAGGTTGCCGAGGCAATTCTTAATGGCAGACTCGAGCTGGGCGGAGAGAGAAAAAGGGCGACTGTTCTCATAAGCGACGTGCGGAATTTTACGGCAATGAGCGAGAAACTTCCTCCTGAAGAGGTTGTCGACTTCTTAAACGAGTATTTCAGCGAAATGGTAAGCGTGGTAACAAAGTACGAAGGAACGCTGGATAAATTTATCGGGGATGCGCTGCTTGCTGTGTTCGGCGCTCCCATAGCGCATCCGGATGATGCCAGGAAAGCAGTATTTGCTGCTCTGGAGATGCAGGAGAAATTGAAGGAGTTTAATAAGAATAGAGTAATGAAGGGTAAAAATGAGATAAAAATTGGAATTGCTGTGCATACAGGAAATCTTGTGGCGGGAAATATCGGTAGCGAAGTCAGGATGGAATATACGGTTATTGGAGATACAGTCAATTTGACTTCAAGACTTGAGCCATTGAATAAACAGTTTGGAACTGAAATACTGATAAGTGAGAGCACCTACAGTGAGGTTAAGGATTATATTGAAGTGAGAGAGATTCCCGCTGTTGAGCTAAGGGGAAAAGAAGAGAAAGTTAAGGTATACGACGTATTAGGAAAGAGAAGGAAAGAAATTGATACTTATTAGTGGATTATTTTATGTGATCGTAAATAAAAAGTGAAGAGTTCTGCTTCAATCAAGTGTTATGATTCGTCTAGGCCACCCAAATCGGCCATAAACGGCCATGTTTTTGCTGTGAAGCTCAATAATGTATGTTGAACTTGTGTGCAGTTGAGTAACGAAAACTAGTATATATTTCCTAAATGGCAAATAAACTTGACCTTGATACGGTTTTGAAATTAGAAACACGAGCAGTTAAAAGGAAATCTTAAATGTCGCAGAATCATCCAGATGTGTTAAAAAAGCAAAATATGAGAGAGAAATTTTATAAAATAGATTTGCATATCCATACCCCTGCATCTAATTGTTATAAAGGCGATAAGAATGATGATGAATATTTAAAAATCATTAAAAGGGCAAAAAAAGAGAGGCTGAAAATAATCGCTATTACGGACCATAATTCAATAGAGGGCTATAGAAAAATATTGGAAATAGAAGATAGATTGGAAAGAGAAAAAAGTGCCTTTAGCAGAATTAGAGATTCTAATCAATCAAAAGAAGAAATTAGGAAAATAGAGAACAAGTTAAGTCTATTGAAAGATATTCTAATTTTACCGGGGATAGAATTTGAGGTATCAAATTGTGTCCATTTTCTGACAATATTTGATAACAGAACTTCAATAAAAGAAATAGAAAAATTTTTAGGAGACGGGGGATACGATGAAGAACAATTTGGTGTAGAAGAACCAACGAAGATGTCGAACTGGGATATACTTCATCTTTTTGATGAGCTAACGAAATTCAATTGTATTGTAATCTGCGCTCACGTTGATTCAAATAAGGGTGTGTACAATGTTATTCCCCCAAGCACACTTCGAGCCCAATGCCTTAGTTCTAAACAATTAAATGGTATAGAGTACAAGAACGAAGTAACCAAAGACAAGATAGCCAATATAATTAGAACCAGTAAGCAGTATCAAAGAAAAATTCCTCTTGCATTTGTTAAATTTTCTGATTCTCATAATGTTAGTGAAGTAGGTAGAAACATAACCTATGTAAAATTAGGCATGATAGACTTTGAATCCGTCAAGAATGCTTTTGGGAATCCTACGGAAAAGATTTCAACTGAATATCCAGAAATACAAAAGATTTTAGATAAACTGATTTCTGAAGAGATAGCGTTTGGGGTAGAAGACTTATCTACGGAAAACAAAGAATATTTCAAGAAATTGATTTGTGGGCTGAACAATTCAGAGGGGGGTTACTGTTTGGTTGGGTTAACAAAGAACAGGAATAAAATAGGACTGCCTGTTCCTACGAGAAACGAAAAAGAGATGAAGAACAAGATAAAAGGCTACTTTAGAGATATATATAATTGCCTTAAAGAAATTGAAGGCGATGCGAGACTAACTTGGAATTTTTATCCCCTCCAGAACAGAAAAATGATTATTTCTGTCCATGTCAGGAGAGGGGATGATTTGGTAAACATAAAAAACCAGGGAAATATTTATTTGATAAAAAAGAAAAAAATACGCGTGGCATCTGCGAGGGAACTGCAAAAAATGATTGAAGCCAAGTCTGTTTCTGTTATAGAAACGAGGATAGAGAAAAAAATAACAGAAATGGAAGGTGGAATTAGCTCAATTAGGAATTTTCTTAAAGCAATTCCGATTATTAGAAAATGTGAAGATAATTGTGTTTCTTTAAGAAGGATTATTGATGGTCCTGATGTGATGCGGGATATCAAAATTAGTAAAACAGAAATCTTTAAAATAAATAGCTCAAAAAATGTTTATATTAATGGTTTTAGCAAGGGAAATATTGTCTTTTTTGAATACAAGTTCGAACCTAGACTGGACTACGCATACTTAAGGTATTCGCCGCCAATCTTCAAGGCTAGAACAGGTGTTAGAAGTGTAAAGAAAGAGCTAATATATCTCGTTCCGGGAGGGGGAGTATTTTATAGTCAAAAAAAATATCCGATATTTACAAATGGGTCATCATTTGCGATAGCATTTAGTTCCAAAGAACCTGGCAAATACAGCAATAAATTTATTTCCTGTTTTTTGAAATCTTCTTTTTGGTTATGGTATTGTATGAATAAATTTGGGACTTTGGACATTATTTCCCCAGATATATTTCAAAAAGCGATCATTCCACGAATTCATATAAAAGATAGGAAAAATATGAAGAAAATTGAATTTGTAGATGATAATTTAGATAAGATTCTAGAATTAGAGAAGGGATTTCTGTCCATAATACCAAAAAGTAAAAAGAATGGTGAGATATACCGTAAAAAGACAGAAGCACATAATAAAAAAGTGGATAGGCTGGCCTATGAAATAGATAAGTTTATATATTCACTTCTCAGTTTATCTAATCCTGAAATTAAAGTTATAGAGTCATTTTTGTCTGAAAATAGAATTTATTTGCCCTTCCGAAGTAATAATTAGTTTGGTCCTTTTGCTCTTCTTATAGATTTCTTGGGTGTGTGAATAGGATTCTCTCAGCAATCGATATCAACAGCACTTGTAGAGACGAGAAATAAGATTATTCTTATAACCATCAGTGAAGTTAAGGATTATATTGAAGTGAGAGAGATTCCCGCTGTTGAGCTAAGGGGAAAAGAGGAAAAAGTTAAGGTCTACGATGTATTAGGAAAGAAAAGCAAGTTTTCTCCCCCGCCAGCCAGTTAGCCGGAAGAGGTAATGTAAAATATTTTGTGTAATTTTGATTTGACAGGTGAATAAAAAAGGGCTATTCTCCTT
>Ga0172362_10000912_pt1 | contig 24976 bp, 26 predicted proteins | sample LakKivs1_kivu2a2_FD_114534 | JGI IMG/M metagenome (GOLD analysis project Ga0172362, IMG submission 114534) | Sediment microbial communities from Lake Kivu, Rwanda - Sediment s1_kivu2a2 | ecosystem: Environmental > Aquatic > Freshwater > Lake > Sediment | place: Rwanda: Western Province, Lake... | reverse complement strand
TGGGGCGCGATAGGGGCTGGTCTGCCCCTTCGCCTGCTCCGTCCCGCGAGGAGGAGATCGCGGCGCTCCGGGAGAAGGCCGGCGAATTGCGTAGGCAGGTAGCCGAGGTGATGGAGCGGTTGGACAGGCTGGGAGCTTGATGCGCATCGTCTACCGCCCCATCGGCGCCATTCATAGCCTCTTCCGGGACGTGGAGGGGGTACCCATCCAGCCTGCGGCGGCTGCCGGGATTCGTGGCTCGGTCGAGCTCCTGCCCGAACTGGTCGAGGGGTTGCAGGATCTGGACGGCTTTTCCCACGTCGTCCTGCTGTACCACTTCCACCTCGTCCGGGGGTCGAGTCTCACCGTAATCCCTTTCCTGGATTCCTGCGCGCGGGGGATTTTCGCCACCCGCGCGCCGACGCGCCCTAACGCCATCGGGCTGTCCGTCGTGAAACTACTCAGCGTCGAGGGCAACGTCCTGCACGTCGAGAACGTGGACATTGTGGATGGGACACCGCTGCTCGACATCAAGCCTTACGTGCCCGAGTTCGACCACCACGCGGCGGAGCGCACAGGCTGGCTGGAGCAAGCCAGGGGGCAGGCGCAAGTCCAAAAGGCGGACGGCCGCTTTCGGTAACAACGGACACGTGAACCGGGCGCCCGGTGGGCGCTAAATTGGCGTTCGTGGACTTGGGAGGTCACATTATGAGCGATCATGTAGAAGTAGCCGAGTCAATGACCTACTCGGCGAAGGTCATTGCCGAATCGTCGAACCCTGCTCACATGGCCCGGATGGATGGGCCGGATGCCTGGGGGACCATCCACGGCTGCTGCGGCGACACGATGGAGATCTACTTGCGGCTGGATGGCGAGCGGATTGCCGGGGCGACGTTCATGACCGACGGCCGCGAGTCGGCGATAGCGTGTGCCAGCGTGCTCTGCACGATGGTGTGCGGGCTATTGCGCACCGAGGCGGGCCGGATCAAGCCGGAGGATGTGATCGCCACTCTGGACGGCCTGCCCCCGGCTAAGGTTCACTGCGCGACCCTGGCCGTGAATACCTTGAAGAAAGCGCTGGCCGGCCAGGGTGCGAGCGATAGCGACGAGTAGCGCAGGCAGTCCGGACAATCTCTTTTCGGAGGAGCGGCGGAATGAAGCTCGTGGTGCAACACGTGGATGGCCTGCGCTTCCTGGCGACGGTCGAGAATCACACCGTCGTCGTGGACGCTGCGCCGGAGGACGGTGGAGCGGGCACGGCGTTGAGCGCGCCACAGTTGTTCGTAGCGGCGATAGGAGCCTGTATCTGTGAGTTCGTGACCAATCTGGTCAACACGCTGGCGTGCGCGCCGGAGGTGACCATCCGGTTCGCAGGGGAGTGAGGAGGGCGTATGCCGGTCTACGAGTATCGTTGCCGGGATTGCGGCGCGACGTTCGAGGTGCTGGTGCGCGCGGGGGCCAACGTCGTGTGTCCCCACTGCAGCAGCGCGTCGTGGGACAAATTGCTCTCTGCCCCATTCGTGTTGAGCGGGCAGACAGCCCGGCAGGCGGGACATACCTGCTGTGGGCGAGAAGAACGATGCGCTGAGCCTCCCTGTTCAGGGGGTGGTACGTGTCGGCGCGGATAGGCAGGATGAGAGGGGGTGAGTGACATGGGTCGAGGTCGTGGAGCAGGTGGCGGCCGCGGACAAGGCCGCGGGCCGGGCCGCATGGGCGGCCCCCAGGCCGCCGGTCCGGGCGGCTATTGCGTCTGCCCGAATCCTGACTGCGGGCACCGCGAGCCGCACCAGGCAGGCGTGCCTTGCTACCAGAAGAAATGCCCGAAATGCGGGACACAGATGGTCCGTGAAGCGTGATGGCTTGAGCGCGCAGATCACCTGCGTGGTGGACAGCGTCGAGAAGGAAACGCCCAGGCCGACGCGCGACGCCGCGCTTACGTCACCTCGACCCCCTCCCCCTCCACCACCTCGCCGACGACCCAGCAGGGATGACCGGTCCCGGCGAAGAGGTCAAGGAGTGCGTCGAGTTTCTCCGGCGGGATGGCGGCCAGCAGGCCACCGGAGGTCTCTGGGGTAAAGAGCAAGAGCCGCATCTCCTCGGAGAGGCCGGGGGCGAAACCCACGTGGCGCTCGTAGGCGTCCTTATTGCGGCAGGAGCCTCCGGGGAAGAGATTGTCTTCGGCATACCCCACCGCGCCATCCACAAACGGCAGCTTGTCGAAGCAGAAGCGCAGCCGCACGCCGCCCTTCTGCGCCATCTCGCAGGCGTGGCCCAGCAGCGCAAAACCGGTGACGTCTGTGCAGGCGTGCGCGCCGACCTGGCCAATGAAGCGCGCGGCGTCGTGGCTGAGCTGCTTCATGCTTGCCACCGCTTGCGCCACGTGGGCCGGGTCGGCTATCCCACCCTTGAGGGCCGTGGTGACCATGCCCACGCCCAGCGGCTTGGTCAGCACCAGCGCATCGCCCGGCCTGCTGCCGCCCTTGGTCCACACTCGATCGGGATGGATCAGCCCCATCACCGCCAGGCCATAGGTAGGCTCCTTAGCGTCAATGGTGTGGCCGCCGGCCAGCGCACCGCCCGCCTCAGCCACCTTCTCCGCGCCGCCGCGCAGGATCTCGCTCACGATCTCGGGCGAGAGTCCCGGCGGGAAGCCGCACACGTTGAGCGCCAGCGCCACCTCGCCCCCCATGGCGTAGACGTCGCTCATCGCGTTGGCAGCGGCGATGGCGCCGTAATCGTAGGGATCGTCCACCACGGGGGTGAAGAAATCCACCGTCTGGATGACGGCCACCTCGTCGCTGATCTTGTAGACGGCGGCGTCGTCGCTCACCTCCAGGCCGACGAGCAGGTTGGGATACTGCTCGGCGCGGAACATCCCCTCCAGCGGGCGCAGCACCTGCGCCAGGGTCTCGGGACCCATCTTGGCCGCTCAGCCGGCGGCGGTGGTCATCTCTGTCAGACGAATTTCCTCGCGTGTCATAAGCACCTCACGTCCACGTACTCAAGAGAAGGCATCTTTTCCCTCAAAGTTTCTAGTAGCCTCTTCGCCACACCTGTATCAATGCCCATCTCCAGCGGCGGCTCACCAGGGACGGCGATCCACCGCTCGTCAAAGCGGAGCATCAACTCGCAGACGATGCAATAGGCCGCGTTCTCCTGGTGCTTTTGCCAGAAAGCCAACAGATCGACGGCCCGTGTTTGTTGTCCCAAGAACAAGGAGCGTTGGGCGGCGTCGTAGAGAAAGACATAGTCTTCTCCCTCCGACCGGAAAGCCATCAGGATATAGCGCTCATCCTGGAAGCAGCTCCTCACGTGTGACATCCGTTCAAGAGCCTCGTCGGCATTCCTAGATGTCGTGGACACCATCTATTTCCACGCCAACCGCCTCCAGCGCTTGTCGCGCCGCCTCTTTGTCGGCCCGCTCGATGCGCACGCACACACCACAGTTCGAGCCGAGGTGGCGCGGGACGGGGATCATCTTCGACTGGATGCCCGCCTTGAGGAGGACCTTTTCCGCGCGGATGGCATAGCTGGTGGAATAGACGAGTATGACGGCATATTCCCCTGACGTCATCGGGCCTCCTGGGCCAGCCTTCCCACGGCGATCAACGCGGCCCCGACCTCGTCCAGCGTGTTGAAAGCGCTCAGGCCGAAGCGCACCGTGCCGTCGGGGAAGGTGCCGATGGTCTTGTGGGCCGTCGGCGCGCAGTGCAGGCCCACACGGCACATGATGCCATACTCGTCGTCCAGGCGCAATCCCACCTCCGAGGGGGCCATCCCGACGATGTTGAACGAGACCGTGGCCGTCTGCAGCTCGGCATCCAGCGTGCCGTAGACGGTCACGCCGGGGCGCTGCCCTGAGCCAGCCGAAGGGATGGCGCGCAGGCCGTTGATCAGCGCCTGCGCCAGCGCTACCTCGTGGGCGCGGATCGCCTCCACGCCGCGTTCCAGCACCCAACGCACGCCCACCTGCAATCCGGCCAGTCCCACCACGTTGGGCGTGCCGCTCTCGCACATATCGGGCAAAAAGTCGGGCTGCACTTCGTGCTCCGAGCGGCTGCCGGTGCCGCCGCGCATCAGCGGCTCGAGCTGCGTCTCGTCCACCCGCTGGCCCACGATCAGTCCCCCGGTGCCCATCGGGCCGCCCAGCGACTTGTGGCCGGTGAAACCCAGCAGGTCGATCTGATCGGCCTGCACGTCGATCGGATAGGCGCCGCCGGTCTGTGCGGCATCCACCAGCAAGAGAACGTTACGCTCGCGGCAGAGCGCGCCTACCTCGGCCACCGGCAGCAGCGTGCCCACCACGTTAGAGGCGTGGTTGAGGGCAACCAGTTTGGTGTCGGGCCGGATGGCTGCCTCCACGTCGGCGGGATCCAGCACGCCCTGCGGCGAGCATCCTACGACCGTCACCTGGACCCCTCCGCCTTCCAACGCGCGCAGAGGGCGCATCATCGAGTTGTGCTCCATCGAACTGGTGACGACGTGGTCGCCGGGGCGCAGCAGGCCCCGCAGCGCCAGGTTGAGCGCCTCGGTCACGTTGAGGCCAAAGACCACGCGCAGCGGGTCAGGCGCGCCGAACAGCTCCGCCACCGCCTCACGAGCGCCGTAGACGATGCGCCCCGACTCCACGGCTCGGCGGTGGGCGGCGCGGCCCGGATTCGCCCCCACCTTGTCGAGAAAGTGCGTCATCGCCTCGGCTACGCCCGGCGGCTTGGGCCAGGAGGTCGCCGCGTTGTCAAAGTAGATCATGCATCCTCCAATTAACAATGAACAATGGGGCAATGAACAACATGTGGCCCATTGTTCATTGTTTCGTCGTTCATTGGGTCATTTTGTCAGCGTTAACTTGAACTCCTCTCCCATCTCTTCCACCTGCACCGTGCAGCCGAGCTTCTCCGCCGCGCGCCTGACGTTCTCGCGCGAGGTCACAGTCTCGATCAGCACCTCGATGGGGAATTCCCCTGCCTTGATGGCGTTGCGAGCCAGGATGACCGGTTGGGGGCACGAAAGCCCGCGAGCATCTACTTGAGTAGTCATTGAAGTTCTCCTAGTATCATGAGTTTTATCGAAACAGGACGTGATCCGTGATGCGTGATCCGTGCGTGATACGTGATTCGCAGCATAACACCTCACGCATCACTCGTCACGCATTGTGTTTCTCCCGCATCGTGAGACCGATGACCACACAGACCACCAATCCCAAAACCACGGCGGCCATCCCGTAAGGCCCAATGCCGCCGACCTTCTGCACACCTTCCACCACCGTATCCGGGCTGCCGGCCAGGACAAAGTTGTGAGCCAGCCCTGCGCCAGTGATCATGCCCAGCACGAACACGCCCGCGTCGCCGTCCCCTTCGCCGGCGAGGAACAGTTGCCGGCCCGGGCAGCCGCCCGCCAGTGCAAAGGCCAACCCGGCCAGCGCCATGCCGAGGAAATTCCACAGATGGCTGGAATGGGCCACCGGCTGGCCGAAGAAAGCAGGGGTGCGGAACTGTCCCAGGATCAGGTTCGTGACCACGGCAACCACCACCAGCGCGCCCAGGCCGCTGATCAGGTGCGTATCGCGCATCAGGATCACGTCGCGGATAGAGCCCATGGTGCAGAAGCGCGTGCGCTGCGCCAAAAAGCCGATGATCAATCCCGCACCCAGGGAGATAAGCCAAAAGGCGTGTTGTGAACCAGGGCCTTCGGCGCTGAAGAAGAGGGCGCCGGTATCGCTCGCCTTGACCTGGAAGACGAGCAGCAGGAGCAGCCCGATCATCAGGACCGGCATGATCCAGCCGACGGCAGTGTAGGTCTTGTATGAGCGCCCCAGGTTATAGCCGGCCTTGAGGAACATGACGCCGACAAAGATACCAGCGGCCAGGCCGATTAACCCCACGACGGCGTTGAGGTCGCCGGCCGAGAACCGCAGCAGCGCCCGCCAGGGGCAGCCCAGGAAGGCCAGCGCGCCGATCATGGCAAACATCCCCAGCACGAAGCGCACGATGGGGGCCGAGCCAGCGCGGGCCTTGAACTCGCGAAAGGCCCGCGCCGCAACCAGTGCGCCCAGCACAAAGCCGACGATCTCCGGGCGGATGTACTGGACAACGGCAGCGCGGTGCAGCCCCAGCGCCCCGGCGATATCCCGCTCGAAGCAGGCCACGCAGATGCCCATGTTCTTGGGGTTACCTGCGTACTGCAGGAGCGGGGCCAGAACGCCGATGACGGCCCCGGCCAGGATGATGCCCCAACGTGAGGCAAAGAAACGGGTCAGTTTTTCGGACACAGCCCACCTCCTGAAGATATGATCTCCAAACGTGTCCCCAGCGCAGCCGAAGGACACGCATTGGGCAACAAAAAACCGCCACTGCACACACCAGCGGCGGCAAGTCACCCAATGGAGGGAAACCACGTCCGAACTCAGGGTGCGGTCATAACGCCGCCCCCTGGCATGTGCAAGCTGGCCTGCAGGCGCCAACTAGCGCCCAAGGTCACGCCTCAAGTGCGGCAGTGATACAACATGACCATCACTCCTCTAGTCTTCATCTCAACGCGGGCAAGTATACCACGAAAGACTGGGAAACACAACATTGACGAAACCGGCTCGAAGCAGCATCTGCCGCGTCTCTTCACCCGGCGGCAGCAGGTCGTGGTGGATCGGCGGACCTGCGCCGCCGTGGATCGCATTCACTTGCTCCCGGCTCAGGTCGTGCAGGATGAGCAGGCAGCCGCCGGGCGCGAGCACCCGCGCCAGTTCGCGCAGAGCGGACGGCATATCGGCAAAGTGGGGAAAGCTGTTGTGGCAGACGGCCAAGTCGAACATGCCCGTCCGTTGGTCAAATGGTAACCGGTGGACGTCGGCCTGGACGAGCCGGGCGTCCGGGCAGCGCCGCCGGGCTCGCCGCAGCATGGCGTGTGCCAGGTCAATGGAGACCAGCCGGGCCGCCGGAGCGCGCTCGCGCAGGCAGGGAATGAGCGCCCCGGCGCCGCTGCCAACCTCCTGGATCGCTTGCGCCGCGCACAACTGGGCGGCGAAGGGGGATAGCAGCCGTCGCAGCACCTCCTGCCGGCCGGCGGGCTGCTGCTCGTCCCAGCAGCCGGCCAGGTCCTCGAAAAACGCCCGTAGATCGCTCTGAAAGTCGTTCATCGGCAAGTTCCTCCTGGCGCTTCAGGGGGTTGGCTTGACCGCGACGGCCAGGGTCGCGCCAACCCGGGCCGGCAACGCGATGGTACGCGGCGGCGTGAACCCGGCCTCGACCAGCCAGCGCGCCCAATCGTCGCTGGTATCGAGGCCGCCGGACTCTGTCGCCAGCAACGTATGCAGGGCAAAGATAGCCGCCTCGGGCGGGCCGGCCCGGTCCGGGTCGAGCACAAAGTCGCGCAGCACGATCTGCCCACCGGGATTGAGGGCCGCAAAGACCTTGCGGATCAGCGCAGGCCTTCCCTCCGGCGGCTCGCCGTTCAGCACGCCAAAGACCAGCGCGACGTCGTAGCCGCACCCCAGTTCCTCACGCTGGAAATTGCCCTCCTGCACAAACACACGGTTGGCCAGACTGGCCTGGGCGATGATCTCGCGTGCGAACGGCACGACGGCGGGCAGCTCGAACACCGTGGCGGTGAGGAGCGGATGGCGGCGGGCCAGCGCCAGGCTGTATGCAGCGTGGCAGCCCCCCACGTCAATCACGCGCAGCGGCCGATCCTCGGGCAAGGTCAACGCCTCCGCGATGACGGGCGCGGCGGGCCGCGCTATGTCGTAGAGGCCGTAAACAAAGTTGCGCACCCAGCCCTCGGCTTTTTCGTCGCGGCGGTCCTCCTCCGGCCGCTGACCGGTGCGCACGGCATCGGCCAGGCACCCCCAGCGGCGATAGAACGCGCGCTCCAGCCGCAGACTGCGCACCATGGCCCCGGCCTCGACCGGGGCGAGGCAGGTCTCGGTCAGCGTCGTGTTGGCGAAACGCGCCTCGCGCTTCTCCAGCAGCCCCAGTGCGGCCGCAGCGTTGAGCAGCAGCTCTACCCCGCGAGCGTCGGCCTCGACCGCCACGGCGACCTCGGCCGCCGTGGCGCTGCGTCCGGCCAGAGTCTCAAAGATGCCCAACTCGACGCACGTCAGCAGGATCTGCGCATGCTGGTATCCACGCGCCATCTCTCGCAACTGCTGGCGCTGCTGCAGCACGCTTTCCTCTGAGATACCCGGCACGTCTTTCATAGCTGGTTCCTGATCGTCAGCCCCTGCGGTAGGATGTCTCGGCCCACAACTCCATCAGCTATCCCTGTTCCTCCGGCATCGGCTACTGGCGCTTCGTGACGACCTTGCGGAGCAGGGCTGCCGCTTCCAGGTAGCGGTAATCGAAACTGTCGTTATGATGGGCATCTGGAAGAACTCCTGCACGCCCTCAACCGCGAAACCGGCGCTGTGGAGCAACCGCATCCACTTGTCGACATCGAAACGGCCGTCCAGCGGCTCCACGGATAGCAATCGTCCACCAGGCCCGACCACGCGCGCCGCCTCGCGCACGATGCCCATTGCGTCGAGGTCAGGTGCGTCATGATGCAGCACCCAACCGATCACGGCGGTGGCAAAAGTCGCGCTGGCAAACGGCAATGCCTCACCGACCGAGCATATGACTTGCCGGAGACCGCTGCGGCGCATCAGTTGGGTCCCCAGGGTCTCTGGCTCTACGTAGACGGCCGACAATCCCAACTCGGCATACAGAGAGGCCAGCCGTCCCCAGCCTGCGCCCACGTCCAGTACCGACCCGCGCGCCCGCGCCAGTTCGCGGCGCAGCAGGGCTACCTCGCGCCGTTCGGCCTCGCTCTCATCAGCAGCACGGCGGCAGGCGATATCGGCGTAAGAATATTCTTAGGGTTTCCACACCGTCCACACCTTGCCCACCAGGTCAGGCCCGGGCTTGAGTGTCGGCTTGCCCGGCTCCCAGCCGGATGGCATGACCTCGCCGGTGGCCCGTGTGTGCTGATAGGCGCGGATCTGGCGAATCAGTTCGTCCGGGTTGCGCCCCACCGGCGGCGTGAGCACCTCTATCGCCTGGATGACGCCGTCGGGGTCAAGCAAAAAGCGGCCCCGTACGTCTACACCGGCCGCCTCGTCGTATACGCCGTACACCGTCCCGATGCGTCCACCCGAATCGGACAGCATCGGGAAGGGGATGCCGCCTTCCACCATCTTGGATAGTTCCACCTCATTCCAAATCTTGTGGGTAAAGCGGCTGTCGGTACTGACCGAAAGCACCTGAACGCCCAGTTCCTTGAAGATCGGATACCTGACGGCAACTGCCGACAGTTCCGTCGGTCAGACGAAGGTGAAATCGCCGGGGTAGAAGCAGAGCACCACCCACTGGCCCCGGTAATCCGACAGTTTGACGTTCTTAAAGCCTTCGCCATGGACGTAAGCCGAGGCTTCGAAATCCGGCGCTTCTTTGCCAACACGAGCCGTCGTCATTTTGACCTCCTCTTTTCGTGATGGTGTGCCCGCAGCGGGAGCCGGTTGAGCCATCACCGGGCCCGCGGCCGGCTTGACGCAGGAATCCATTTCCTTGCCCATAGAAAACCTCCTGATTGGCGTATCGCGATTTTCGTGGCTTGAACGTGCCTCTTGTGGCCTAGTTTGCTCCTGTGGCATCACCTCCTTCTGCGAACCGGATGGCCACCTCCGGCGGACGTATCAGCGTGTTGGCCAGGGTGGCGTGCCGGGCCACGCCGATCAACCGGCGTTTGACGTCCTCCGGTGGCTCCGGCTCGATGCAGAGCGTCGCCTCGAGCACGCCGACGCGGCGCGGCTGCGCCTGTTCCACATAGTCCAGCATCAGGCTCAATCGTTCGAACGGGATACCGTGCAGTCGGCAGGAGTTCGCCACGAACTCTAGCATACAGGCGCCAACAGCAGCCGCGAACAACTGCGGCGCGCTCGGAGCAGCGCCCGTGCCGCCGTCCTCCGGCAAGGCATCCACCGCCACGGTGTGTTCCCCCACCGTCGCCTGGAAGCGCAAGCCGTCCACGTGCTGCACGGTGAGTGTCACGGTCCTGGGTAGATTCATCTGAAAGTGATCGTCCAACCGGCTCCGGCCGGGAAAAACTCTGCGCCGAACGCCTCAGCGAACGTGCGCCGCGCCTGGTCGCCAGTGCAGTGGCAGGGCGCCACTCTCTGCACTCCGAGGTTACGCAGATCGGCGATGATGGCCTCGATCTGGGCCTGGTCGGTGTCCTTCAGGTGGAAGCCGCCCATCACCAGCGCCACCACCCCCTCTCCCTGGTAGGGAGAGGAGCCTGCCCTGAGTCTGTCGAAGGGATGGGGTGAGGGTAAAGCCTCCCTGGCCCGGCGCACCATCTCCACGACACCGGGGTGGGCGCAGCCGGTGACGACCACCAGGCCCTCCCCGGTCTCCACCACCAACGCCTGCTCGACGATGCTCGAACCCACCTGGCCGGTTGTGTAGACGCCGGGGATGATCTCGATGGGGCCGGTCACCTCTACCAGGTCGGTGCGGGCGCCGACATTCTCCTTGAACGAGGCGGGGAACGCCACCGGGACGTAGACCATCGGCCGGACGCCCGTATCCAGCAGCCCCGCCAGCCCGTCGGTGTGGTCGCCGTGGGCGTGGGAGAGCACGACGGCGTCAATCACCTGCGGATCGAGGCCCATTCGCGCCAGGTTGCCCAGCAGTGTGGGGCCGTCGCCGCCGGTGTCGAAGAGCACCGTCCCCTCGGGAGTCTCTATCCAGCAGGCAAAGCCCCAGGCGGTGTGCAGCGCCGCATCGTGGCCCCACGCTCCGGCGTGGGCGTTGTTATCGTAGACGACGATGAGCCATCGCAACACCACGCTTCCATCCTCCCCGCACTTCACTGAAAGACCCGCCTCAATGAATAATGCCCACCGCTCCCGAATCGTTCCCCCAGTGACCGGCGACGATGCCGACACGGCGAGCGGGTGGAGACGAAGCGCGGCCTGGATCGGGAAGTGTACTTGTTCCTCCACATGAGCCTCTCCCGGACGATATCAAGAAAAGATAGAGTAGAGCAGCCAGGCCGCCAGGACGGCGAACAGCAGCGCCATCCCCAGTTTGATCGCCGCCGCTCGCCGCTGAAGGAAGCGCGTCAACTGCTTCGAGGTCGCGCCGTAGTAAGCCAGGATAAACACGACCACCAATGGCAGGATGAACAGCAGGTTATACAGAACGAGGAACGCGAGCGCACACACCCTCGTATCCGGCTGGCTCACCACGAAAACGATGGTAGGAAGGTAGACCTGGCCGGTGCAGGCCAGTTCCAGGAAGGAAACGACTACGCCGGTGACGAAAGAGCCGGCCACGAACGCCCGCGAGCGGCGGCCCTGGCGGATAACCGCGTTGATGCGCATCCGCAAAGCATGCGGCAGGTTGAGCGCCATGTCACCGATCTCGCCCTGCCGCGCTTTGAGGAAATCGGTGAAACTGAACACCGCCAGCACGGCGCAGAACATGCCGGTCAGTCCGTACACCCAGCGTCTCAGCGTCGTCAGCCAGTCGCCCAACAGGTCGAGCACCTTGTAAAAGCCCAGCCCCACCGCCAGGTAGGCCAGGAACACGCCCAGCGTGAAGGCCGCGCCCACGGCCAGCACCTCCCGTCCCCGGCGCCCGCTCAACGCCAGGTAGGAGACGAAAAAGACCAGCGTGGCAAAGGCGCAGGGATTGAGGCCGTCCACCAGGCCGGCGAAGGCGACGGTGAGAAAGCCGAAGGAGCGGAATCGCTCGACGATGCTCTGCTCCGCCTGCGCGGGGTCGAAGGCGGCCCACACACGTTCTGCGCCGCTGGCGGCATACTTCTCCGCCAGGGCCAACACTGCCTCGGACGTGATGTCTGCACCGATCAGATAGTCGTTGCCGGCGAAGAGGGCCGGGGTAGCCAGCCGCTGCACTTCCGGCACACCTAGGCGCTCTCCCAACCACTCGGCCAGGGCCGCGTCGTCCTGGACGTTGTACTGCTCGACCATCAACTGAGGGTACTGGCTCTCCACGTAGCGGATGTCGTACTCGGCACGGCTGCACTCCTGGCAACCCACCTCGTAAAAGTAGGCCGCCCAGATCGGCGTCGGCGCTTCGCAGACGGCCGCCTCCTCCGCCTCGCACGACTGAATCCCCTCGCCGCCTGGGTCGAAGCCGATGCCTGGGCCGACGATGGTCGGTCCGCTGGCGACGTCCGCCAGCCCCGGAATGTCAGGCCAGGGAGCGCCTTCTTGCGCCAGGCAGTCGCCGATCAGACACGGCAGTCGCTCACGAATGACGCTCTCACCGACGAGCGCCTCCCCGCCGACGATGACCATCGGCAGTCCGCGCTCCTCGGGAGGCGCGTCGAACATCTCCTCCGCGTGAACCAGCATCTCATAGTTGGCCGCGTTGATACCGCCGGACCCGTTCGGATCGGAGATGTCAACCACCTTGATCTGCAGTTGATCGCCGTATTCCTCCTGCAGCGAGGTTAAAACCTCGTCGAAGACGGCCCGGCAGTGCGGGCACTCGGCGGAGGTGAAATAGACCACCTGTACCACCGTCTCGCCCTGCGCCCGCACTGCACTTACCCATGTCAGGAGAACGGCCAATGCCAGAAACAGTGAAAGCGTCCACAGACAACGTCCCAGCGACATAGTACCTCTCTTTGTTCCTCCCCGTGATGTGGTTCCGCGAATTCACTATCTCCTCAGCGAAAGAACGCCCGGCCTTGAAACGCCCGGTCGACGCCGAGCAGCCTGGCGACCGAAAGCCCGATCGGGTTGGGGCGCGCATCAGCCTCCTCACACTTACCTCGGTCCGGCAAAAACCGCCCCGTCTGCCGCGGTCCCGCCCCATCCCGGCGTGCGCCGGGGCGTTGGCCGCGTCGCTCGCCGATAGCCGCCCGGCCTGGTACGCTTCTACGGCCTCCCGCACCGTCTACACGTCTATTCCGAACATGGTGCGCAAGATGAGCCCGATGCCAAAGCTCAACGCCGCCACACTCAGGCTCAGGCCGGTCATCTCGAGGAATCGCCGCTTGAATGGCGCGTCAAGAGCGGGGACTCTTCTTTGGCAAGCATCCTTTATCTCTGATCTCCTCGTCAGTCTTGTCCTTCAAAGTGCTGCTCAGTGGGGCGGTCGCGCTCGTCGGAGGGACAGAGCACCAGGATGGCCTGCGAAGGCGTGGCGTCCACGTTCTGCCAGCGGTGCGGCAGGCGCGACTCGAACAGCAGGCTGTCGCCCGCTTCCAGCAGGTAGGTGTGTTCCTCGATCGTGTATGCGATGCGCCCTTGCAGGCAAAAGACGAACTCGTGACCGGTGTGGACGATCGGGTGTGCGCCGCTGTCGGCGTTGGGTTGCAACGTAACGACAAATGGCTCGATAGAGTGCTCGGACAGCCCTACCCCCAGGTCTTCCAGTGTGCCGTGCGCGAAGGCAGCGCGCGGGCGGCTGCCGGCCCTGACGTGCGCTACGCTGTTCCTGGGCGCGCCAGTTTCGAAAAAGGCCGTGATGGGCGACTGAAGCGCGATGGCGATTTGTTGCAAGGTGCTGACACTGGGCGAGGTCCTGCCGTTCTCGATCAGGCTGAGCGTGTTCACGTTCAACCCGCTTTTTTCGGCCAGCGCGCGGATGGACAGGCCGCGTTCTTCGCGCAGCTCGCGCAGGCGGCGGCCAACGTCAACTTCCTGGACGCTGGCAGGCGATACCCCCGGCGGCATCCCACGCCGCCGCCGCCGCCTGGCCGGGCCCCGGGGCGTTTGAGTAGGTGAGCGTTTACCAGGCATGTGCATCTCCCGCACTGGTTTGCTTTTCAACCAATATTTTAGTACAAAACAGGGCAAACGTCAAGTACACACACATTAAAATAGTCGAATTCGGGAATGCCAATTTGTCTATGGACAAAGCACATATAGTATGGTATACTGATCATACCAGAGATTTGCAAGGAGATGAGAGAATGCCAGGTGGTGGTCACAGGTGGCGAGGGCGGGGTTGCTCCCGCCGGATGGTACGGTTCCTCGAGCCGGTCCTGCTCCTGTTCCTCCATCATGGGCCGGCACATGGTTATACGCTGTTGGAGCGATTGGGTGAGTTCGGCGTGGAAGGTTTTGATCCCAGCATCGTCTACCGGGCGCTGCGCGAGATGGAAAACGAGGGGTGGGTCACCTCTACCTGGGACGAAGTGCAGACCCAGGGGCCACCCCGCCGGGTCTACCGCCTTACTGAGGTGGGGGACGAGGTGTTGGCGTGGTACACACAGGACCTCGAGGAGACCAGGGACCAGATCGAGCACTTATTGGATGCATACCGTCGTCACATGGAAGAGGGCGAAGGTGAGCACCATCTCAACCTGAGGGAGAAGCCATGAAACTTTGCTGCCTGGTAGACAATGCGGTTCGTCCTCACTCACCTTTCTGGGGAGAGCATGGCCTGGCTTTCCTGGTCGAATCGGAAGATGGACGTGTCCTCTTTGATACGGGCGCCAGCGGTACAGTGCTCCTGCACAACCTGGAAGCAGCGGAGGTGCCCCTCGCGGGAATCTCCGCGCTGGCATTCAGCCACGCCCACCGGGATCATACCGGTGGATTACTCGCTGTCCTCGGGCGGCGGCGCAGCCTGCCCATCTATGCCCATCCCGACCTGTTGCAGGAACGATTCTCACGGCGAGGTGGGCAGGTCAGGCCGATCGGCCTGACGTTGGATGTGGAGACGCTGCGCCAACAGGCCGACCTGCACTTGAGCGCTGTACCCCAGGAAATCCTGCCAGGCATCTGGACCACGGGTGAGATTCGCCAGCGGCCCGAACCAGAGGGACGCAGTCCCTATCACTTCGTGCGCGATGGAGAAGATTGGCTTCCAGACCCATATCGGGACGATATGGCGCTGGTCCTGGATCGCCCGCACGGATTGGTGTTGGTCTGTGGCTGCTGCCACGCCGGATTGCTGAACACCCTCCTCCATGTAGAACGCGCGTTCCAGCGTCCTGTCGTTGCTATCGCCGGCGGCGCCCACCTGATCGAAGCCACCGACGAACACCGGCAGCGCGTCGAACAGGTCCTGTTGGAGATGGAGTCCGTACGACATCTTTACCTGAATCACTGCTCCGGGGAAGCGGCCATCCTCTCCTTGCTCCTCCGGCTTGGCCCACAGGTTGTCCATTCCTGCCCGGCAGGGACCTGGCTCGACCTGGAGGCGCTTCTGTGATCGTCGCTGTGGCCAGTGGCAAAGGTTGTACGCTCAACTGTCCGCCCGAGGCCATCCGTGAGATCCTGGACGTATTGGTCACCCTCGTCAAATAGAAGGTACGCTTCTCAACCCGGTGGTCAGTGTACGTCGTTGAATGGCTTACCTGGGAGGATTGTAATGCGGAAGCTGGAACGCTTGCTGCCTGTTGGGTTGGTCGCCTTGATCGTGCTGACCGTAGTGATGGTACTGGCTGCACTGTTGTCGGAGCCACAGACCGCCCCGGCTGAGAAGCCCCCCGCGCCTGGCGACAGGGAGACGCTGACAGCCCGCGTCGTCGAAGTGCTGGAAGAAGGCGCCCTCGACCTGGGAGGGGACATGGCGCATCCCTACCAGCGGCTGTTGATGCGCGTCGAGAGCGGCTCACTGGCCGGGCAAGAGATCGTAGTGGAAGAGGGGACGGTCAACATCATCAGTGAAGACCGGTTGTTCGGCCCTGGCGACCGGGTTTACGTCGAACGCCTGGCAGGACCGGATGGCGACCGCTTCTACGTCTCAGACTTTGTGCGCACGGCGCCGCTGTTCTGGATCGTGGCGCTGTTCGTGGGCCTGGTGGTGTTGGTGGGTCGGGGCAAGGGGCTGCGCTCGCTGGTAGGCACTTTCTTCAGCCTGGCCGTGATCTTTGCCTTCGTCATACCGCAAATCATCGCCGGGCGGGATCCGGTGGCGGTGAGCATTGCGGGTTCCGTTTTTCTCCTCGCCGTTTCGACCTATCTGGTCTATGGCTGGAACCTCAAAGCCCATGCGGCAGTAACCGGAATGATGCTGAGCCTGGCGTTGACCGGATTATTGGCCTGGCTATTTGTGGGATGGAGCCGCCTGACCGGCTTGAGCGAGGAAGGGGGTTACCTGGTGATTGAACTGGGACCGGGTGTGAATCTCCGAGGGTTGGTACTGGGCGGGATCATCATCGGCTCGCTTGGCGTGCTCGACGACATCTGCGTGGGCCAGGCTTCGGCGATCTTTGAACTGGCCAATGCCAATATTGACCTGAGCTGGATCGAACTCTTCCGCCGTAGTCTCAATATCGGCCGGGACCACATTGCAGCGATGGTCAACACGTTGCTCCTGGCCTACGTGGGAGCCTCAATGCCACTGATGTTGGCCTTCACAATTTACCAGGAATCGCTCTGGCGGCGGCTAAATCGGGAACCCATCGCCGAAGAGATCGTGCGGACACTGGTGGGCAGCGTAGGATTGACCCTGGCCGTGCCCATCACCAGCCTGATCGCCAGCCTGCTGGCCCGCTGGGCAGTACGGGGGAGCAGGGGAGCAGGGGAGAGCATAGGATCGCTCAGCGGTGCGCCTGGACGAACTCGTGTGGCTTGAGATACGGCTCGCAGCGCAGGAGCGCCAGTGCGCTGGTGCCGTCGGCCATCTCGCCGTTGCGCGCCATCTCCAGCGCGCGCTCGACCAACACTTCGTGCACCTCGATAATCTCGGCCGCTTCGCGGTGAGGCTCCTGGCTCAGCCGGACGTTACGTGCCAGCACGACGTGGCAGACGTTGTCAATCGTGCTGACGCCGGGGCGGAACGTGCCCACGTAGAGCCAGTCGTCGCTTTCGCCCCCCACCTCCTCGGCCAGTTCCCGCTGCGCCAGCTCGAGCGGCGTGCCGGTGAAATCGTGGAAGCCACCGGCGGGAACCTCCCAGCACCACTCGTCCAGCGTGTAGCGGAACTGCCGGATGAGGACGACGTGCCCATCCTTGGTCACCGGCACCACCCACACCGCGCCGTTGCCCTCGACGTAGGCATAGGGACCTATGTGGCCGTCGGGCCAGCGCACCTGGTCCTGCCGCACGCGGAACATGTGATAGGTATATGGATACTCGGTGGCCAGGCGTTGCCAGCCGAGCGCGATGGCGTTGGGCTTGTCGGTTCTGTGCAAAGATACTCCCCTTCTTTGCCCCGCACTGGAGCTACAGGTCATCCGGCGGATGCCACCCCACGCTGACCCAGCGCTGTCGCGCAGCCACACGTAGCGCGTCGTTCATCTGTAGAGCGACGACAGTCGCCCGCCCTATCGCAGTCAGGCCGATAATGCGTGTACCATCGGGACTCCAGGCAAAGTGCTCAGCCCATGCCTGGGTGCGTGGGTTAAACAGGGGAACGATTTCACCGGTCAGTGGGTCTTCAGCCTCTGTTTGGTCTGCCTTGAACTCGTTGCACCGATAGCAAGCCAGGCATAGATTAGCAGGGCTGGTCTCGCCACCTTTTGACACGGGGGTGATATGGTCCACTGTCATCGGTATACCGGTGTTGGCTTCCGTCATCAGGCAGTAACTACAGCGGTGGCGGCACTCTTCTGCCAGTTTCTGGCGCATGCTCGGGGGAATGCGCATTATATTCACTCTGCGTTGTGAAGTGGTGAGGGAGAAGGGACCTGGTAGCCGCGCCATCTGAGCAAGGCGGCCGCGTGAGCCTTGCGCAACACGTAGCGGTCGGCCGTTGTACGCAAACTCTCGAGCTCGCGTCGCTCAGCATCTGTCAGTTCCCCGTCGGCATTGCGGTCGAGCAATTCCTGATAACGCCCCAGGTTCAGCTCTGGCGCTGGACTGCGGACGATATTCCACAACGCATCGTTGTCCAGCCGGTCGAGCGCGGCCAGGTCGGCTTGAAACTCGGCTGGCGCATCATCCCAGGCCGGGGGACTCCCCACCTGTAGTGCACGCAGCACAATCTCGTCGAAGGAAAGTTGAAGTGTGGTGGCCGCATGCCGCAGGCGGTGATATAACGCCTCTGGTATATTCAGCGTCACAGTATTTGTGACGTATGCTGCTTGACTCTCGCTGATCTTGGCCATCGCGGAGCATCTCCTTACGCTTCCAGAGCGTCCTGTATGCTATTCTAGCACACTTCATCTGAAGTTCAAGGCAGAGGAGGCGATCCGCTGGCTGTGGGACAGGCGAACTCCCGAGGAGACAAGGGGACAAGGCGATCCGGTGGCTGTGGGATTTTGGCCCAAAGACGTCCGTGCGCCTGTCTGAAACCTGGCGCAAGAAGATGGCGCGGCAGTTCGACTGGACGACGCGGGTGCTCGTGATATTGCAGAACTAATACACTTGAGGATGATCCTACCATTAGCACCTTGAGAAGATACGCTTCACCCCAGCCAGCCTTGAGCCGTTTCGCCTTGGTGCCGCACTTGACGGAAAGGCCGAAAATGGCGATACTGTGGCCATCCTACGAGGAGTATGAACAACCGAGCACATGGTCACATCTGATGATTCCATCCTGTCCGCATTGTGGGACTCCCCTCAAGACGATGCGGATGAGTACATCCGAGAGGCGCGCGCGCTGGCTGCGTGCTACGCCCCCGTCCTCCACTTCGACGCCCGCGAGCCCTTCCTGCCGCTGGCAGCGGGCTATACCATCTTTCGCCACACTGGAACATCGCCCTCGTTCCAGCGGGGCCGCCAGATTGAGCTGGCGCCGGAAGGGCAGCCACCGGCCAGTTTCGCCATCGAGTACGCGATCTGGTGGGATTGGGACATCGGCCACCTGTACGAATTGGAACACGCGTGGGTCTTTGTGGACGCGGAAGGCCGGGTCGTGCGCGGCGAAGCGAGCTGGCACGGCCGCTGTCGCGACATGCGCTACGAAGGAAGGCTGGCGCTGGACGGCGACCACCTGGTGCTCTACAGCGAACCGGGCAAGCACGCCTTCGCGCCAACTCCCGCGTGGTTCCAGGAGCGACGGCAGCGCTTCAAGCGCTCGGAGACGAGTGCGCTGGCCGGTGTGAGCGGGATCCTGCTGGCCCCCTACATCCAGGGCCAGGTGAGCGTGACGCCGCTCAAGACCCGCCTGGTCCACACCTACCTGTCACAACAAGCCTTCGAGCCCAGTGGGAACTTTGCGCAGGTTTTCCGATTCGCGCCGCAGGTGCTGGTCCCCTGGCCTGCTCTCTGTGACTGGATGCCGCTCCGTGTCAACGCTTGCCTCGACCGGTTGGCGCGCGAGATTCAACCTGCTGATTACCGCTTCCTGCGCGTCGGCCATCGCGGCGCGGCAGCGCACGCGCCGGACAACACGCTGCTCGGCTTTCGCCGGGCCGCCGCCCTGGGGGCCGATATGGTGGAGTGCGACGTGCAGGTGACTGCCGATGGGCAGGTGGTGGTCGTGCACGACCCGTACCTCACCGGCGCGGACGGGCGCATCCGGCCCATACACCGCAGCACCCTGGCCGAACTTCAGGCAGTTGACCTGGGGGAAGGGGAGCACATCCCTACGCTGGCCGAAACCATCGAGGTATGCAAGGACGAGCAACTGGGCGCCTACATGGAGCTCAAGGACGGCGCTGCGCTCCCCGGTGTGGTGGACGCACTCCGCGAGCAGGAATTCGTCCATCACACCATCGCCGGTTCGTTTCGCCCCGACTGGCTGATGGAGGTCAAAACCGCGCTGCCCGAACTCGCCACGTCCATCCTGTTCGGCTCCCCCCACCTCGACGCCGTCAGGCTGGCTCAATCCGTCCGCGCCACCTACGTCCACCCTTGCTGGGAGCGGTTTCCCCATCCGAGTAGTTTGCTCACGCCGGAATGGGTGGCGCGCGTGCGCGAGGCCGAACTGGGCATCATCTGCTGGCACGAAGAGCGCCCGGAGGAGATTGCGGCCCTGCGCCGCGTGGGCGTGGACGGCATCTGCAGCGATGCGCCCGAACTACTCAGAGAACCACACAGCAAGGAGTAGTCCCATGGATCAGCCACACATCCGTTTCTCTGCCATCGGCCTCAGCCACGACCACATCTATGGCCAGGTGAACCTGTTGCTGGAGGCCGGCGCCGAGCTCGTCTCCTTCTATGCCCAGGAGCCTGAACTCGTCCCCACGTTTGTCCAGACCTATCCCCAGGCCCGCCAGGCCCGCAGCGCCCAGGAGATCCTGGAGGACGAGACGGTTCACCTGATCGTCAGCGCGGGCATCCCCTGCGAGCGGGCGCCGCTCGGCATCGCCGCGATGCGACATGGCAAGGACTTTATGAGCGACAAGCCTGGCTTCACCACCCTCGAACAACTGGCTGAGGCGCGCCGGGTGCAGGCCGAAAGCGGGCGCATCTATTCGATCTGCTTCAGCGAACGGCTCCAGAACCGGGCGGCCGCCAGGGCCGGCGAGTTGGTTCAGGCCGGCGCCATCGGCCGCGTGGTGCACACTGTCGGTCTGGGGCCGCACCGCATCCGGCTGTCCACCCGGCCTGACTGGTTCTTCCGCCGTGCCCAGTATGGCGGCATCATCACCGACATTGGCTCCCACCAGGTGGACCAGTTCCTCTTCTTCACCAGTTCCGTGCGGGCCGAGGTGGTGGCCGCCCAGGTGGCCAACTACCAGTACCCCCAGTACCCGGAACTGGAGGACTTGGGTGAGGTGATCCTGCAGGGGAACGGCGGCACGGGCTACATCCGCGTGGATTGGTTCACGCCGGATGGGCTGGAGACCTGGGGAGATGGCCGCCTGGTCATCCTCGGGACGGAGGGGTACATCGAACTGCGCAAGTACTGCGACATTGCCGGCAGGCCCGGCGGCAACCATCTGTTCCTGGTTGACCAAAAGGGCACCCATTTCTATCCCCACCAGATGTGGCTGGACGGCATTTACATGGCAGCCCCCTTCTACGCAGAGTTCGCCCGGGTGTTTGGCGAGCCAGCCGGCTTTGATGACGTGGCGCACCAGATCACGCTCATCGAAGCGCACACGCGCGACCCCACAACGGGCTTGCTCTATCACGGGTGGGACGAAAGCAGAAGCCAGCGATGGGCAGATCCTGAGACCGGCTGCTCGCCGCACTTCTGGGGACGCGCGATGGGCTGGTACGCCATGGCCATTCCCGACGTGCTGGACCATCTGCCTGAGGATCACCCCAGGCGAGAGAGCATCATCGCCATCTTCAGGAACCTGGTTGCTGCGCTCGCCGCCGTTCAGGATCAGCCTTCCGGCCTCTGGTATCAGGTGCTGGACCAGGGGCACAGAGAGGGAAATTACCTGGAGGCACAGATGAAATACTTTGCATCGCTGGAATCCAGGCCGGGGTTGAACGGTCTGCCCTATAACCCGTGCCAGTTGCTGGACTTTGGCCTGCTGAAGCTGGCGGCCGGAGAGCAGTTCTCCGGGCAGACGGGCGAGCGCGAAGTGCTGGCGGTGATCCTGGGCGGCCAGGCCACGTTTGAGGTCGCCGGCAAGCGGTTCGAGAAGGTCGGGGGGCGGCCAAACGTCTTCGCCGGCAAGCCCCACTCCGTCTACTTACCCGCCGGCATCGAGTACCGCGTCACGGCAGAAGGGCCAATCGAGATCGGCATGGCCAGCGCACCAAGCGACCTACAGGCGGCGCCTTACGTCATCCCCCCGGAGCGGGTGGCGAACGGGGTGTGGGGCGCGGCTAACTTTAGGCGCTACTTCCACCAGATCCTCACGCTGGCTGCGCAGCCCGACTTGCCCGCGCGGCGGCTCATCGTGGGCGAGACCTTCACCCCCAGCGGCAACTGGTCCACCTTTCCCCCGCACAGGCACGAAGTGGACGACCTGCCCCGCGAGGCCGACCACGAGGAGATGTACTTTTTCAAAGTCAATCCGGCTGATGGCTTTGGCATCTGCCGCTACTATGCGGACGAGTACGTCCGTGACGACCAGGGGGAGGAAGCCAACTTTACGGTGCGCGACAACACCATCCTGATGGCCCCGCACGGCTACCACACCGTCGTCAGCGCGCCTGGATACACGACCTACTACCTGTGGTTCCTGGCCGGCGAGCATCGCATCCAGGCCACCGTGGATGATCCGCACCTGGGCTGGGTGAGCCGTACCGTCCCCATGCTGCGGGAATTGGGTCACTAATGGCGAATGGCGAATGGCGAATGGCGAATGGCGAATGACGCCCGTTTCACGTTTCACGCTTCACGCTCAACTGGAGCATTCTGGAGGAGAGTGTAATGACGAGAATATTGGACCTTTTTCGACTGGACGGAAAGGTAGCGCTGGTTACTGGTGCGAGCCGGGGACTGGGGCAGGCGATGGCGGTCGGGCTGGCGGAGGCCGGCGCCGACGTCGCCGGGCTGGACGTTATCCCCGTCGAGGAAACGAGAGGTCAGGTGGAAGCGCTCGGGAGACGCTTTCTCGCCGTGGAGTGCGACCTGCGCACTTCCTCCGTCGCCCGGCTGAACGAGGTCGTGGGCCGGGTGGTCGAGGAACTGGGAGGGCTGGACATTCTGGTCAACAACGCCGGCATCATCCGTCGAGCGCCCGCGCTGGAGTTCAGCGAGCAGGACTGGGACGACGTGATTCAGATCAACTTGAGGGCGCTCTTCTTCCTCTCCCAGGCCGCGGCCCGCGTGATGGCCGGACGGGGCGGGGGGAAGATCGTCAACGTCGCCTCGATGCTCTCGTTCCAGGGCGGCATCCTGATCCCCTCGTACACGGCGGCCAAGAGCGGCGTGGCCGGGCTGACCCGCGCGCTGGCCAACGAATGGGCCCCTCAGGGCATCCACGTCAACGCCATCGCGCCTGGCTACATGGCCACTGCCAACACCGCTGCACTGCGCGCCGACCCGCAGCGCAACCAGACCATCCTGGCCCGCATCCCGGTGGGGCGCTGGGGAGAGCCCGCCGACTTGAAGGGGGTGGTGGTGTTCCTGGCCTCGGCCGCCTCGGACTATCTGCACGGCGCGATTGTGCCGGTAGACGGCGGCTGGCTGGCCCGCTGAGGGAAGGAGGGGAGGGCAGGGAGGGGACACGGAACACGCGATACGGACCACGTGTCTCGTGTTGTGTGTTCCGTGGCGCGTGTTGTATAGGGGTGAAAGGAGATGAGCAATGGCACGCTACACCAGGCTTGAGGTCTTGAATACGATACTGGAACTGGGGTTGGTCCCGGTTTTTTACAACCCCGACCTGGAGGTGGCCAAGCAGATCGTGGCCGCCTGTCGGGCCGGGGGCGCCCGGGTGGTAGAGTTCACCAACCGGGGTGATTTCGCCTTCCAGGTCTACACCGCGCTGGCCCAACACGGTGCCAGAATCGAGCCCGACGTCATCCTGGGCGTCGGCTCCATCATAGACGCTCCCACGGCGGCGCTGTACGTCTCCGCGGGGGCCAACTTTGTGGTGGGCCCGGTGCTCAACCCCGAGGTGGCCCACCTGTGCAACCGGCGCAAGATCGCCTACAGTCCTGGCTGCGGCAGCGCCTCGGAGATCTCGCAGGCCGAGGAACTGGGCGTCGAGATTGTCAAGGTGTTTCCCGGCGACTCGGTCGGCGGGCCAGAGTTCGTCAAGGCCATGCTGGGCCCGTGCCCGTGGACGCGCATCATGCCCACCGGCGGCGTGGACGCCACCGAGGAGTCCATCCGCGCCTGGTTCAAGGCCGGGGCAGCCTGTGTGGGGATGGGGTCCAAGCTGATCACGAAAGATCTGGTGGCTGCACGCGATTTCGACGCCATCTCCAGCAAGGTCGCCCAGGTGCTGGCCTGGATCAAAGAGGCCCGCGCAAAATCATAGTCACCCTCCCGCAGGTTTGGGCATTTTCTCGGCTGAAAATGGCGCTCCTGGACGGAATGCAGGCCCGCAACGCCGCTCCAAGCAGCCTGCGGGAGAGTAGGCTGGGCGAAAGAACTATGTCGAGGAGAGACAAATGACAGCTCTAAAGTATCACGAGATGCCCGTGGACCAGATCCGTGAGGGGGCCGAGCGCCGGCTCGGACATACCGAAAACCTGATGATCGTCGTCGTGGACTTTTACGATGGTCCGAAGGCCCAGCCGGACCCGCCCCATGCGCACCCCCACGAGCAGGTCTCCTACGTCGCGGAAGGGGCGATTGTCCTCGTTAACGTCCACCTCTACTTTACCGAGAACTCGTTCGACGTCCACGAGAACGAGATCATATTCCGCTCCGACCGTGCGTCCGGCGAGGATAAAGCACCGCACGAAGACCCGCACTACAACCTGTTCCGCATGGACCTCGGCACGGGCGAGATGGTACAATTGACCGACGAGACGGAATCCGTTGACAGCGTGACCAAGACGCCCGACAGCCGCCTCGTCGTCTATGCGGTGGGCAACACGCTCAAGGGCCTGGATACGAAAAGTGGCGAGGTATCTACGATCTATGAGGAGACGGGGAACTATAACGTGGGCTCTCCTTCGATTGCCCCCAACCGGCGCTACGTGGCCTTTTGCCGCAACGAGAACGTCCACGTCCCCCGCGGGCCGAACTATACCGGTTTCAAGGAGCGCTACTATCTGGTCAAAGATGGACGCATCACGCTCGCCTACCTCGACGGCGCCGGCTGGTTCGACGCGTTCAAGGACACCCACCAGGTGGGGCACTTCCAGTTCTGCCCGGACGATAGCACGCTGGCCACCTATTGCCACGAGGGGCCGTGGCACCTGGTCACCCAGCGCATCTGGCTGCTCGATTTTGTCTCGCGCGAGGCGCGGCCCTGCTTCCGCCAGCAGGAGCACGACTCCGTCGGGCACGAGTTCTGGACCCAGGACGGCTACGTCTTCTTCGACGACCGCGGCCCCGGCCACGACGGCACCATCACGTCCCAGCGCACCCAGGCCGTCGCCACGCACGTGGCGGTCAAGCAGGCCGACATGGTTCCCTTTGTGGGACTGGCCGACCGGCATGGGAACGTCGTCCGGCGCATAAGTTTGCCCTACTACTGCAACCATTACCACGCCAACCCGGCCCACACCGTCCTGGTCGGCGACGACGTGGACGACCTGGTGCTCATTGACATATCCGGCGAAGAGGCCAGGCTCGAGGTGCTGTGCAACCACAAGACCTCGTGGCACACCCAGACCAGCCAC
>Ga0172362_10000909_pt1 | contig 25064 bp, 19 predicted proteins | sample LakKivs1_kivu2a2_FD_114534 | JGI IMG/M metagenome (GOLD analysis project Ga0172362, IMG submission 114534) | Sediment microbial communities from Lake Kivu, Rwanda - Sediment s1_kivu2a2 | ecosystem: Environmental > Aquatic > Freshwater > Lake > Sediment | place: Rwanda: Western Province, Lake... | reverse complement strand
CCCAGCTCCCCTCTCACGGGAATGTTCTGGAGGTTGGGGTCGCTGGAGGAAAGACGGCCGGTGGCGGTGCCGGTCTGGTTGAAGGTGGTGTGCACCCTGCCCGTCTTGCGATTGATAAGCGCCGGCAGGGCGTCGACGTAGGTTGATTTGAGCTTGCTGAGCTGGCGGTACTCCAGTATGAGCTTGATTACCGGGTGCGCGTCCCTCAAAGCTTCCATGATGGCGGCCTCGGTAGAATAGCCGGTCTTCGTCCGGCGAGACTGGGGCAGCTTGAGGTCCTCGAAAAGCACCTTACCCAACTGCTGGGGCGAGTTGATGTTGAATTGGTGTCCGACGCTACCGTAGACTTCCTGCTCCAGTCTGAGAAGCTGGCGGCCGAGGTCCAGAGACATCTCTCGAAGCAGGCCCGTATCCAGAAGAATGCCGGCCTCCTCCATAGCCACCAGCACCGGCACCAGGGCCATTTCCACTTCGGTGAAGAGCTGCCACAGTCCCTGCTGTCGCAGTCCGGCTTCGAGGCTATCTTTCAGACTCCAGAGGATGTCCACGCTTGCGGAGGCATGGCCGGCGACCCGGTTCGCATCCAGCAACGACAGGGAGCCTCTTTTCTTTCCTGTGCCTGCCAAATCCGCCGGCGTCACTATCTCGGCGCCCAGCTTGCTGAAGGCCAGCGCTTTCAGACCCAGACTCTTGTCGCCCAGAAGATAGGCTGCCAGCATGGGGTCGAAATTGAGATTTCTGACTTGCAGCCCGCAGCCGGCCAGTACTTCCATGACGCGTTTGCCGTCATGAGCAATCTTGCCGGTAGCGGCATTTTCTAGAACCTGTTTGAGACTGGCTGTGACCCGGGCTACCGGCAACTGCGGGGGCTGGTTCAGGCCCTCGTGTCGCAGGGGAATGTAGAAGGTCTGTCCCCGCTCCGGTGATAGCGCCAGGCCCACCAGGTCGGCGGTCATGGCCTTCTCCCCTGCGGTCTCAACCTCGATGGCGAAGTCCTTTGTTTTTCCCAGTTCCGCCGCGAGCGCCCCTACAGCCGCGTCCGTATTCACCATATGAGACTCGATTGCCGGTGGGCGGGCGGGTGCAGGACCCGCCCCTACGGGGGCAACGGTCCCGGCTGCGGAGGGAGAGCCCCCGGCCTCCATCCTGGGCAGCCGGGGCAGCAGGTTTATGAACTCAAGCTCCTGGAAAAGCCGCGCCACTTCGCCGCGGTCATAGTTGCTTACCTGGCAGGTCTTCAGGTCCAGCTTGATAGGAACGTCTTTGACTATCGTGGACAGCTTCTTGCTTTGAAACGCCTGGTCGCGATATTCACGGAGCGCGTCCTGCAGCTTGGAGGGCGCCACATCCCCGATATGGTCGTAGATTCCCTCGAGACTGCCATACTCCTGGAGCAATTTAGCGGCCGTTTTCTCGCCGATGCCGCGCACACCGGGTATGTTGTCGGAGACGTCACCGACCAGCGCCTTGAAATCGGGCAACTGCCCGGGTTTGATGCCGTATTTCTGCTCCACCGCCCCCTCGTCGTACAGGACAGTATCGGTGAAGCTCCGCCGCGGAGCCAGGGCTTTCACCCGAGGCAGAACAGCCTGCAGCATGTCGTTGTCGCCGGTAACGATGATGGTATCTATGCCCTGCTCGTCGGCCTGTTTGCTCAGGGTCCCAAGGACATCGTCGGCCTCAAAACCGTCTATTTCGAAGACAGGAATATGGAAGGCTTCCACCAGCTCATGCACCTTCTTTATCTGCCCTTTCAGCTCCTCGGGCATGGCTGGGCGCTGCGCTTTATATTCCTCGAATATCTCGTGTCTGAAGGTCGGGGTGGGGCGGTCGAAGGCGACGGCCCAGTGAGTGGGTTTGAAATCGGCGAATACTTTGAGCAGTGTGCTGGCAAAGCCATAGACGGCATTTACCAGTTCTCCGGTCCTGGGTTGGGTCAGCGGGGGCAGGGCATGAAAAGCGCGATGGACCAGGGCATTGCCGTCGAAAAGCAGCAGAAGAGGTTCGTGGTCTCCGGCCATAAGCCCATTATACTATGGCTCTATCGAAACCCTGAACATGAAGAAACGACCCAGGTCACCTTCGCCGAGCCTTGCGAAGCAAAAGATGCTAAAATCATGTGGAAAATTCGACACATGGCAGTCGCTGCTGAGGTTGCCGTAGCCAGGCGCGGGCGTTACTGGGAGATAGACGCCCTGCGCACCGTGATCATCGGGATGATGGTAACGTTCCACGCGCTCTACATTCTTGACTGGCTTGGCATCCGGAGCACAGCAATACCCGGTCCGTACTATAGCTTCTGGTGGTGGTTCGGCAGAGTGGTCATCGGAGGTTTCACTTTCCTGGCGGGACTGTCTATCACAATCACCTATTCCAGAGGCAAGAAAACATCGGGGTTTGTTCTCAGAGGCCTCCAAATATTGGGATGGGGCATGCTGATTACGCTGGTCACATGGGTAATCTCCCCGAGCGAATTCGTCCGCTTCGGCGTGCTCCACTTCTTCGGCATCACATTCATGCTCGCGCCTTTCTTTCTAAGATTCCGCTACGTCAACCTGATACTCGGTGTTGCTCTGATGGCGCTGGAGTCTTACGTGATACAACATGGAATCTATGCCCCCACTCCCTGGTTGCTCTGGCTATGGCCGTACCCCATGAGATCGTTCGATTACTGGCCGCTGCTGTCGTGGTTCGGCCTGTTCCTTGTGGCGATGTTTATGGGCAAGATGCTGTACCCGCAAGGGAAGAGACTGCTCGATATTCCGGAATTCAGCAACCCGGTCCTCTCAGCGCTGACTTTGCCGGGAAGACATCCGCTGGCGGCATACCTTGCCCAGTGGCCTGTACTTGTCGGTGTGTTTCTCGCCCTGTTTCCTTCCCATGTGCTCCCCTACTTTCCTCCATTCCCATTCTAGACGGAACCGAGCACCTTACCAACGCTCTAGTAAGTAAGAACGTCCATTAGTACATCGATTTCAATGTGCACGGCAAAACAGGGCAAAAACGATCTCGTCTTGTATGCGAGATAGCCGAGAACGAGGCCCGTGGGTATCGTAATCAGCGTTTCTAAATCGGTCGCACCAAAATGACGCAGTACAAAAGGAATGACCTGCACAAAGATGGCACTCTTTCCTATTGATCTCTCGAGTCCAAAGAGCATATACCCGCGGAATAAGAATTCCCAGGCAAACATATAGAGTGCCCGGGTCAGGATATACGGGGCCCAGTCTATGGAGTACTTGTGGTAGTACGCGTAGACTTCTGGTATTTTGCTTGCCCCGTAGACAATCAGTGAGAAGACAGCAATAGTAATCGGGGTTAAGATTATTGCCAGCTTCCAGCGGCCGAGGCGGACGCCGTAATCCCAAGGCTTATCCCGAAATATCAGGAAACCCGCCGCCAGTGGGATAAGCAGGTAATAAATGAGATTTGACCCGGAAAAAGGAAGCTTCAAATCGTGGTAGCGGGCCAATACTAATACGAGCGTGGATATGATGACCACCGCCACAAGGTTGAGGTCATAGCCCCATAATGTCCTGTTCTTGATGTTTTTGATGTCTTCGATGTACTTCTGCATCGAGCTGGCACGCAGACGCATTTTGCCGACCAAAGGTTCCCAATACCGTCGGTCAGTTCAGTGGCTTAGTATACCACAGACGATTGCCCGGGCAGCCGGTTCAAGCGAAACCACGCAGTGCTGGTAGTTGATCCTTGGACGCAAAACAAGACCGCGCCGCCAAGCTAGGAATTAGTGAAAAACACCATCATCGCGTAAATGCCCAGGTGGATCACGAAACAGGGCAGAAAAGACCTCGTTCTGTACGCCACGTAACCAAGAATAAAACCGCCGGGGATGCAGGCCAGCGTCTCCAGGAAGGGCTTACCAAAGTGAAGCACCACAAAAGGAATGGTCTGTACAAGGATGGCACTTCTGCCTATCGATTTCTCCAGTCCGAATAACATATAGCCGCGGAATATGAATTCCCAGGAAAACATATATAGCGCGTTCCGTAGCAGCAATTCCGGCCAATCTATGGCATATCTATGGTAGTAAGCGCGAAAATCGGGTAAGTTACCGATTCCGTAGAGGACCGGTGCCATGATGGCCAGGCCGATTGCCACCGCAACAATTCCCAGTTTCCAGTGACCGACGCGAACACCGTAGTCCGACGGTTTGTCTCGAAAAAGGAGCGCGCCCGCAGCCATGGGAATCAACAGGTAGTAGACAAGCTCATCCGCCTCCGGAAAATCGATACGCAAAGGATAGTACTTGTGTAAAACGAATACAAGCGTGGATATGCCGACCACCGCAATAAGGTTAAGGTCGTAGCCCCTTAACGTCCTGTTCTTGATATACGTTTGCATGCAGCCGGCGCCGGGTATCTTGCCCCGTTAATCTACGGCCTCGGAATCGCTTGAATCACATCAGTGTACCACAAACAATCGGCCGGGCGGCCTCCTCCGCAGTGAGCCGGGCCGCACCAGTGGCGTCCTAGTTCAGATAGATTGGTGACATGGTGAACGAGACCGGCTGATACCACCTGTCGTTGCGAGCCCCGATGTAATCGGGGCGTGGCAATCTCATCGCCTTTCCATCGAGATTGCTTCGTCGTCCCGGCCTCGTCGGGACTCCTCGCAATGGCGAGAAGAATGTGTTACTAATCATTTGAACGAGCACAGGCAGTTGACATTCGTAGCTAAAACCTGATACAATACAGGATCTGTCAGACTTTCCGGAGGAAGGTCTCATCATGTTTCTCTTGAAGGGTAGACGCTGTCTTCGACAGTCTCAACTGTGCCGCCACAACAGACTCTTCGAACGTCACGTATGAATTTGCGTATAATTATGGGCATCCGCTAAACACATAGCGCAGAGGAGGTGACTATAGGGCAAACAGAGTGTCGTCGGTGTTATCAGGCACTTCTTATGCGGAAGATCCGAAGGGGAGGAGAGAAACAAATGACCTTAAGGAAATATCGCGTACTTGCTCTCGTGGTGATAATGGCGATGCTGCTGCCCCTGGGCGGTGCTATTCCAGTTGCCGCCGAGCTGGATTCTGGGTCACCCAACTTCACGGCCGGGCTCCACACCGGTTGGATGACGGAAGACTACACTTCCGGCACGTATAACCGTACCTTTGAATACTACATCCCATCCAGTTACACGGGTTCAGAAGAAGTCCCCCTGCTGTTTTCGTTTCACGGCCTGGGCAGTAACGGAGATGAGCAGCAAGACCTGACCAAGTCTGACGTACTTGCCGAGAGAGAAGGATTTATCGCCGTGTTCCCTGACGCGACGGTACTGAACCCGAACGACTACCCTGAGGCAGAGTTGCCGCCGCTCGCCGGCGCAAACATCCAGTGGAATCTGGGCGCCGGCTCGCTGCAGTACTATGCAGGTATTGACGATGTGGGATTTGTCGGGGACATGATCAACTGGTTCGAGACTAACTACAACGTTGACAACGGTCGTATCTATTCCGCGGGTATGTCCGATGGCGCCCTGTTCTCGTACTTGCTGGCCCTGAATCTGACTGGGACTTTTGCAGGTATCGCACCGGTCTGTGGGCCGATGCCATGGGGTTTTGGAAACCCCGAGACCAGCCCCATGACTGTGATTTTGATGCATGGCACGGCCGACCCCATCCTTTCTTACGATGGCTATGGCGGTATGGGCGGTAATGTCACTTACTCCGTTGATGAGACGATCGCCTACTGGTGTGACGTGGACGGCATAAATATGACAGATCCCGGGCCGGAGGTGACTACCTGGGGACCAACCACCAAAGACCCGACGTCAGTAACTCGTTATGTGTACAGCGGAGGGACGGGCGGGACCGAGGTCATTTTGTTCAAGGTCGACGGGGGCGGCCATTGCTGGCCTGGTGGCCCCCAGTACCTGCCGGCATTCATAATTGGCCCTTCAACGACTCATATCGACGGCAGCGGACAAATATGAAAGTATTTGCCACCGGCTCCCAAGTATTATCTAAGGATATCCAGTGCCTATGATGGCGTACCCAACATTTTTGGCGAGACCAACTCTGGGGGCTCAGTGACCGTTCCCGGCGAGGGATCATTCTTTTACGGGGACGGCATGGACCCCACTCTGGTCGACCTGACAGCCGTCCCTTATAGCAAATACAGGTTTGGCGAGTGGACCGGTGATATCGATGACATAGACGACTCTGATGGCGCCACGACTACCATCACCGTCCAGCCGAACACAGACTACGAAATCGCTGCCAATTTCATATCCCAGTGCGACCTGACACTAAGTAGCACTACCGGAGGCTCGGTAACTACTCCCAGCGAGGGCACCCACACGTACGACATCAACACTGTGGTCAACCTCGTGGCCACTCCGGATAGCGGCTACCAGTTTGTCAGATGGACTGGTAGCGGCGTTGTTGCCGATAGCCATGCCGCCAGCACCAGTATTACGATGAGTCGCGACTGCGCCATCACGGCCAATTTCGAGGAGATTACAGCCCCATCGGGGCGGTGCTTCATCGCCACGGCGGCCTACGGGACCTCGACCACTAAACAGCTTGATGTGCTTCGAGCTTTCCGGGATGAGGTGTTGCTGAAGAGCACCGTGGGGTCCCGCCTTGTTGACTTCTACTACCAGACCAGCCCTCCCATCGCAGACTTCATATCGCGGCACGAAGTCTTGAGGACGCTGGTCAGGGAGCTGCTGATAGACCCCATTGTCTGGGTGGCTCAGGCCACCGAGAATATGTGGCAGAGCTAATATGGTGCTGAGTGCCGTCCACCGATAGAGAGGCGAGGCAGTAACTCACCGTAGAGCGTCATAGCTGCGACGTCAGGGAGCCGGCCGTATCTGAAGACGGCCGGCTCCTTTGTTTGCCCGTCTGCCACCAATTGACGAACGCGCTGCCGTCTGACGACACCGCGGGTTCCCGGGCGCTGTTCATCACGACATCCCCCAGGGTTGACGCGGGGACTGCGTCGAGATGCCTTCGCCTATCACAGGTCCGGAGAACAAGGGTATAATGGACGAGGCTGGAAGGGACGAGTAAGGTTTGAAAAACAGCGAGGTATCCAAGGTATTTCGGGATATCGCCGACCTCCTGGAACTCAAGGGAGAGAACGTCTTCAAGATTCGCGCCTACCAGAAGGCAGCCCGCGCTATCGAGTACCACCCCAGGGAGCTCAAGGTCATGATCGACGACGGGGAGGACCTGCAGAACATCCCCGCCGTGGGCGAGGCAATCGCCAAGAAAGCTACCGAGCTGATAACCACCGGTAAGCTCGCTTACTATGAGAACCTGAAGGCCGAGTTTCCACAGGGCATAACCAATCTCCTGGTCATACCGGGCATCGGTCCCAAGACGGCCAGCAAGCTTTCCACGGAATTAGGAGTAAGCTCCGTAGACGAACTGGAGCGGGCAATCGGTGAGGGGCGAGTGGCCCAGCTCTCTCGTCTTGGTGAGAAGAGCGCTGATAACATCCTGCACCAGATACAGGCGCTGCGTCGCAAAGACCGCCGCATTCCCATCGGCGAAGCTTTGCCCGTTGTTGACGAGATTATCGGAGCCCTCCACACTATCTCCGGAGTGAGGAACCTCACCGCCGCCGGCAGCCTGCGGCGCTTCCGTGAGACGGTGGGGGATATAGACCTCATGGGCACCGCCGACAATCCAAAGAAGGTCATAGACGCCTTCATTGCCCTGCCCCACGTAGCGGAGGTGCTGGCACGGGGCTCAACCAAAGCCAGCGTTATCGTTGCCGGCGGCCTGCAGGTGGACTTGAGGCTGGTGGAGCACGATTCATTCGGTTCCCTGCTTCAGTATTTCACGGGCAGCAAACAGCACAACATCTCCCTGAGAGAAAGGGAACATAAGCACGGGTTGAAGCTGAGCGAGTACGGGATAACCGACGTAGCCACGGACAAACTGGAGAAGTTCTCCACCGAGGAAGACTTTTACCGCCGGCTGGGACTTCAGTATATTCCGCCGGAAATCAGAGAGGACCAGGGCGAAATAGAAAAGGCGGAGAAAAAGGCCTTGCCGAAGCTCATCGAGCTTGACGACATCAAGGGAGTTCTTCATACGCATACTAAATGGAGCGATGGGCGTGATTCCCTCGAAGAACTCGTCGCCGGCGCCAGGGACATGGGCTATCAGTACATCGCAATCACGGAGCATTCAGCCGGACGCGGCATCGCCCACGGGCTCAGCGTGGACAGGCTGAGAGAGCAAATTGCTGAAATCAAGGCTCTCAACAAGCGTCTGACCGGCATTCGCGTGCTTACCGGACTCGAGGTGGATATTCGCGCTGATGGCAGCCTGGACTTGCCGCACGAGGTCCTCTCCCAAGTGGACATAGTGATTGCCGCCGTGCACTCCGGCATGAATCAGAGCGAAGAAAAGATGACGTCGAGAGTGATGGAAGCTATAGCGAATCCCGACGTTGACATGATTGCCCATCCCACGTGCCGGCTTATCGGAGAGCGCGAGCCCGTGTCCATAGACCTGGAAGCCGTGTTCCGGGCCGCGGCTGAGCACAATAAGATTATGGAGATTAACGCCATGCCGGAGCGCCTCGACCTGAGAGACACTCACGCCTTCCGTGCCAGAGAGCTGGGCCTGAAGCTCGCCATCGGCATTGACGCTCATAGCGTCGCTCATCTGGGCTTTATGCGATTCGGGGTGGGCGTGGCCCGGCGGGCCTGGTGCGAGCCGAAGCACATATTAAATACTCTGTCCGTGGAAGAATTGCTTGCCGTTCTCAATAAGAAGAGGTGACCTGCGTCGCGGCCTTCCCGGTTTCAATCCTGCCGCACGCCGGATGCAGACAGGCCGCCCAGGCCACCAGAAAAAGGAGGTACAGTGCATATGTCAGGACAGAACGTACTCTACGACAGGGAAGACAACATCGGCATAATAACGCTTAACCGCCCCGAGAAGCTCAATGCGCTGACGCACCACATGCTGTCCAGGATCAACTCCATCATCAAGGACGTCAAAAGAGACGACAAGGTGAGAGCCGTCATACTGACCGGAAACGGTCGCGCCTTCTCCGCGGGGACCGACATCTCGAGCGAGGTGCCGCAAACGGCGGAAGTGGAAATAAACCTCATGAAAGAGAAGACGTCCACCGAGTATCGTCAGTCGCTCTGGTTCTTCAACAGCATTCCTAAGCCCGTGATTTGCGCCATCAACGGCGCCGCCGTGGGCATAGCAGCCGAGTTTTCACTCCACTGTGATATAAGAATTGCCGCTGAAAGCGCCAGGTGGGGACAGGTATTCGTCCTGAGAGGAATGACACCTGACACGGGCGCCGGAACCTATCTTCTGCCTCGCATTGTCGGCCTCTCCAAAGCCTGCGAGCTAGTGTTCTCGGGAGAAATCATTGACGCCCGGGAGATGCTGCGAATAGGACTGGTGAGCAAAGTTGTGCCGGACGCGCAATTGATATCCGCGGCCAAACGAATGGCCAAAAAATTGACCAGGGGCGCCCCTCTGGCGGTGGAGATGGCCAAGCAACTGATGTACAGAGGACTCGAGCAGACGATGGAAGACCACCAGGAAGCCGCGCGCTACTGTTTCCAGCTGAGCAACAAGACGGAGGATGTCCGGGAAGGCATCGTGTCGTTCTTTGAAAAGAGGGAGCCCCGCTGGAAGGGCAAGTAGCCAGTCATCTTTCGTATCGCGTAGAGGATAACCTCGAACATCTCAGGGCCGTCATAGGGAGAAGAGCGCCGTTCTCAAGGTAAAGTAGGCAAACTCGGGCTTATGCGAATGCACCGGGGTGCCGGCGCAAATGCTATAATCACGGCAAACATCACAAGGAGGGAAGACCATGTTCAAGACACGTATAACGGAGCTTCTGGGCACAAAGTATCCCATCACCCAGGGCGGAATGATGTGGATTTCCCGCGCGGGGCTGGTGTCCGCGGTGTCCAATGCCGGGGCTCTGGGCATCCTCACGGCTTTCACGTTTTCGGACCCGAAGGACCTGGTAGCCGAAGTAAAGAAGACCCGGGAGCTCACGGATAAGCCCTTCGGAGTAAATATCACGTTGCTGCCCACTCTTCGTCCCGTGGATGTTGACGGCTATGTAAGTGCGGTCATAGATTCAGGAGTGAAGATTGTGGAGACGGCGGGCCGCAACCCCGAACAATTCATGCAGCGGTTCAAAGCCGCCGGCATCAAGGTGATACACAAGTGCACTGCGGTTCGCTTCGCTCGCACCGCCCAGAGAATAGGCTGCGACGCCGTCAGCATTGACGGCTTCGAGTGCGCCGGAGCACCCGGAGAAGAGGATGTCACCTCCATAGTCATGATTCCACTGACCGTGGACGCCGTCGATATTCCGGTCATCGCTTCGGGAGGTTTCGGCGACGGGCGGGGTTTCGTTGCCGCCCTGGCGCTGGGAGCAAGCGGGATCAACATGGGCACGCGGTTCATGACGACGCAGGAGTGCAACATCCATCCCAAAGTCAAGGAATGGCTGGTAAGCTCATCGGAGCGCGACACCATGCTGGTAATGCGCTCTCTGCGCAACACCGAAAGGGTGTTGAGGAATGCCACGGCTGAAAAGGTCGTAGAGATGGAAAAACGGAACGCCACTATAGAGGAAATGGCGTCGCTGCTCAGCGGCAAGAGAGGGCTGGAACTCTACGAGACAGGTGCCCTTGACCGGGGAATAGTAGCTTGCGGTCAGGTAATAGGCCTGGTCCATGACATTCCCACCGTCAAAGAACTGGTGGACAGGATAATCAAGGAAGCCGAAGAGGTTGTTTCCAAGATAACCGCAGGCGGCGTTTTCAAGCCGCTGCGTAAGCCGGCCGAGGCCACGAAGTAACTAAGCGTACCAGCCATGCATGGGGGCCATAACCGCACGGATTATGGCTGATTAATCAAACTGAGAACACTCTGATTTGGGGCCTCGAGTAGACGGAGCTATAATGTTGCCATGTCGAATAAGTCAGGAGGTAGGCAGTAGTGTCCAGCCAGGATACTCAGGCAATTCAAGGGCTGAAAGGCGCCGTTGCTCAAGGCAGGAACTGGTACGGGGCCTTGCTCGAAGCCATTCGTGCGTGGCAGAGCGCTGAAGAGGATTACGGGGGGCGGCATTACCAGTATCTGGTTGACAACGAAGCCTTCGATTGGCTTCTTCTGACAGAGAGGTTATGCGAAGAACTCGACGGGCTTGTTCCCGAAAGGGAGCGCACACGTCTTCTCTTCTCCGGCGTACCACCGGTAGAACTTTCCATAGATGAATTCAAGAGTCTAATCGGCGCCTCCAAATACCAGGCCCATCTCAATTTCTTCTACGGCATCCTCGTAGAAAGGTTCCTTCTTTTGTCCGTGACCGAAGAGATACGGAAGAAGAAGAGAGTCCTGGGCGTGCACAACGATAACGGCGTAGCAGACGAGGCCTACCAGCGCATCTATGGCGCCCCCGAATCCACTCTTCTGAAGCTGTTCAGAAAAGAGAGACACTATCGCCAACTCAGGTCCATAAGGGCGAACGAGCTGAATGAATTTACGTACTGGTTGTTCAAGTGTCGAGTAAAGACCCGCGATAAGTCCCGGGTAGCCAGCGACACGAAGAAGGCGCTGACGAAGTTCCGTGAGATTCTGAACCGGAAGTCCGGGCCGGCCTACCTTTCCACTCCTGAAAGCTGAAGGCAATCAGGTACCGGCCGACGATGAGCGCAGCTGGGACAATTCCTGTCGCAGCCTCCTCACCTTGTCTTCAAGCACAGCGAGTTTCTCCTTTTCTTTAGCCACAACCTGGGGCGGCGCCTTGCTCAGGAAAGCACCGTCCTTCAACCTGGCTTCAAGCTGGGCGATTCTGGCTATGATTTCCTCGCTTTCTTTCACCAGCCGTTGTTCTTCGGCCAGCCGGTCTATTACGCCCGCCAGAGGCACGACCACCTCAGCTTCCTTTAGTACCAAAACCAGGGCCTTATCTTTCATCGGCGCTCTTTGTTGGCGGCCCAGTATTGTCAGAGGCCGGACTTTGGCCAATGTCTCTATCACGCCTGCCTCGGCCGTAAGACTGGAAAGCAGTTCATCGGCATAGACCCGGGCCTCAATCCATTTGCTCGATTTCACCTCATATTGGGCCCGAACGTTCCGAACGGATCGGACGACTTCTATTACCGATTCCATGACCCGTTCCGCCCCGGGAGCGAAAGTCCGCTCATCGGCGAGCGGATAAGGCGCTACCATTATGGAATCCGGCATCCGGCAAGGCAATCGCTGCTTCAGGTTTTGCCACAGCTCTTCGGTGACGAAAGGCATGAAGGGGTGCAATAGGCGTAGCGACTTTTCCAGTGTGCCGCACAGGAACGGCAGGGGCGAATCGGTCGAGTGGCTGCGAAGGCGTATCTTGGCGATTTCAATGTACCAGTCACAGAACTTCGACCAGACGAAATCATAAATCTGCTGCTCGGCTTCGCCGAACTGGAAGTCTCCCATGAGTTCTCTGACACTCTTGATAAGCCGGTTCAACTGGCTGACAATCCATCTGTCTTCTATCGTTTGGGGCGGAAGGTCCAGTGTCTGAGGCATCAGTCCCGCAGTATTCAGGTCTTGAAGGATGAACCTGCTCGCATTCCACAGTTTATTGACAAAATTGCGGCTGGATTCAAGCCTGCCTCTACCCACATTTATATCATTGCCGGCTGAACTGCCGGCAGTCAAGGCAAAGCGGAGAGCATCAACGCCGTACTTGCTTATCGCTTCAGAGGGATTTACCACGTTGCCCCGCAATTTGCTCATCTTGTCGCCGCTTTCGTCCCGAATCAGGCCGTGGAGATAGACAGTGTGGAACGGTATCTGGCCCGTGTCCTCGAGGCCCATCATGACCATCCTGGCCACCCAGAAGAACAGGATGTCGTAGCCGGTTTCGAGTACCGAGCCGGGATAGAAATAGCGGAGGTCCGCCGTGTCCTCCGGCCAACCAAGCGCGGAATGAGGCCACAGCCCAGAGCTAAACCAGGTGTCAAGAACATCAGGGTCCTGGACGATTTCTTTCGAGCCGCAGTGGGCACATGCCGCCGGCTCGTCCACCGCGACCGTCACTTTGCCACAGCCCCGGCAATACCATACCGGGATGCGGTGGCCCCACCACAGCTGCCGGCTGATGCACCAGTCCCTGATGTTCTCCATCCAGTCGAAGTATGTCTTGGTGAAGCGCTCGGGGATTATCTTGACCCTGCCCTCTTTGACCACTTCGATAGCGGACCTAGCTAAGGGCGGCGTCCGGACAAACCACTGCAGGCTGACTTTCGGTTCGACCATTGTCTGGCAGCGGGCGCAATGGCCCACCGAATGAGAGTGGGGCTCGGTCCTCTCCAGAAGGCCTTTGCTTTCCAAATCCGCCAGTACTTTGTCCCGGCAGGCGAACCTTTCCAGCCCGCGGCAGGGACCGGCGTTCTCGTTCAGGGTGCCATCCGGATTCATGATGTCCACGAGCGGCAAATCATGTCGCTGGGCTATCTCGAAATCTGTGGGGTCATGTCCGGGGGTTATCTTCAATGCCCCGGTACCGAACGACGAATCAACGGCATCATCAGCGATTATGGGGATTTCCTTGTCTATGATCGGAAGGGTGACACTCCTGCCTATGAGGTTCCTGTAACGCTTATCTGTGGGATTCACCGCCACAGCAGTATCGCCGAAAAAGGTCTCGGGCCGGGTAGTGGCTACCGTAATATGACCTTTGCCCCGAGCCATCAGATAGCGAACGAAGTAAAGATGTCCGGCAACGTCTTTGTGCTCGACCTCGAGGTCGGAGAGGGCAGTCTGACAGCGGGGACACCAGTTTATCATCCGCTCCCCGCGATAGATTAACCCCCTATCGTACAGGCGCACGAAAGCGGTACGTACCGCCCTGCTCGGCCCCTCATCCAGCGTGAATTTCTCTCTGGTCCAATCGCAGGAAGCCCCCAGAAGCTGATGCTGCCGTCTGATGTTCTCCCTGCTCTTGTTGGCCCACTGCCAGGTCAACTCCGTGAATCTCTCTCTGCCGACCCCGGCCCTGGTCTGTCCTTCTTTGGCCAGTTGCCGTTCCACCACTACCTGTGTTGCGATGCCGGCGTGGTCGGTGCCGGGTAGCCACAGGGTCGGGTCGCCCTGCATCCTGTGCCACCTGACCATGATATCCTCCAGCGTCGCGGTCAGGGCATGACCCAGATGCAGTTCGCCCGTGACGTTGGTGGGCGGCATGATGATGACGAAAGGCTTCTTTCCCCCGGTTATCTCAGGAGTGAAGTAGACTTGTTTGAGCCAGAAATCATACCACTTGCTTTCTATCTTCCCCGGCTCATATGCTTTAGGTATTTCAGACATTGACTTTAGACTCCCGCCGGTTTACCACTTCAGCGGAAAGACCCGGCAAAATTCGAATAGACCGTACATTGAGGATTGCCCGGTCACCGCGGTTTTGGCTTTGCCAGAAGCGCAACCACCCTATCCAATACCTTGTCCGCCACCTCCCGCTTGGACAAAAGAGGCAATCCATCAATCTTGCCCCTGCGGCCAATGATGGTCACCCGATTAGTGTCCGTGCCAAATCCGCTGTCGCCAGCTGTAATATCATTGGCCACAATAAGATCAAGCTTCTTCTGCTTCAGCTTTTCCCTGGCGTTTTCTTCGATATCGCTGCTTTCAGCAGCAAAGCCCACCTTTATGAAATTCCCCTTCATCGAGCCTAGAATGTCCGGGGTGCGTTCCAGCCGCAAGGCCAGCCCGGCCTTTCCTTTCTTGATTTTCTCATGGGCCGCCCTCTTCGGGCGATAGTCGGCTACCGCGGCGGCCATAATCAAGGCATCGGCCCTGAGAACCGCATCCTCTACTGCCTTATGCATTTCCCAGGCTGTGCCGACCGGGATGACATTTATACCTGCCGGCTGAGGCAAGGACGTGGGCGCGGCAACCAACGTCACTGCAGCTCCCCGGTCGCGAGCGGCCTCCGCCAGGGCATAGCCCATCTTCCCCGACGAACGGTTGCCGATATAACGAACAGGGTCTACAGGCTCCTGGGTGCCTCCGGCCGTAACCACAATGCGCCTGCCGGCGAGGTCCCCCCCTCTACCCAACACCTGACAGATGGTCCCCGTGATATCGCTGATATCGGCCAGCCGTCCCAATCCCTGTTTGCCTGAGGCTAACCAGCCCGTCGCCGGAGGAATAATCACAAAATCGCGTGCCTTGAGCCTGGACAGATTATCCTGAGTCACGGGATTGTTGTACATATTGGTGTCCATGGCCGGGGCGATAACCACCGGCGCTCTGGTAGCCAGGACCGTGCAGCACAGCATATCATCGGCGATGCCGGCGGCTAATTTGGCAATTATGTTGGCCGTGGCCGGCGCTATGACGACTATGTCGGCGGCCCTGGCCAGGGATACGTGCTCGACACTGAATTCGGAAGTCAAATCGAACATCTCGGCAACTACGGGCCTGCCAGTGAGCGCTCGGAAGGTCATCGGCGATATGAACTGTATGGCCTCTTTGGTCATCACCGCGGTCACCTGCGCCCCCGCCTGGGTCAACTGGCTGGCAAGCTCTGCAGCCTTGTAGGCAGCGATGCTTCCCGTGACTCCCACGACTATGCTTTTCCCTTTAAGCATCACTGCTCCTTGTTCATTTCATAAATGAGACGCAACCCGATTAACGTCAAATCAGGATTCACCTTATCAATCACGGGAGTCTCATTGGCGATGAGTTCCGCATATCCGCCGGTAGCTACCACCATCGCCTTTTCGCCTAGCTCCTCCCGGATACGGGCTACCATGCCCTCGACGAGGCCGACATAGCCAAAGATAATCCCCGACTGCATGGCAGTCACAGTGTTAGTCCCGATAACAGACTTGGGACGCACCAACTCCACACGAGGTAACTGTGCTGTTCTCGTCACCAGCGCCTCGGCGGCAGTGGCGATGCCGGTGGCGATGACGCCGCCAATGTAGTCGCCTTCTTTCGAGACAATGCCGAAGGTGGTTGCCGTCCCCACGTCAACAACGATCACCGGACCACCATAGAGATGGTGAGCGGCGGCGGCATCAACGATACGGTCGGCCCCAACCTCTCGGGGATTGTCCATCCGAATGCGCACGCCGGTCTTGACTCCGGCCCCCACCACCAGAGGTGTGATGTGAAAGTACCGCCGCGACAGGTCAACAAAGGTGGTTGTCAGCGGGGGAACGACGCTGCACATGGCTATTTCCTTTATATCGGACGCAGAAAACCCCTGGTGATTTAGTATATTGAGTAAGAAGGTGGCATATTCATCTGCCATGTGCTGAATACTCGTAGCCATGCGACGCGCGGCATCGAGTTTCTCACCTTCAAAAAAACCGATAGCAATACTGGTGTTTCCAATATCAATTGCCAGTAACATAGCGTCTAGCTTCGCCCTTATCTTCCTGTGGCTACGATTGAGTATATCATTACCAGCTAGTCTGCGCCACCATCAAAGATTCGAGCCCGCACGGAATCAGGCGGCATCATCATCTCCTCCTCCGGCCGCCAGGCGGTCCAGCTTCCTGACCATAGCCTGCCAATGTGTGCCCGGCCAGTAGATGCGATTACAGGCCGGACACTGCGTGTAAGCAGTTTGGGATTCGAAAACGTGGTCAGGGACCAGGCCTCTGACCTCCTCTTTGCTCCGGGCTATCAGCGTTCGATTGCATTCGAGACAACGCGAGAAAGGCTTGAAATGAGAATCCAGATTCAAAGCCGCCACCACCTTTCGCACCTGCCGTTCCACCTCGTCCTCTTTGATATGCATAGCCCTTAGTCTACCGTTTGAGACCAGCCGCCTCTTCATGAATCCGCCGTCTTTGGTCAAAATCACTCTATCCTCGTTTAGAGCTGCTTTGATCATTTGGCTGTCGTCTTTCTGCATAAGGAGCAGAGTGTCGTAGCCCATCAGTCTTAGCCACCGGGCTAGTTTGCCCACATTGTTATCGGCAATGAACCTAGTTTCCATGGCCCGTCGGAGTAGGGAGAATTGATTAGGTCGGGCGATTCAGAGGTATCCCCGACGGTGCAAGTAGAGAAATATGCCTCCCGCCGTGACCGCCATAACTGCAAACAGGATGCCCAGAGTCAAAAGGGTTCCGGAGTTGACTCCACCGGGTAGTGCGACATTCATACCGTAGATGCTGGCTATCAAGGTAGGTGGCGCCAGAAGTCCCATTATGATAGTCAGTATCCGCATTATCTCCTGAATTCTATGCGAAGTTAACCAGTTACTTGTGTCAGCCAGCCCGTCTATGACCTCCTTTGCCTCCTCCAGCCCATCCCAAATCCTGAGAATGTGGTCGGCTATATCGCCGAAATAGACCTCCTGGTCCTCTTTGAAGAAAGGATACTCTTCTCTCTCCAGTGTCTCAATCACCGCAATCTGGGGGTGGATGACCCGGCGAAAAGATATGAGGTCGCGCCGAATAAGTGAAATCTGCTGGACGGTTCGCGGAACAGCCTTCTCAAAAATGACATCCTCGATATCGTCAATGTTCTCAGTAATCTTGTCAAGTATGGGGAAGCAAGAGCCAACCAGCCTATCAAGGATATGATACAGGAGAAACCCCGAGCTTCGCCCCAGGTAACGTTCACGGCTTTCCTTGTCGGTCTCGCACTCCTCGAAGAACTTGGCCAGCGGCTTGAGGTTACTGGAACATTGAATAGTCACGACGTAATTCTCACCGATGAAGATGTCCGTCTCACTGGGCCTGGTTATGCGGCTCTCTTTGTCGAATACGGGGAAATGCAGCACCATGAACAGATAATCATCGTACTCATCAATTTTCGGACGTTGTATGCGGCTGAGGACATCGTCCAGGTCAAGAGGATGGAAATGGAAACGCTGACCCAAGAATTCCACCTCTTTGGAAGTGGGCTTCTCGATGTAGAACCACGTTAGCTTGCGCCCCGTGATGGAATGGACATTCGGTTCTTTCTGTTCGACATACGACATGTCAAGCCTCGAAACGGCAATTGCCGCCTATTCTAGCACTAATTTCGGCATTAAAGTAGCTGTTGTCATCCATCCATCCATCTAGACTAATCATGGCTGATTCAACCCATTCGGCCCGTTGACAAAAGACGCATCTTCACGTATCATCCTCAGATTGCGAGAATCTTCAAGGAGGTCAGAAAATGCCAGTCAATATGATCGTCTGTTGCAAGCAAGTGCCAGACCCTGAGGCGCCACCGGCCGTATTCAAGGTGGTCGACAACAGAATGACATTACCGCCGGACGTGAAACCAGTAATCGGCCAGTATGAGGAATTCGCCCTGGAAGCGGCCCTCAAAATCAAGGACAAGGTGGGCGGCAAAGTTACCGCGCTCAGTCTAGGTAACAATTTCGTTCGCGACGTAATCAAGAAGGCACTGGCCGTGGGAGCCGATGAACTTGTCCTTCTGGAGGACAAGGCTTTCGAGGAGGGCGACAGCTGGTCAACGGCCAACGCGCTGGCCGCGGCAATAAGGAAGATAGGAACCTACGATATTATCTTCTGCGGCAGGCAATCATCCGATTGGGACACCGGTCAGGTGGGGCTGGGCATTGCCGAGATTCTGGGAATACCGGCCGTGACCCTGGCTCGCGAAGTGGAGGTCACCGATGGGAAGGCCAAAGTCCAACAGGTCATCCCCGATGGCTGTCAGGTTGTTGAAGTCACCCTTCCTGCTGTAATTGCAGAGACCAGCGGGCTGACGCTTCGCTACGCCACGTTGAAAGGAATCATGGCCGCAGCCAAGAAACAGCCCGTGGTCTGGAAGCCGACCGATATCGGGCTGGACCCTTCCAAAATCGGCGCTGCCGGGAGGCACAGCAAGCTGGACAAGCTCTTCCAGCCGGTCAAGGAGGGCAAATGTGAAATGGTGGTAGGAGATACACCCGCCGAAGCCGCAGCTAACCTGGCCAAGAGGCTGAGGGAAGCGAAACTACTTTAGAGCGAAGGAGGAAACGATGGCTGAGTACAAAGGCATATTGGTTTTCGGTGAATTGGCAGATGGGAAACTGGCCTCTATTACCACTGAGTTGCTGGGGTGCGGGAGGAGACTCGCTGACGAATTGAAAGAGGATTTGTGTTGCGTGTTAGCCTGCGATACCGTCGGAGGAGCTTCGAAAGAAGCGGTTGCCTTCGGGGCAAACAAGGTTTATGTCGTGGAAGACCCGGCCCTAAAGGAGTATCAGGCTGATTCATATATGCAGGTCGCCGGAAAAATGGCGAAAGACCTTTCGCCCCGCGTGATACTTATGGGCCAAACATTGATGGGTAGAGACCTGGCTCCTCGCCTGGCTTTCAGGCTAGGCACCAGCGTGACCACAGATTGTCTCGACCTGAAGGTGGACCCGGGGAAGAAGCTGCTGGTGCGGACGCGCCCCGTATACGGCGGCAATGCTCAAGCCGTGTTCACCAGCGAACTCATGCCCCAGATGGTCACCATCAGGACCAAGGCGATGTCGCCGCTGGAGCGCGATGACTCGAGAAAAGGAGAGGCAATACCGACCAAGGTCGCCATAGACACTGCGGGGATCCGGACCAAGATATTGGAAACCGTCAAAGAAGAGGCCGAAGGCATCAAGCTTGAAGACGCTCCTGTGATCGTATCCGGAGGCAGAGGGATGGGCGGTCCTCAGCCCTTCCAGACCACGTTGAAGGCGTTGGCAGATTTGCTACACGGCGCCGTGGGCGCCTCGCGCCCCCCGGCCGACAACGGCTGGGTGCCGGAGGGACTGCATATCGGCCTCACCGGAAAAATCGTCGCCCCCGACATCTACTTTGCCATAGCTATTTCGGGCGCCAGCCAGCACACGGCAGGGTGTTCCGGTTCTAAGCACATCATAGCCATCAATAAGGACCCCGAGGCAAACATATTCAGAGAGGCGGAATTCGGAGTGGTGGGTAAGTGGGAAGACGTAGTGCCAGCCCTCACCAATAAGCTTAAGGAATTGGTGGCTGGCTAGACCAGCCTTAGAAACAGATCTATCAGCCGGTCGAAATAACAGGCAGCATCTGAGAGGATCACCGCCCTATTCCGGCTTCTTCTTGTCAGCGATGATCTTCTGGCTAAGATGCGCGGGCACTTCGTCGTAGTGGTCGAATTCCATAACGAAGCTGCCGCGGCCCTGTGTAAGCGACCTTAAATTCAAAGCATAACGAAGCAGCTCTGCGTAAGGCGCCTGGGCCTCAATCACATTGAACCCGTTCCCAGGATTCATCCCGAGCACACGCCCCCTCTTGGTGTTAAGGTCACTGGTAATATCCCCGGTATATGCCTCCGGAACGGTTATGGTGAGTCTCATTACCGGCTCAACCAGCACCGGCTGGCCCTGAGACAATCCCTTCTTGAGGGCCTGGGCTCCGGCGATCTTAAAAGCAATATCAGAAGAGTCTACCGCATGGAAGCTGCCGTCGTAAAGACTCACTCTTACATCAGCTACGGGATATCCGGCCAGAACTCCCTCTTGCCTGGCCTCATTGACTCCCTTCTCTACCGACGGAATATAGTTCTGAGGTATCGCTCCCCCGACTATTTTCACGGCGAATTCGAATCCGCCTCCTCTAGGGAGAGGCTCCAACTCCAGCAGGACATGTCCATATTGACCGTGGCCGCCGGTCTGCTTCTTGTGCTTATGCTCCGCCTTGGTCGGCACTGTGATGGTCTCTTTATAAGGTACCTTCGGCAGATCCAGTCTGACCTCGACGCCGAACTTGCGTCGTATTTTCTCCCTAATAATCTCCAGATGATTGTCACCCATTCCCGACAAGATAAACTCGCTGGTATCGGCCTCCCGACGCGTCTGAAGAGATGGGTCTTCCTCGCAAATCCTGGGCAAAACGGTGCTCATTTTATCCAAGTCATTTTTCGCGACAGGCTGGATTGCCATACTGAAACTCGCTTTAGGAAATTCGATACCGGGGAGTATGACAGGATGTTCGCGGGCGCACAGGGTATCGCCGGTAGTGGTCAAGCCCAGCTTGGCCACGGCCCCAATATCGCCGGCCGTCACCTGCGAGACCGTCTGCTGGTTTTTCCCCAGCATGGTAAAGAGCTGGCCGATACGTTCAACCCCGTTCTTGTTTGCATTCCAGACCTGGGAGTTGCCGGAGATGACGCCAGAGTACACTCGAAAGTAGCTGAGTTTGCCAACATAGGGGTCGGCGCTGGTCTTAAAAACAAGACCGCAGAACGGAGACTGCGGGTCGGCCTTGATCTCCTCGTCGCTGCCGGTCGAGACATTCCTGGCAACAGCGGCGTCTCTTTCTTCAGGCATAGGTAGATACTGGCAAACGCCGTCGAAGAGTTGCCGGACGCCGATTCCCTGCAAAGCAGACCCGGCAAGAACGGGCACCAGCTTGCCGGCAAGGGTAGACTTCTTTATAGCAGCAACAACTTGCTCGTTGCTTATGGACTCACCCTCCAGGTATTTATTGATGAGCTCATCGTCAATCTCGACCGCAGCTTCTAACAGTTTCTCGCGGCTGGCCTCCGCCTGTTCCCGGAGTGGCGCCGGTATCTCCGCTTCCTCGGAGCCGGCGCCCGTGTAGGCTTTCATGGTCACCAAGTCTATGATGCCCCGAAAATCGCTTTGCGAACCTATGGGCAGTTGAACAGGCACGCATTTTGCCGCCAACTTGGTCTGAATTCCTTTCAAGGTGGCCAGAAAATCAGCATTGTCGCGGTCCATCTTATTAACGAATATCAGCCGGGGTAATTCCGTTCTTTCAGTATCATTCCACATTTGTTCCGTGCCGACCTCAACTCCCGAAGCAGCATCCACCACAATTATCGCTCCTTCGGCCACTCTCAATCCCGACCTCACCTCACCGATAAAATCGGCATACCCCGGGGTATCAATGATATTAACCTTTGCGTCCTTCCACTGTACCGGGAGCATGGAAAGGTTAACGCCGATGTGCCGCTCTACCTCGATAGGGTCGAAATCGGAGGTCGTAGTGCCGTCCTTAACATTGCCCAGACGCTGAATGGCGCCCGATGTGAAGAGTATAAACTCGGCAAGTGAAGTCTTCCCCGCCCCTTGATGTGATAGCAAAGCGACATTTCGAATCTGCATGACCCCCCATTATAATCTTGTTCCCACAGATAAGCAACCTCTGTCGGATTCATTGGTGCGATGCTATAATGTACGTGTTACTCAGATGAAGCTGAGCCACGAACAGGTGCGGCACATCGCATGGCTTGCTCGCTTGGGCCTGAGCGAGGAGGAGGTAGAGAAGTTCAGCCTCCAGCTATCCAATATCCTCGAAAACTTTGAAATACTGAAGCAGGTGGACACGGGCGATGTGCCCCCGGCTACCCACACCATCCCGCTGAAGAACGTCTTCAGAAAAGATGCTATAACGGAATCGTACTCCCAGGCTGACATCCTGGCGAATGCACCAAGGCAAGAAGAAGATTGCTTTAAGGTTCAGGCAATACTGGAGTGAGGGCGTTGGGTAGATGACCAGCAACATAGTTGCCTCCATCAGTATTCCCCCCGTAATTGTGGCCATGGCCGTCCTAATCGGTTACGTTTTCGGTTCATTTCCGTCAGCGTATCTTGCCGGCCGTCTCAGGAAGCGGATAGACATCCGGGAGGTCGGAAGCAGGAACATGGGGGCCATGAATGTCTACTACGAGGTTGGACGGGTAGATGCGGCTCTCGTAACCCTGGCCGACCTCGGCAAGGGCGTAGCTGCGGTTCTTCTGGTGCGCTCTCTGGTCGGCATGCCGCTGATTTCACAGTTCGATATTCTGACCGGGATCACGGGCACAGCCGCTATATTGGGCCACATCTTTCCCGTCTTTCTCAAGTTTCGCGGCGGCAAAGGCGGAGCTACGGCCATCGGTGTTCTCATCTTCTTAATGCCCTGGTCAGTTCCGTTTCTGGCCCTTGTCTTTTTCCTCACTGTATTCGTTACCCGTAATCCTACTTTTAGTTACGCTCTTCTTCTTTTCGTTTTCCCGTTTGTTGCTGGCTTCATTTACCGCGACCACTACGGCGCACCCCTGGCTCTGGTGTTTTATTCGATTGGCGTGGGCGTGTTCCTGGGTTTACAATACATTCCCAGGCTCAAAGAGATGCACGGCAAGGCCGGCGGCGACTGGCACAGGGTCGTCAAGCGCAGCAGCTTAAGAGAAAGACTCTAACATTATGTCCACCAGCGAACTACGGCAACTAACCATCCACGAAGCGCACCAGCTTCTCAAACAGAGGAGAATCTCCTCGACGGAACTGACGAAATCGGTACTGGAGCGCATCGGCGAAATAGAAGGGAAGGTCCACGCCTGCGTCACCATCGTTGAGGACATCGCCCTGAAAACGGCGGAGAAAGTAGACAACCAGATCAGGACTTCCCGCGAAATCTCCCCTTTGACTGGCATCCCTGCCCTAATCAAAGACGTTATGTGCACCAAAGGAATAAGAACCACCTGTGGTTCGCGAATGCTCGAGAACTTTGTTCCTCCCTATGATGCCACCGTGATAGAGAAGCTGAAGGCACAGCAGGCGGTCATAATCGGGAAGACTAATATGGACGAGTTCGCCATGGGCTCGTCCACGGAGCACTCCGCCTTTTCCCCAACCCACAATCCCTGGGACTTAAGTCGGGTTCCCGGAGGCAGCAGTGGCGGCTCTGCGGCTGCGGTGGCGGCCGACGAAGCTATCTATGCCCTGGGCTCTGATACTGGTGGCAGCATCCGTCAACCGGCCGCACTTTGCAGCGTGGTGGGGCTCAATCCAACCTACGGCCTGGTCAGCCGCTACGGCTTAATTGCTTTTGCCAGTTCTCTCGACCAGATTGGGCCGCTGACCAAGGATGTCACCGACTGCGCTTTAGTGATGAACGTAATTGCCGGTCACGACTCCAAGGACTCGACCTCAGCGCCTTATTCGGTCCGCGACTACACCCGGCAGATGGTTCCCGACATCAAAGGGCTGAGAATCGGGATTCCCAAGGAATACTTTGTCGAGGGCATGCAAACGCAGGTGCGGACCGTTCTGGAGTCAGCCATAGGCAAGCTTCGTGAACTCGGCGCGGAAATAGATTGGGAAGTCTCTCTACCGCACACCAAATACGCTCTGGCCGTTTACTACATAATTGCTCCGTCCGAAGCCTCGGCCAATCTCGCCCGCTACGATGGAGTGAAATACGGCTTTTCAGAGCGAGAGGCCGGTAGTGTGATTGAGACAACAGAGAAGACGCGACAATTCGGCTTCGGTCCCGAAGTCAAGAGACGCATAATGCTGGGCACGTATGCTTTGTCCGCAGGCTACTACGATGCCTACTACCTTAAGGCGCAAAAAGTGCGCACTCTTATTAAACAGGAATTCGCCCGGGTCTTCGAGAGGTACGATGTCCTGGTCACACCGACATCGCCCGTAGTGCCTTTCAAGCTGGGAGCGAGGCTAGAAGACCCGGTACAGATGTATCTAAGCGATATATGCACCATGCCGGTAAACATTGGGGGTATCCCAGCGATTTCGGTGCCTGCGGGGTTCGTAGACAACCTGCCCGTCGGAATGCAAATCATTGGCAAGCCTTTCAGCGAAGAGACCCTGCTGCGCGTCGCCTTCGCCTACGAGCAGGCAACCGAGTGGCATAAGAGAAGACCGTCCTTGTGACGAAGTGGTTGAGAGAGCATTCTGAGCGTCGGCTTGCTGGTACTGGACGCCGAACTATCGCTAACCAGGTTCACCTTTGAGATTGTCTCCTGCAGAAATTGTCACCCATTTCTGCACCTTAATAATTCCTTAACATTCGCGTGTTACACTTTCAACACCGAAGGGAAAGACGTAGACCGAAGTGACAAACGTGACTGACAGTTGCCCACGCCTGATTGGGCGCCGCTTTAGAACGCAAATGAGAGTCATCACCGGAGGTGAAATATGAACAAAAGGCTGATAGCAGGGGCGTCGGTTGTTCTGTTTCTGCTGATGACTACGACTCCTGTGCTTGCCGATGGATTCTTTCCTGATTCCATGTACCGCGACCTTTACGAATCCACCCAGAGAGCTGTCATACTATTTGCGAATACGGCGGAGAATTGTACGGGGAACTG
>Ga0172362_10000908_pt1 | contig 25067 bp, 19 predicted proteins | sample LakKivs1_kivu2a2_FD_114534 | JGI IMG/M metagenome (GOLD analysis project Ga0172362, IMG submission 114534) | Sediment microbial communities from Lake Kivu, Rwanda - Sediment s1_kivu2a2 | ecosystem: Environmental > Aquatic > Freshwater > Lake > Sediment | place: Rwanda: Western Province, Lake... | reverse complement strand
CCGCGGTCGCGATGGGGAGTTGGTTCCGAATCCGCCCGTGGTCGAAACGATCGCGGAAGATCCGCTGTTGGCCGACAGCAAGATCATTGCTGAAGCGTGGGACGCCTCGGGGGCGTACCAGGTTGGATCGTTCGCGCAGCTTCGCTGGGCGGAGTGGAACGGCCGCTATCGCGATGATATTCGGCGGTTTTGGCGGGGCGACAACGGGCAGACGCCGGCGATTGCCACTCGGCTGGCCGGTTCCAGCGATCTCTACCAGGCCGGCGGTCGACAGCCGTATCACAGCATCAACTTCATTACTTCGCACGACGGTTTCACGATCAACGACCTGGTGTCGTTCAAGGACAAGCACAACGAAGCAAACCAGGAAGGCAATCGCGACGGCGATAACAACAACTACAGCGACAACTATGGCGTGGAAGGGCCCAGCCGCCGGCCCGAGGTCGAGGCCTTGCGGTTGCGGCAGATCAAGAACATGCTGGCCACGCTGTTTTTGAGCCAGGGCGTGCCGATGCTGCTGATGGGCGACGAATGTCGGCGAACGCAGCGCGGCAACAATAACGCCTATTGTCAGGACAATGCTCTCTCGTGGTTCGATTGGAAGCTGGTTGAGAAGAACGAAGGGCTGCTGCGGTTCACCAAGTCGCTGATCGAGTTCCGTCGCCAGCAACCGGCCGTTCGCCGCGTCGATTTTCCGAACGGCGACGCCCCACGTCCGGGAGAACTTCCCGATGTGCTGTGGTTTGGTCCGGACGGACGCCGCAAGGATTGGCGGGCGGGCTGCCCGAGCCTGACGTGTTTGTTCTCGGCGCCGGCGACGGATGCGACGAACCCGAAGCCGCGGCACGTGCTGATCATGATGCACGCCGGCCGCCAGCCGCGCGAGTTCACGATTCCGCTGTTGCCGAAGCCGGTCAACTGGCGGATCTTCCTGGATACGCGGCAGAACACCCCGAACGATATTTTTCCGGCGCTCGACGGACCGTTTCCGCCGCCGCTGGGGCGCGTGTGTCTCGATCACCATTCGATCATGGTGTTTGTGTCCACGGAGTAAGTCAGCGTAGTGGGTGAACGCTCGGGCGCGGGGAACGCACGAGCGCGACATGGGTGCGAGGCTCTTACGTTAGTCTCCTCGTAAGGGTCCGGATGCGGCGAGCTTGCCAAGGGACGGCAAGCCCGCCGCATTTTTTTTGCGCGCATGGCGATTCTCGCCGCGCGACGCTCGCTTTGTCTGCGCGTGTTGCGTCGCGTGTGTTCCGCACGGTTTTCGCACGAGGCACAAGCGCTCACTCGTGCGCGTGCGCAACAAGCGTTGCCACGAGCGCGCGGCAGAGAAAAACTGGATGCGAATCTTGGTATCTGTGTGTGTCGCTTGCCGGTCGCGGTTCGATATCTACTGTGCACAGCAAGCAACACTGTGTTCTGCATAGCAACCAAACATCGCTCTGCACAGCAATCAACACATTGCGAGGGTCTGCGGATGATCGTGCGAACCGTCTTGTGCGTGACCGCGGGCCTCTGCTTGTGGGGGAATCTGGGCTTGTGGTTGGATTCGGCAGAGGGCCGTGAAGCGACTCCCCAGCAAACCACTCCAGGCGCCTTGGGGGTCGCCTGGCACGAGGATATTGCCAAAGCCTGGGAAGCCTCGCAGCAGAATGGTCGTCCGCTGCTGGTTTTCGTTACTCGCGACCAGTGTTATTATTGTGACAAGATGAAGGCCGGGACGCTCGTCAGTCCCGTGGTGGTTGCCAGTCTGAATGCCGCCTTCGTGCCGCTCGTGCTCGACGGTCGTCAGCAGTCTCCGCTTCTGAGAGAGCTGAACGTAAAGGGCTATCCCAGCACGTTCGTGATCTCGCCGCAGGCAGTGGTGCTTGACCGCATCGACGGGTACGTAACGCCCGAAGTGCTGGCCACTCGACTGAAAGCCATCCGGCCCAGACCGCCATCGGAGAAACTGGCGAGCGACCCCTAGCGACCAATTCGAGTCATGTCTGAGAAGCGAACGCGGCCGGATCCTCTTCGGCCGCGTTCGCGTTTTTATTGCGGTGAAACCTCATGCCGCAGGGCCTGTTCCCAGGGGCCGCTGACAGGCATAATTGCCGTCAAAGCCGCATTTGTTCCTTCTTGATACGTGGAGTGATGGAATGCCTTCCGCTGCCGCACGCTTGACCGCCGCCGACGTGATGACGCGTGCCCTGGTGCTGGCTCGGCCCGATCAGGATCTGCTCGAAGTCGAGGGCGTGCTGTTCGAACGACGGATTAGCGGGCTGCCCGTGGTTGAGGATGGCAAGCTGATTGGCGTGGTCAGTGCCGGCGATGTTGCCCGCGTGCAGGTCTTCATGAACTCTCTCGACGGCCAGGTCGACGACAACCAGGAATGGTCTTCGCAGGCCGATGGATTCCAGCATGCCGACCCGCCCGCGTTTCATGGGTTTCGCGAACTAATTTCGAAGTTCAAAGTTCGCGACGCGATGAACGACCAGGTGCTCACCTGCGAGCCGGCCACTCCGCTCGCGAGCGTTGCCGGACAAATGCTTTCGGAGCGCGTGCATCGCGTGATCGTCGTGGAGCAGGGGAAGCCCGTGGGCATTGTGAGCAGTCTGGACCTGGTGAAAGTGCTGGCGGACCAACTCGCGAATGGGGCGGAGAAGTAAACACATGGCAACGGATTTGGCGACGAAGCATGCGCCGGTTGGCGATCTGCTGAAAGAGACACTGACCCGCGAGTTTCGCGAGTTCGAACTCACGCGCGACGAAATTGCGCAGTTCCACGAGCTCGGCTACGTCGCCGGCATTCGCGTGCTGAGTGACGAACAGGTGGAGCAGTTGCGGGCCGAGCTGGCCGAACTGGTCGATCCCGCGCATCCGGGCAATGAGCTGTTTTACGAGTACAACTCGAATGAGTCGGTCGATCCCTCGCGGGTGCTGTTTCACGCCCTGGGAGCGTGGCGCATCTCGCCGGGCTTTCACGATCTGCTGTGGAACCCGGCGTTCACCGTGCCGGCCAGTCAATTGCTGGATGGGCCGGTGCGGTTCTGGCACGACCAGCTCTTCTGCAAGCCGGCCAAACACGGCGGCGTGGTGGCCTGGCACCAGGACTATTCCTACTGGACGCGAACCAAGCCGATGTCGCATCTCACCTGCTGGATCGGGCTCGACGACGCCACGCGCGACAACGGTTGCATGCAGTACATTCCTGGCAGTCACAAATGGGACCTGCTGCCGGTCACTGGGCTCGCCGGCGACATGGACGCGATTCAAACCGTGCTCTCAGGCGAGCAGAAGGCGGCGTTCAAGCCCGTCGCGATCGAGCTTAAGAAGGGGGAGTGCACGTTCCATCATCCGCTGATGGTGCATGGCTCGTACGAAAACACGACGGACGGCCCGCGGCGGGCGGCGGTGCTGAACGTGTTTCGCGATGGAGTTCGCTCCGATTCCGATGCGGAACTGCTGGCCGGCGTGCCGCCGATTCCGCAGGGCCAGAAGATGGAAGGTCCGTTCTTTCCGCTCTTATATACACCGTAGTTCAACACCCTCGGAGGCGCATCCGTGTCACGCTGCATTTCATTTGTGGCATTGTCCACCTTCGCCGTTTTTGTCGGGTTGACAGTGCCGGTCCATGCGGCCGATCCGGAAGTGATTCCGCTCTGGCCGAGTGGTGCTCCCGATGCCAAGGCGACGAGTGAGAACGACATTCCCACGCTCACGATCAGCCTGCCGCCGAAGGATAAGGCCAACCGCGCGGCCGTGATTGTTTGCCCGGGTGGCGGCTACGGCGGACTCGCCTTCGGCTACGAGGGTGTGGACGTGGCCAAGTGGCTGAACGATCACGGCGTGGCCGGCTTCGTGCTCAAGTATCGCCATCGCGGAACGGGCTATGGCCATCCTACGCCGCTGCATGACGCCCAGCGAGCGATTCGGCTGGTTCGTGCGGAAGCGAAGAAGTACGGCGTCGATCCCAATCGAATCGGAATCCTGGGCTTTTCCGCCGGCGGCCATCTGTCGGCGACTGCCGCCACCCACTTCGACGCGGGCGACAAGCAGGCGAAGGATCCGATCGACCGCGTGAGCAGCCGGCCCGACTTTGCCATCCTGTGCTACCCAGTGATCTCCTTCACCGCCGAGCACACGCACACCGGCTCGCGGAAGAATCTGCTGGGCGAAGATCCCGATCCGAAGTTGGTCGAAAGCTATTCGAACGAACTGCAGGTAACGCCCGAGACGCCGCCGACATTTCTCTGGCACACGGACGGCGACACGGGCGTGGTGCCTGAGAACAGCGTGCTGTTCTATCTCGCGCTGCGGAAGGCGAAAGTGCCCGCCGAGCTGCACATCTACGAACAGGGGCGGCACGGGCTGGGCCTGGCCGCGGGTGCAATCGGCGCCGAGAGCTGGCCGGAGCAGTGCATCGCCTGGATGAAAGGGCGCGGGTTGCTGGGGAAGTGATTGCCCGCATGCGGAGCGCGTCGGCGCGCTGAGCGTCAGCGATGTTCGATGCAATAACCCCCCGGCAAAGCCGGGGGCTGCCGGGTGTTCGTGCAATTATTGTTAGCCCCCGGCTTTGCCGGGGGGCCCCGAGCGGTGTCGCCGTGGGCGCTCGAACAGCAACAAAAAGCCCCGCGACGATGTGCGTCGCGGGGCTTGAATCTTCTCGACGAAAGCAGCGGCTGGCTGCTGATTATTTTCTAACCTTCGACGCTTTCGGCGGCGAGGCCACGTCGGGCGAAGTGGCCGGGGCGTTCTTCCAATGCTTGATGACCGGGATGTCCCAGAACACGCCGCCGGACGGCTGGCGCTTGCCGTCGACGGTCAGCGAGATGATCCGGATCTTGGCGCGGTCGGCGAACTTTTTCGGGATCTGGACCTGTCCCACGAGCCGGCCGTCGGCGGCCTTCTGTAGCTTGAGGGGCTCCATCACGTCGTACGCGCGGCCGCCCTGGTTGTCCGTCTGCTTGCTGAAAGCCACGACGTCGAAGGAATAGATGGGTCGCAGTCGGCCTTCGTCGGCGAGCGTGAACCCGATCGTGAGCGTATCGCTGTCGGCCTCTTGGACATCCACTTCATACTTCAAGCCCCACTCATCGGCCGAGGGCGGCAGGCCTTGCCTGATTGCCCAACTGCGGTCGGCCGTCAAAACGACAACCGCGACCGCCAACATGCCCAGCGCCACGCGTGAAAATCGAATGTTCATTGCAGTCCACCTTAAATGAATGCGGGAGTGCCGCGCGGCCGTTCCGGATTGTCGGCGCTGCGGCTTTTGCCCAATTAGCGCGTATTCAAGCGAGACGCGTGAAATCGGGCAAGATCAATCTGCGGGCTGAAGGGGTGCTATCGCGGCGGATGGGGATCGCATGCGCGGCGCTAAGATCGAGCGACCTCTTAGTTCGCATCCTTTAACTCCTGCCACTCAGGCGGCAGGTCGTTTATGCTTCTATGTGCACGGAGTTCTTTCTGGGTTCCAACGAAAAATCGATGCGCGCCATAGCTGGTACCCGGGTGCCAGAGGCGAAGCCCTTTTCGATTCCCGCCGTAAGTATCGAGGATTTCCCGGCCATCGGCAAACGCGGCCGAGAAACGCTGAGCGTTCCAGAGCGGCCCGATGTTGGTGGTCGTCAGGCGCCCCGAGTCAGGGATCGCATAGTGCGTCATCCCGTCGACCACGACGGGCGGCACACCATAGTCTGGATCTTCGCGAACCCATATCGGACCGCTAAAGCCGTTCGGAACGATAAGCTTCACGGTGGCAGCGGGGATGTGAGCATCGCGTCGCGCGTAGGCAAATCCGATGCTCAACGCAATCGCCGCGATGAACGCGGGAACGCACGACAAGGCTGAGGGAGTGCGCCAGTAACGTGGGGGAGGGCAGGACGCCACAATTAGCAACGCGAGCAGTGAAAGAGGAAATGAGAGAACGAATAGAAGCAGCTCGGGTGCTGGCCCATTGATTGGCTGTATGTTGCTGCCCCGGGAGCGAAATGCTAACCAGCCTATCGTTAGCAGGAACGCGATTGCCGGTGTGGCCACAAACGTCCAGATGGGCGCTCCCCATCGAGACTTGCGAAGCAGGATACAAAGCATGCCCCCCACGATCCAAAACAGAGCGGCAAGCCACCAGACGGCCAGGATATTTGCTAAAAGTCGGTCGAATTCAGTCATTCCTCCAGTATAGGAGGGGTGATGCCAGTCGTGCGACGCCGTTCTCGGCGGATTGAACATGTGTCGCCCCGTCCGGGGCTTCGAAGGAAGAGATGAGCGGAAGCGATTGTTCGCAACCGGGGGCTTCCGCCGCCCGGCTATTAACGGCCGCCCCTCCGGGGCTGAAGATGCATCCCCTACTCGTTGACGACTGACTGAGCACGCTGTACGAAGATGGACTGCGAACGCGTCCGATTCATTTCGCCTTCACCCAGGAACCACAGTCATGGCAGATGCAGCATTGGGATCGAATGCGGGCGAAGCACCTGAGAGTCTGCCTGCCGGTGCCGTCAAGAGCGTGCGGCCGCGACTATGGCCGGCGGTGCCCTTGATCGTCGCGTTCTGGACCTGGTTCGTCGTGCTGAACCTGGTGCTGGACATGGTCATCTCGCTGGGCTTCATGATGACGGCCCTGGGGGCGATGGCCACGTTATTGCTGTTCGCTATCTGGTGGCTGGCGCTCAGCCGAGTGCCGGCCGTCGATCGCCTGGGCTTTGCGCTGCTCACGGTCGTGGCTGCGACGCTGACCGCGCTCGTTTCGCGGAAGACACTCGGCGGCGACGTGGCGCTGTTCATGGGTCTGCCGCTGATGATGACGCTGTGGTGCGGCTGGCTGCTGGTAAGTGGAAAGCTGAGTTGGACGGCCCGCCGCGCGGGGCTGTCGATTCTGATCGTCGCGGTCTGGGCGCTGATCGCCTGCCTGCGGATCGACGGCGTGCTGGGCAAGATGACGGAGTCGACCGGCATCCACTGGCGGTGGACGCCGACGAGCGAGGAAGAATACCTGGCAGCACGCGAGCGAGGCGAAGTGGCGGTTGCGGAACCAGCGCCCGAGATCACGGAAACTTTGATGCTCGTCGAGGGCGATTGGCCGGGCTTCCGCGGACCGGCGATGCGCGGGCAACAGACCCACGCGGCGATTGCGACCGATTGGAAAGCCGCGCCACCGAAGCAGCTTTGGAAGCGGCCGATCGGGCCTTCGTGGGCGTCCGTCGTGGTGGTCGGCGACAAACTCTTCACGCACGAACAGCGTGGCGAGGACGAAGCGACCGTGTGCCTGGATGCAGCCAGCGGCAAAGAGGTCTGGGCGCACGTCGACAAGGCCCGCTTCTGGGACGGCCAGGCTGGTGCGGGTCCGCGCGGCACACCGCTGTTCCATGAGGGGAAGCTTTATACCTACGGCGCGACGGGCATCTTGAATTGTCTGGACGCGGCGTCCGGCAAGTTGCTGTGGAAACGCGACGTGGGCGCGGAGACGAAGGCCCCGCTGCCGATGTGGGGCTTTTCCAGTTCGCCTGTCGTGGTTGGTGATGTCGTGGTCGTGTATGCGGGCGCGGCCAACGACAACGGACTTGTGGCCTATCGCGCCGAATCGGGGGAACCGGCCTGGCATGCGGCGACCGGAGCAATCAGTTACAGTTCGGCCCAGCCGTTCATGGCGGACGGCGTGGAACAGCTCGCGCTGCTGGATGATCAGGGGATTGTCGGCGTCGATCCCGCGAGCGGGAAAAAGCTGTGGACGTACGAAGCGCCGGCAAATGGCATCTGGCGTGTGGCGCAGCCGCGGCAGATGTCCGATGGCACGCTGCTCGTCGGTTCCGAAGACCTGGGACTGCGACTGCTGAAGATTGTTCGCGCCGGGGATGAGTGGAAGGTCGAGGAAGCCTGGCAATCGAAGCAGATGCGACCAGCGTTTAACGATCTGGTGACGATTGGCGACGTGGCCTACGGCTTTGACAAAGGGCTGTTCTGCGCGACCGATCTGAAGAGCGGCAAGCGATTGTGGAAAGGCGGCCGGTTCGGCTTTGGACAGGTGCTGCTGCTCGAGCCACAGAACGTGCTCGTCGTACTAACAGAGCAGGGGGAAGTCGTGCTGCTCGCGGCGAACCCGGAAAAGCTCGAGGAGCTCGGTCGAATTCCGGCGATCACCGGCAAGACGTGGAATCATCCGGTGGTGGCGCACGGCCGGCTGTATGTGCGGAACGATACCGAGATGGCGGCGTTCGAGCTCGCGCCGGCGGCGCCTGGGACCTGAGTAGAGTCGAGATCGCTGGGCGGGGTCGATAAAGCGCAAAGCCGCAAAGACGCATTTTGCGAGTCTGCGGAAAGACAACGCTTGGGTAACGCGGGAAAAGATGTTGGTGCCTGACGTCGGGCACGCGTTCCTTGATCCCTCTTGTTGCTGCGCAACACCGACAGTTGTCGGTGCCACCCAAGCGTCGGACGCGATTCAGCAATTCGTTCTATGGTGCGGCGACGGTGATCTGCACCGGCACGGTCGTGGCGAAGTCCTGGCCGTTGTATTTCACCGCGGCCTTCACATTGAACTTGTAATTGCCGGCGGGAGCATCGGCTGGAATTTCGAAGGCAAGGTTTCCGGCCGCCGCATCCGCTGCGATTGTGGCCGTCGTGGCTTTGATTCCCTTCGCGTCGCCCTCCGCTGCCACTTCGAGCGGTACTTCGCCGGTGTAGCCCGCCAGACGCGCAACGGTCAGCGGCAGATCGACCTTGCCGGCAGGCTGGGCCGTGGTGCCCGCGGCTACTTCGAGGCCGATGGGCGACTCGAGTACCTTGATCGTCACGGCGGTCGAGGGGAGCGCGACGTTCACGTCCTTCGGCGCGGCGGCCTTTTGCAGGGCGTCGAGTTCCTTGGCGACAGCGGTTTGGACCTCGACCGCCTGCTTGGACTTGGCGTCCGCATCAGCCGCGGCTTTCTCGGCGGCTGCTTTGGCGTCGGCAATTTCCGCGGCTTGCTTTTCGGCCGCAGCGACGGCTTCGGTCGCGGCCTTCATCTTGGCCTGCGCTTCGGCCAGTTGCTTCGCGGCTTCTTCGGCAGCGGACTTGGATTGAGCGATGGCGGCGGCGACTTCGTTGGTTTTGGCTTCGGCCGCGGCCTTGGCGTCGGTGGCCGCTTTGGCTGCGGCGGCAAGTTCGCCCACGACATTGTCGACGGCCGCTTTGCGCGCCGTGACTTCGGCGACCGCCTCGGGATTGCGCGCGTAGCTGACCAGTGAGCTGGCGGTGAGCATCAGCGAGTAGGTGCCCGGCGGCGTGTTCGCGGCCAGCGCGAGTTCCAGGTTTCCTTCAGCCGTCTCGGCGTTCAGTTCCAGCGATGGCGGTTTCACTCCTGGCGGCAGTGGGAACGGCGTGAGCGTGACGACGCCTTTGAATTCACCACGGCGGGCGAGCTTCACCGGAATCTGCACCTTCGCGGCTTTCACCGTTTCAAGAGGCGTACCGCCCGCGGCGCTGGCCAGGAACGGCGCCGTCTCGCCTTCGGTTACGGCAACGGCCAGGTTTCGCGAGAGCCGCGCGCGAGGCGTGACGGTGTTGAGCGCGCCGCCCCAGACCATCGTGGCGTGCCGCGCGGGGTGAACCACTTCTTTGCCCGCGATCGTGGCCTTGCCGGTCACGGTGAGCAGGCTCGTGCCGGCCGGAGCATCCTCGGCAGCGGTGAGCACGAGCTGGCCGACTTCCTGGCCCGGGCCGATGGTGATCGGCGCGGCCGTCACGCCAGTCGGCAAACCCGTGGCCGTGATTTCGACCGGGCCGTTGTAACCATCGCGGCGGAACACCAGCACGTCGATCACTTCGCTGCCGCCGCGACGAAGCAGCGGGCTCCAGACCGTCGGTGGGTTCTGCACGGCGTTGTTATTGAACGGGAGCAACCGCGGCTTGGCCACCAGGCGGAAATCAGGCTGCTCGGGGCGGACGGCCAGGCGATATTGCAGGCCCGGATCGATCGCGGCATAGCTGGCGAGGTTTTGGACCTGGATGCGATAGGTGCCGTCGGCGGGGGCGACGAAGCGCGTGGCCGGGTCGTCGGTCTTCATGTCGTAGATCGCCATGCCGCGGCGCGTCTGCCCCTCGGGATTGTCGAGGTAATCGTCCACGGCCACGATCTCTTTGAGCTCCTCGCCTTTCTCACCGGCGATCACTTGTTGAATGACAATCGCGGGATCGGTCGGCAGGCCGAGTCGCTGCGAGATGACTTCGATCCACAGGACGTCGCCTTTCTTGGCGTCGAATGTGTACCAGTCGCGGTCGGGCTGCGGGCCGAACGTGGCAGCGACTTCGGTGTTGGGTTCCAGCCTCTGGGCCTTGGCAGGCTCGTTGTTGGGCTCTTGCTCGGCCACGACCGGAGCCGTGGCGTAGCCGATCAGCACGCCGTTCGATGGGCCATGCGGTCCGGGCAGGCGGTAAGTGAAGCCGTCGACGGCGGATTCCTCCGGCTCGATGACGGCGGCGAAGTCGAGTTGCTTCTCGGCCTCTCCGCTGGGGAGCGTGACGTCGACAACGAGCGATTCGAGCTTCTTGCCGTCGGCGGTGACCAGGTCGGTGGGCTGTCCGTCCGGCAGGTTGCGGCCGTAGAGCGTGTACTTGCCGGTCGAGCCGGGAAGACCGGCCGGCGGCATCACGAAGTCGAGATGCGGATCGGTGCCGATCGCGAGGCGATAGAAATACTCGTTGTTGCCGGCGTAAAGGAAGTCATGTACTTCGACGTAGTAGTCGCCGTCGGCTGGCGCGGTGAAATCGAGCAGCGGGTCGCGGCGATCAACGTCGCGGCTTCGGCCAAGCTCGCGGCCGCTGGCGTCGAACACGACGAGCGACGGGTCCATTCGTGAGTCGATGCGGTAGGCCCAGCAGTCGGCGATGATCCGCTGGCCGGCTTTGGCGGTGATCTTGTAGTAGTCCTGGTCGCCACCGCCGTTGGAACGGCCGTTGACGACATTGCCCAGCGGAACGACCGTGGCCTGCGGCGCGGTGTCGTTTGGCTCCGCCTCGACGAGTTCTTCCTGCGAGCCGATGACGAATGCCCGCGGGTTCGAGATGCCGTACTTGCCAATGGCGCGGACTTCGCAGATGCCGAGCGGGGCGTCGGCCGGAATCGTGAGCGTGAACTGATTGGGTACCGGCTGCGGGCCTTCCTGGCCGAGCGCGGGTGGCTGTGTTTTCTGGGTGGCAGTGATTCCGGCAGTGGAGAACTGAAGCTGTGAGACTTTCTCCAAATCCTCGCCAGTGATCGTGACGTCGACGCTCGTGCCTTGCTTTGCTCCCGGCGGGAAGACGCTGTACAGCCGCGCGACTGGCAGTTGTGCAAAAGCGGGCGCTGCGAACGCCAGAGCCATGACACTGCAGATGGGTGTACGCAGGCAGCGGGCGAAAGCGTCGAACATGAGGTACCTCCGATTCGCCAGCGCCGTGCGGGGCGACTGGAAATGGGTGAGTGCGGGGCTTGTTCGTCCGGAGAGAACCTCCGTGGTTCTCCGGTCAATTCGTCGAGGCGGGCCAGTCGGGGCGAGCGTTAGTTTTCCAAGGCGGGGCTGCCAACAGGTGTCTGGCAGACGCCGTTGATTATGGTCCGCTCGGCGACCGATTGCAACCTGCCCAGACGCACACTCCGCGCGCCGCTACTGCCGACGCTCCCTTGTCTTACGTCGCGCCGGTCGGCTAAACTCCCACCTTTCCAGCTTCTTTCCTGCCAACTCCCCACGAACCGTTCAGGTACCATCGAGCCATGAGCAAGCGTCCTATCGTTGTGATTACCGACTTTGTTGCCGGCGGGCTGGAGACTGAGCGCCGGATTCTGGGCGAGATTGCCGATCTCGTGGCACTCGATGCTTACAGCGAAGATGAGATTCTCGACAAGATCGCCGATGCGGACGCGATCATGATGTACCACACCGTCTCGATCAGCGAGAAAACCATCTCACGCTTGAAGCATTGCAAGCTCATCGTCCGCTGCGGCGTGGGCTACGACAACGTCGACTGGAAGCTCGCCCGCAAGCATGGCATCGACGTTTGTAACGTTCCCGACTATGGCACCGAAGAGGTGGCCGACTCGGCGATTGGCCTGATGCTCACGCTCACTCGCGGGATCCATCAGCTCAACTCGCGGCTGCGCGAGAAGAAGGGGGAATGGCTGTACAAGCAGGTCTATCCGGTGTGGCGGCTGCGAGGTCGCGTGTTTGGCATCATTGGTCTGGGACGCATTGGCAGCGCGGCGGCTCTGCGGGCGAAGGCGCTGGGAATGGACGTGATCTTCTATGATCCTTATGCGCCGGATGGCCGCGACAAGGCCTTGGGTGTGCGGCGTGTGGAGACGCTCGACGAGCTCTTGGCCCAATCGCATGTGGTTAGCCCACACTGCCCGCTGACGCCGGAGACGTTCCACATCATCGGCAAAGAGCAGATTGCCAAGATGAAGCAGGGTTCTTTCCTGGTGAACACTTCGCGCGGCAGCGTGGTGGACGTAACGGCGATTCCCGATGCGCTCGCCTCGGGGCAGCTTGCCGGCGCGGGGATCGACGTGCTCGAGATCGAACCGCCCAATGACGATCATCCACTGATCGCGGCCTGGCGCGACCCGAATCACGCGGCCTACGATCGGCTGGTCGTAAATCCGCACTCGGCGTTCTACTGCGAGGAAGGCATGCAGGAGATGCGCTCGAAAGGGGCCGAGGCCTGCCGCCGGGCGCTACTCGGATTGCCGCAGCGGAACGTGGTGAACTAGCCTGCTTCGATGCGGCCGCTTGTGGATTTGCCGTCGAGGTTCACGGTGAGTTCCTCTTTGACGGCGGTACCGCTGGTGCTGGCTGCGATCATCTGATCGGCGAGCGCGAGGATCCTCGCGGCGGCTTGCTTGGGCGGTACGCCGCGGGCGTGAATGTTCGAGATCAAGTTGCGCTGGGCGTCCGTGTGGCCGTCCTGCGGACGAAAAGCCATGTAGGCTGATAGGCTCTCGGCGGTCGCCAGGCCGGGGCGCTCGCCGATCAGCAGCACCGCCACGCGCGGGCGGAGCATGGTTCCGATGTCGTTCAATATGCCGACGCGGCAGTGTCGAACCACGAAGGGCCGGCCGAGCGACCAGTTCCGTTTCTTTGCGCCGTCAACCAACAGCGGCAGCAGGGCCGGAACTTGCGATACCACGGCGGCCGAGCTGAGCCCGTCGCCGATGACGATCTGACAGTCAACGTCGGCCGGGCACTGAGCGACGATCGCGGCGCGGGCCTGGTCATCGAACTGCCGGCCGAGCTGCGGACGCTTGAGGAACTCGGCTTTGTCGTGGGCCTGGGTTCCAACCTCGAAGAGCTTGTATCCCGCGACGAGCTGCGGGTTGAAGTCGCGGTTCAGGTCCAGTTCGGAGTGAACCGCGTCGACGGCAAAGGCGTGATCCTCGCGCAGTTCGAGCTGCGTGGCCGTTCGATAGGACGAACCGGCGCGACCCACAACCAGCCTCGCTGGCGTGCGTGCGCGGAGTTGGGCCAAAGCCCGAGTGAGCGGATTGTCAGATTGAGGGTTGATTTCGCTGGGCATGATTTCCGCTGAGTGTGCTTTTAGCCATACGGAGGCTCTGAGTAGTTCAACTTCGATCCCGCGTTAATGCGCGGGCGATGCATTCACAAGCGAACCCGGCGAGCACTCCGGCGAAAGGATAAAGTACCAATTCAATCTCAGCCCGACGGCTCACTGGAGAGCTCAGTAAGATAACGACACCCACCATGAGGCCTGCAATCAGCCAAGGAAATCGCCATCGAATCCGGATCGTTCGGGGTTTCATCACCCTGATCTCAATTATGTAATATCGACCGCGCCAACGAGGGATTGTAAATCGCCCAACAGCGGATGGCTTGTGATATCGCCGGCCGTCAGTCGTTCGCCGGTTGTGATTCCTCGCTCCTCAAGCCAGGCGTGGAACTCGGGCGCCGGCTTAAGTCCGAACAGCCGCCGCATGGCCGCGCCGTCGTGGAAGCTGGTCGACTGGTAGCTGAGCATGACGTCGTCGGCGCACGGCACGCCCATGAAGTAGTTGCAGCCGGCGGCGGTGAGCAGCGTGAGCAAGTTATCGGCCGAGTTCTGATCGGCCTGGGCGTGGTTGGTGTAGCAGACATCGCAGCCCATCGGCAGACCGAGCAGCTTGCCCATAAAGTGGTCTTCGAGGCCGGCGCGGATGATCTGTCGCTCGTCGTACAAATATTCGGGCCCGATGAAGCCGACGACGGTATTGACCAGGTGAGGCTCGAATGCGCGTGCGACGCCGTAAGCGCGGGCTTCGAGCGTGAGCTGATCGATGCCGTGATGGGCTTCGGCCGAAAGGGCACTCCCCTGGCCAGTTTCGAAGTACATCACGTTGTCACCGACCCAGCGCACATCGCGCGTCGCGTGATGTGCGAGCGTTCGCTCGCGTCCTTCGCGCAGCAGCTCAAGCGAGATGCCGAAGCTGGCGTTCGCGGCCTGGGTACCGGCGACGGATTGGAATAGCAGGTCCACGGGCGCTCCACGTTCCATCGCGGCGAGCTGGGTGGTGATGTGGGCCAAGACGCAGTGCTGCGTCGGCGCGCCGCTAACGGTGATCAGACGATCGAGGGCACCGAGGATCGCGGCCACGGTGTCGACCGATTCGATGGCCGGGTTCACCCCGATCACGGCATCGCCGCAGCCGTAGAGAAGGCCTTCGACGGCCGTGAGGAGTATGCCCCCCAGGTCGTCGGCCGGATGGTTGGGCTGCACGCGAATGCCCAGCACGCCACGCTCGCCGAGCGTATTGCGGCAGCGGGTCACGTTGCGAATCTTGGCGGCGGCAAGGATCAGGTCCTTGTTGCTCATCAATTTGGCGACGGCAGCGGCCATCTCGGGCGTGATCGCCTGCTGCACATGAGCAATCATGTCGCCGGTGGTCGCATCGTTGAGCAGCCATTCGCGAAATTCGCCGACAGACAAGCTGGCCAGCGGGGCGAAACCGCTCGCGTCGTGCGTGTCGAGAATCAGGCGGCTGACTTCGTCACAGGCAGGATCGATGAGCGGCGTGTCGAGAATCTCGCGCAGCGTGACATCGGCCAGGACCCGTTTCGCGGCGACCCGTTCACGCTGATCGGCGGCAGCGATTTCGGCCAACGAGTCGCCCGACTTTTCTTCGTTGGCCTTGGCAAAGACTTCGGCCAGGGTGGCGAATGAATAACGCTGGTGGCGAACGGTGGTCGAGTAAGTCATGCCGCTATTCTAGTGAGGCGGACGAACGGGAACAGCGGGTCGCAGCGACAACTTGCTGGTTGTCGGTGTGCTCGCAAGCGACGAGAAGGGGCGAGGAGGGCTCTAACCAAGGGCAATACGAATTCTTTGGAATCGCGTTACTTGATCCCTCTTGGGCCAGAGTCCCACTGCCAGGCAAATTGTCAGGCCACCCAACCCTGTCGCCCTTTCCGGATTTTCCTTCGGCTTTTCGCTGTGCCCGGATACGATACCGCCATGGGCGGCGAGCAATTCGATTTTGACTATCTCATCATTGGCTCCGGCTTTGGCGGTAGCGTCTCGGCGCTGCGGCTGTCGGAGAAGGGCTACCGCGTCGGTGTGCTGGAGCGCGGCAAGCGGTGGGCGGCCGCCGATTTTCCGCGGACAAACTGGAACTTGCGGAAGTTTCTTTGGGCGCCGATGCTCCGCTGCTTCGGTATTCAGGCCATTACGACGCTTCGTGACGTGATGATCCTGCACGGCAGCGGCGTGGGCGGCGGCAGCCTGGTGTATGCCAACACGCTGCTGATTCCGCCGGACGTTGTGTTTGAGGATCCACGCTGGCGCAATCTGAGCAACTGGAAAGACGAACTCGCGCCCCACTACGCGACCGCTCAGCGGATGCTGGGTGTGACCACGGCCATTTGCCCGACTGAGACGGACCTGATGCTGCGCGAGATCGCGACGGACATGGGGGTCGGCGAGACCTGGAAACCCACACAAGTGGCGGTCTATTTCGGCGAGCCCGGCAAAACGTCGGCCGATCCGTACTTCGATGGCGCGGGGCCCGAGCGCACCGGCTGCACGCAGTGTGGTGGTTGCATGGTCGGCTGCCGGCACGGCGCGAAGAATACGCTCGACAAAAACTACCTGTACTTCGCCGAGAAACTCGGCACGCAGATCATTCCCGAGACCGAGGTCCTCGATATTCGCGAGCTTAAGGGGGGCGGATACGAAGTCGACACTCGAAGGATTACTGACCTCGTGTTCAAGCGACGCCGGACGTTTCGTACTCGCGGGATCGTGCTTTCCGGCGGAGTGCTGGGGACGGTCCCACTGCTGCTCAAGTGCAAGGAGCGAGGTTCGCTCGCGCGGCTCTCCGATCAACTGGGCAACTTTGTGCGCACCAACAGCGAAGCATTGGTCGGCGCGAAGAGCCGCAAAGCGGAAGTCGACTATTCACGCGGAATCGCGATTGCCTCGGGCTTTCATCCCGCGCCGGATACTCACATCGAGATGGTGCGTTACGGTCGCGGACAGGACTTCATGTCGCTGCTCACCACCGTGATGACCGGCACGAGCGGCCACTTGCCGCGAGCGGTTCGTCTGCTGGGGGAAATCGCCCGACATCCGCTGAAATTTCTCCGCGTGACGAATCCTTTTGGCTTCGCCCGCAAGACGGGCATCCTGCTCGTGATGCAGACGCTACCAAGTCACATGCGGCTGAGTCTGTGCCGTAAGTGGCTGTGGCCGTTCTCTCGGCAGGTCGATTCGGTGGCCGATTCGCCCGAGCAAGTGCCGAAAGTGATTCCGCTGGCAAACGACGTGGCGGAGCGATTGGCCGAGAAAATGGACGGTGACACCGTGAGCGGCGTGGGCGAAGTCTTGCTTAACCTGTCGTCGACGGCCCATATTCTGGGGGGCTGCCCGATGGGGGCCGACGCCTCGCAGGGGGTGATCGACAAGTATGGCCGGGCGTTCGGATATGATAACTTTTACGTTGCCGACGGCTCGGTCGTGCCCGTGAACCTGAGCGTGAACCCGAGCTTGACGATTTGTGCTTTGAGCGAGTGGATCGCCAGTCACATTCCAGCCAAAGAAACGATTGCCGCAAACGAACCCGCAGGTGCCGCATGTCCACGATGATTGAGCGTAAACAGCAGACCCCGACTCCCGCGGATCATTTGGATCGGGCGGCTGCGGAATTGGCGGCGGCCCGCTCGAAATTGACGGCCACTTCGCTCACCGAGCGGCGCCAGTTGATGGAAGAGTGCCTCGATCGGCTGGTGGAGTTGGCGCCGCGCTGGGTGGAGGCCGCGTGCGAAGCCAAGGGCATTCCGGCCGGCAGTCCGCTGCGTGGCGAAGAGGTGGCGGCCGGCGTGGTTGCTACAGCCCGGCATTTGCGGCTCCTGATCGACAACTACAAGGCGGTGGAACGCGAGGGGCACATTCCGTTGCCGAAAGCACCGTTCACGCTGCCCGACGGTTCGCTCGGCGTGCAGGTGATGCCGGTGAAGGGGCTGTTCGATTCGCTGGTCTTCGCCGGCTTCGTGGCCACGGCCGTGCTGGGGCCCGATGTGAAGAAAGCCGATCTCGAAAAGCTCGGCAGCCACCTCAAGAACCTTCCGCCCGCGAAAACGGTGCTGGTGCTCGGAGCCGGCAACGTTTCGAGCATTCCGGCGACGGACGCGATCAGCAAAATTTTTCAAGAGGGGCACGTCGTGCTCCTCAAGATGAATCCCGTGAACGAGTACCTGGGGCCGATTTTCCAGCAGCTCTTTGGCCGGCTGATCGAGCTGGGCTTTCTGCGGATCATTTATGGTGGCGCCGACGTCGGCGCGGCGGCCGTCAATCACCCGCAGGTGGACGAGGTCCATATCACCGGTTCAATCCATTCGCACGACGCCATTGTGTGGGGGCCGGCTGGCGAGGAGCGCGAACGTCGGAAGCGCGAGAACGACCCTGTGCTCGACAAGCCGATCACCAGCGAACTGGGGAACGTGAGCCCCTGGATCATTGTGCCGGGCCCGTACTCGGACGCGCAGCTAAAGTTTCAGGCCGAGAACGTCGCCGCCTCGATCGCCAACAACGCCTCGTTCAACTGCGTGGCCACGAAGATGATCGTGACCTGGAAGAACTGGCCGCAGCGGCAGCAGTTTTTGGACTACGTCGAGGAGGTGCTCCGCCGGGTGCCGCCGCGAAAGGCTTACTATCCGGGCGCTCACGAGCGATATGCCAAATTCACCGGCAAATCGCCCGCGACGCAGCCCGGCGGCGAGCTGCCCTGGACGTTGGTGCGCGATTCGGATCCCGAAAAGGCACCGGTGCTGTACTGCGAAGAGTCGTTTGTGTGCGTGTGCGCCGAGACGGCGCTCGACGGTGCGAACGAGCGGGACTTTCTCGACAAGGCAGTCGAGTTTGCGAACAACAAGCTATGGGGCACGTTGAGCGCGGCAATCACGGTGCATCCGAGCTTCCGCAAGGATCCTGCCGGAGCGAAGTGTTTCAACAACGCCTTGACGAATCTGCGGCACGGAGCGGTGGGCATCAATCACTGGCCGGCGCTGGTCTATGCGATGATGAGCCCGCCCTGGGGCGGCTATCCGAGCGGCACGCTGGCCGACGCACAGAGCGGCATCGGCTCGGTGCACAACACGTTCATGCTCGACCACGTGCAGAAGACCGTGCTTGAAGGCCCGCTGACGATCTGGCCCAAACCATTTTGGTTCCCCACGCATAAGGCGCCCGAGCCAATCGCCTGGAAGGTGCTGGAGCTGTATCACAAGCCGTCGGCGTGGAAGCTGCCGGGGCTGGTGCTCGGTTCGCTGAAGGGGTAGACGCTAAGGCGCTACGCGACAAGCATCGCGTGCGTCTTCAGACGCTCGAGCGCGACGGGCAGAGCTTCAACGAACGCCTGGCGAATCTGCTCAGGCGTGACAGCTTGTTCCCCCGGCGCGGAGACGATCAGTTGACCGCGTTGGCTGGCAGCGATGAGTCCGTCGACAAGTGCAGCGCGATTGTGCGTGCCATTAAGCAGTGTAATGACCATGCGATCGAGCGCATCGAAGCGGACGGCATGATGCCGGCGGCTGGTGACAATCTCGCTGCGGCCGGCCTGGAGTCGCGCGAGCAAACTGACCGAGGGTTTCTCGCTGATCGTCGCGACATAGGCGTCGGGCCCGCAACTGGCCTGCAGGACCCCGCCAACCAGGCACTGCATCAGGTTGTCTTGCAGGCGCTGGATCTCTGCGGGGCCAGGTGTCGGGGCGCCAACCGCCTGAACTCGACTGGTCGCTTCACGGACCAGGTCATCGATTTCGACTGACGCCGGCCAGACTTCTCCCAGATGCTGCAGCGCCGCCTTGGCCAGCACGACCGGCGTACTGATCCGTCCGCCGGCAAGCGTTGTAAAGTGCGAGACGCCGTCGGACCTGAGATCCAGGGGCGGATTCTCTGGCTGGATCGCGGCTGAGAGATGCATCCCGGCGAGAAACGCGGTTTCCATGGTGGCAGCCACTTTAGTCGATTGGTGCACGAGGAGCGTCTGGCGAATCGCTCGGTTGCGAATCATGTCGCGAAACTGCTCCTGTTGAATCGGGTCGCTGGTGAGTGCCGCCAGATGTTGTTCGGTCTCCGGGTCGAGCACGTCGATCGGACGGACACCTAACGTGGCCTCGCCCAGCAGTTGAAGTTGGTAGCGATCGGCATGGGCCATGAAGTCCTTGAACAGCACAGGCTGGCTGACAGGCGCCAGGTGGTCGTGCCACAGATAGGAGTCCGAAAGCTGCGCGAGCGGGGCCAACTCTTCCTGGATCAGATTGTCGAGCGCCCGCTTTTCGTCGAAGCACTGCTTGAGGAGTTCGAGCACTTGTCGCGATTTCTGCATTTTCTCGGCGGGTGTGACGGTGGCTCGGGCGTCGTATTGCATCATGTGTCGGAACACATCATGCAGCCTCCAACCGGGATACGTCTTATAACTGACAAACGCCACGCCTTGCGGCGCAAGTTGGTCACGACAGATGCCCAGCAGACGCTCTCGCACGGGCTCCTCGACCCAAGAGTAAACCCCCTGGGCCAGGATGTAATCGAACTTGTGCCCGGAGGGCTTCAGGTCAACGAGGTCGTGAAGCTGGAACTCGACGTTCTGGAGCGATAGCTCGGAGGCGATCGTGCGTGCTTCCTGAATCTGCCGAGGCGAGACGTCCACGCCGACGAAGGTGGCCTCGGGGTAGCGCTCGGCGAGCGGCAGCAAGTTCTGACCGGCCGCACACCCCAATTCCAGCACGCGCGCCCGCGCGGCGGGAGCCGGCGTCATGCCACGTAAGCGGGCGACCGTTTCGAGGAAGTCCGGCTGAGAGCGAGTGACCGCGAGTCCGGGGTAAGGCACGGCGTCGTACGACTGGGCGATCAATTGCGAGCTGACTGTTTGCGCCGTCATGGCAGGGTTCCACCGAGATGGGCTGAAATCTTCTTGTTAGGCAACGAGCAGCGCGCTGGACGCTAGCTTAGCCAGGGCTTCATCGAGCGTGGTTTCCAAGATCGAGCGAACCGATTCGCCGCTTGTGGCAGGAATGCCCTCCTTGAGAATCGAAATCTCACCGCGATCGACACCGGCCATCAATTCGCCGAGCAGTGAAGCGCGGTCCTGATGCCCGTCGAGATAGACCAGCACGTTGCGCGTTCCCTGGTCCAATTCGACGATCTCGTTGCGACAGTTGGTCACGCGCGATCCACTGCGGGCCTCGGCCCGGGCAAGACGACTGGCTTGCGGTCGGTCACTGATCTTGGTGGTGAAAGCATCGGGACAGCTGTTGATTTCGAGCAGGCCCGAAGCGATGCACTGGATCAGGTTTTGTCCCAGGCCTTCGCGAACGCTGGCGGGCAGCTCGGCGGCGTTGGGGCCTTGTAATCGCTCTGAGACGGCGGCCAGCAGTTCGGAGAACGAAAACGCACGCGGCCAGGCGTCATTCAGCAGGCAGAGCGCGGCTTTCAGCCCCGGCGCGGGGGTCGAAAGGCCGATTCCGCTGGAGGTCTTGAACATCTCCAACTCGCGCGACTTCACATCCAGATTCGGATTCTGCGGCGCCACACGACCAGAGAAATACAGCGACTCGACGCACTCCGGCAGCAGATGCCTGCGTAAGGGAACTTGAGGAAGGCAGAGCAAGGTCTGGCGAAATCCCCGAGTTCGCAGGATGTCCAGATGCTGTTCGGTTGAGATCAGATCCGCACACAGGCCCTTCAAATGTTCTTCGGCCTTGGGACCGAAGTTCGAGGCGAACATCGTGGCCACGGCCGCTTCACCCAGATACTGCAGGTTCGCCGCGTGCGCGTGTTCGACGAACTCGTGGAAATAGAGCGGGCGGTTGTCGCTTTCGTAGTACTCGTGATAGATGTAGCCGTCCGGTTGCTTGAGGATCGTCTCGGCTTCCAGTTTGAGCAGTTCACCATAGGAGGTCTTCTGGCGTTCGCCGGCCTTGGCAAAGAACTCCAACAGCGCTCGCCCGCGCGCCAGACGCGAAACCGCCGTGGCGCCCGCCGGAGCAAAGTCGAACATCATCTCCCGAAGCATCAACCGCAGGTACCAGCCGGGATTCGTGTTGTAGCTGACGTACGCGATGCCCTGGGGGGTAAGCGAACGCTGAATCAGCTGCAGAATCTTGCGCTGCAGTTCGTCGGATACCCAGGAGTAGACGCCGTGGCAGACGATGTAGTCGAACTTGCCGAGCGAGTCGCCAAGCGTGTTGATGTCGGCATGATGCCATTCGACGTTGCGCAAGCCCAGAAGCGACGCGGCGCGTTCAGCGGCCTGGACCTGCGCGCGGGCGTAGTCCACTCCCACGAAGTGGCTGTCCGGAAAATGCTCGGCCATCGGCAGCAGGTTACCCCCGGTGGCCGAACCGAGCTCAAGCACGCGGCAGCGGTCGGCCGGTGGCGGACTCATTCCAAACAGCGTTCCAATCGCGGCCAGCCGGTCGGGCAGCGTTTGCGGCAGCGGCTGGCTCGGAAACGGAACTTCGTCGTAGGGATTGAGCGTGATGGCGGATGCAGACATGCGATTTCCCTTATACCGCGATACCGGTCCATCAGAGCCGCGAGGCTCGGCACGGCTCGTGCTACCGCGAGGTAAGAAACCCGCGGCGGCGCTCGGTGCTGTAGGCTTGCAAAGCCGACTCAATGATAGGCAAGGTGGTGGACGCTTCCTGAAACTCGTCGACTTCCACGGCCTTCTGCTCAAGCGTCTTGTAGTCCTGGAAAAAACGTCTGAGCATCATCAGGCGGTGCGGTGGCAGCTCGCGGCAGTCATAAAACCCATGATACTCGGGATCGTTGGTGGCGACCGCCAGAATCTTGTGATCGCGACGGCCCGTGTCGATCATCGTCATCAAGCCGATGGCCCGAGCGTGCACCAGCGTCAGCGGCGCGACCGGTTCCTGGCAGAGCACGAGCACGTCCAGCGGATCGTCGTCCTCGGCCAGTGTCTGAGGAATGAAGCCGTAGTTGGCCGGGTAATACACGGCCGAATACAACACCCGGTCGAGCTTCAAGAGACCGGTCTTCTTGTCGAGCTCGTACTTGACGCTCGAACCCATGGGAATTTCGATGACCGCGGTGAACTCACGCGGCAAGGACTCTCCGGGCGTAACGTCGTGCCACGGATGCGTCATACAGTTAACTCCTCCACTTCCAAATCAAAGATAGGCAAATCAAAGATAGGCGGGCGCAGTGGATCACAATTCATCCTCGCTAAACTGCCAGGGGCACGGCTTTCGCCCCAAGTCGCGAGTTCCTCGCCCCGCATATACACCTAACCATATCTTGCGAAAGGCGTTGCGGTAGGCCAAAAAGCCGTACTTTCTGGGCTTAACTGGCCTTTACCCCGGAGGTCGATCTCGGCAGAATACCGCCCGCAAAAAACCGGGGGTAGGGGTGGTCCTACCTGGGAGTCGGTTTTGCGCGGTCCGGTCCGTTTCCGCCTTGCGCTTCTCGAGGAGTTCCCGAAAGATGAGACCTAAGTTCGCTTTCACCGCACTTCTGGCCATGACGGTCGGGCCGCTTCTCACTCAGGCCGCGATGGCGCAGGCGCCTCCCGCTCGACGATCGGGCACGGCCGTGGTCGACATGGCCACGATCATGAAGGGCGCCAACCGCTTCAACGCGGCGATGGAGAAGCTCAAGGCCCAATATGAAGCCAAGGCCGAGGAACTGAAAAAAGACGGTGAACGCGGCAACCAACTGACCGAAGAGTTGCGAAAGCTGCCTCAAAACAGCCCCCAACGCAAGGAAATGGAAGACAGCATCCTGCGGTTGCGGGCGGACTACGAACTCAAGGGCAAACGCATTACCGAAGAGATTCGCGATAGCGAGTCGAAGATGGTGCTGGGACTGGTGGGCGAAGTACGCGGAGAACTGGAACGCTATGGCCAAGCCACGGGATCTCAGCTCATCTTGCGGGCGAATCCGATCCCGCCGAACCTGAACGACCCCCGCATCATCCTGCAAGAAATTCACAAGCCAATCGTCTATCAGGCACCCAATACGGATGCCACGACGCTGATCCTCGATTCGCTCAATCGGGGCGCGCCGAGTGCTCCGCCGGCCGGAGCCGGCGCCGCTCCGACCGCCAACCGGGCTGCACAGCCGGCCGGACGACGTTAAGTCCAACAGAACGCAAGACCCCGGGAAGCCCAGTGGGCCTCTCGGGGTTATTTTTTTGCGCTCGCTCAGTTGCCGAAAAACGGGAACAGCTTTCGGAGTTCCGCTTCTTCTGGGCGGCGGCCGTACTCGCAAATCTCGAAGGCCTCGGCGTACTTCACTTTCTGCGCTCGCTCGGCGCCGTACCAATGCTCGAGCGCGTCGCGATACTTGTCGGCCACGGCGGCATAGCGCCCGCCGTGCACCTTGATCAGCCAGGCGCGCTGGCCGGTCTCGTCGTCGGGCACTTCGGTTTCGAACGCTTCCGAGCCGGACGCGCCGCCTTCGTAGACTTGCGAGGGCAGCGAATGCACGGCCGCGAGCTTTTTATCCATGACGTCGTCGATGGCCACGATCACGTCTGGCGTGAACGGGTTGGGTTTCTCAAAGCGATCTGAGTAATAGAAGAAAACGGGATTCTCTTTAAGCGCTGGCACGTCGGGGCAGAAGAACGGAACCGTGACCATGAACGCAGCGTCCTGCACCAGGATGCCCGTGTAGCGGTGGTCGGGGTGATAGTCGTTGGGCCGGTGGGACATCACGATATCGGCGTCCCACTGGCGAATCAGCCGCGTGAGCTTGCGTCGGTTTTCGAGCGTCGGTTCGAGCTCGCCGTCATGATTGTCGAGCACCTCGGTTTCGATGCCGAGGATCTTGGCGGCTTCCTTGACCTCCGCCCCGCGGCGCAGGGCGAGCGGTCCGCCCGCGGCACGCCAATGGCCGATGTCACCGTTAGTGACCGAGACGAATTTGACTTTGTGTCCGTCCGCAGCCCATTTAGCGGCGACGCCCGCGGCCTTGAATTCGGCATCATCCGGATGCGCGCCGAAGCAGATGATGCGGAGCTTGCCGTTCTCATCGGCGGCTTGAATTGATGGGCAGGCCAGCAGCCCCGCGGCGGAAATCGCCAGGGTGAATAAAGCACAGCGAGTGGTCGTCAGATGACACGGCAGCAGGGACATGCAATGCTCCTCATAGTGGAATGTCGCTGAACATTCTACTTAACTGGCTCGGGAGCATTCCAGCGGCGCTACTGCTTTTGCGATGTTTCTTCGTGCAGCCTTTGGTAGGTCCGCCCGAAATGGAACGACATTGCCGTGAAGGCGACGCCCAGGATCACGAAAAAGCTGGCCGTCACGATGCGCCAGGCCTCGGGGTGATCGCCGTCGCCGCCGACCATGCCGAAGTAAACGGCCGCAGCGCTCACCAGGAAGATCAAGCCGATGATCACGGAAGGCAGATCAAACCAGACTCGTCGAATTCGCATGCTGGACCCCGCCGTATTGGTTACCAGAGAGTGTACCCACCATCGATCACGAGCGTCGCACCCGTAATATACCGCGCCGCGTCGCTGGCGAGGTAGACGGCTAGCGGACCCAGATCCTCGGCCTGGCCGAATTGACCGACGGGAATCTGCTCCTTGTAGAGATCGAATAGCTGCGGATGCT
>Ga0172362_10000907_pt1 | contig 25070 bp, 21 predicted proteins | sample LakKivs1_kivu2a2_FD_114534 | JGI IMG/M metagenome (GOLD analysis project Ga0172362, IMG submission 114534) | Sediment microbial communities from Lake Kivu, Rwanda - Sediment s1_kivu2a2 | ecosystem: Environmental > Aquatic > Freshwater > Lake > Sediment | place: Rwanda: Western Province, Lake... | reverse complement strand
GTCAGGGATTGCATGGCGCGGACAGAAATTTCACCGAGCGCGCCACGCCATCCTGAGTGAACAAGCATGATGCGTCTTTGCCTTGTATCCACCAGAAACACCGGCACGCAATCCGCTGTAAAAATGCAGGCGAGGATATTTTCCATATCAGTTCCCACAGCGTCCGTGTTTTTGTAAATGAATGATGTGGAATGTGGCTTGCAGGTTGTGCGGCTGAGAAATGCCACATTATTTGTGTGTCTCTGGTGGGAAAAGAGCATCCCGTTGGGTGCAATGCCCCACGCATCCGCCAGTAATTTCAGCTCATCGGTCTTTTTTGCCGGCATGGGATTGAAAATCCGTGTTGTGCTTCCGTGTCTCAGCCATGGAATATTTTTCAATGCGTCGCATTGTATAAAAAAATTGCTCATTAAATCGATTTCCCGCTCTGCCCATCTCCCATTCAGCCATTCAAATACCCCGCCGCCAATTGTCCGCAGGCGCCCTTGACGCCGCGTCCCATGGAATATCGCTCTCCAACGACAAATCCATTCTCCATCAGATAATTCCTGAATCGCTCAATTGTTTCCGGCTGTGAGGGCTTGAATTGGAGTCGTGGCTCCTCGTTGAAACACAAAAGATTTACCTTACAGCGGACAGTCTGAATCAGTTTTGCAAGGTCCTTCATATCCCGTGTGGAGTCATTGACACCTGCGAGAAGGATGTATTCAAATGTGATGCGGCGACGATTATCGAGCGGGAATTTGCGGCACACCTCGATTAATTCAGACAGTGGATATTTTTTGTTAATGGGCATGAGGCGACTGCGTAGCGCATCATTTGCCGCACCAAGAGATATGGCGAGATTCACGCCGGTCTTTGCCTCCGCAAGGGCACGTATGCCCGGAACCACGCCTGCCGTGGAGACTGTGATGCGCCGCGTGGGGATGGCAATTCCCTGCGGTGCAGTAAGGAGTTGCAAGGCGGGAATAAGGGCGTTAATATTATCGAGCGGTTCACCCATGCCCATAAGGACAATATTTGTCGGCGGTTCCCCATTCAGAATCTCGCGCCGCACGCATTGAACTTGGTCAATGATTTCTGCGGTAGTCAGGTTGCGGCGGAAATGGACGAGCCCCGTCAGGCAGAAGGCGCATGCAAAGCGACAGCCGACTTGAGAGGAGATGCACAGCGTCCAGCGTCGCCCTTTTGGCATCAGCACACCCTCAATGTGAAGTCCGTTCTGAAGAGAGAAAAGAATCTTTTTTGAGCCATCGGCATCGGTGAGAATCTGGATTATTTGAACGCCGCCAACACTGAAATTTTCCGCAAGCCATGCGCGCAGGACGGATGGAATATTTTTCATCTCCTCAAAATCCCGGACATCATGGCAATAAAGCCATTGATAAACCTGCTTTGCGCGAAAGCCCTCAAAGCCCGCCCGCTGGAGAATTGCCTCAAGTTCAATAAGCGTCTTTCCGCGTAGTTCTTCTTTTTCCTTTTTATTTCCCATCATTTCAAAACCGCACTTAACATGTGGTATGGAATAATCCGATGACTTTTCCACTTGAGTTATTCCAGAGGTTGACCGCTTCGGGCGTCCGAGCCGCCTTGACCTCGCAACCCTTCTCACTGAAAAATGCTGACGCCTCATTGGATAACCTCGCTACGCCCTCCTGCCCCGTGCCAAAGATTAGCAACTCCGCACCATCCTCGTAAACCGCCATGGCTTCCTCAAGAGAGATGATGTGGGATGTGCCGAGAGCATGTTTGGATAACTTTTTCTTCCGTTTTTTCACTTCGCCAGAAAGACGAATCACCACATCATGGTCATAGGTCTCGCCATCTATTGTGATTGAACCAAATTCCGTGGAGTCAATCTGTGGTTTCATGTGATTCCACCTCCAGACTTCGGTCTTATGAGCAGTGCGAGAAAAAAGGGACCGCCAAGAAGAGCCGTGATGACCCCCACCGGCAGTTCCGTCGGGGCGAGCAGTGTGCGCGCCGCCGTGTCGCATATCACCAGAAATGCCCCGCCCGCAAGATATGAGACCGGCAGGAGCAGGCGATGGTCGGCTCCGAGGACGAGTCGCAGTGCGTGTGGAATGATGAGTCCAACAAAACCTATTGGTCCTGAAAATGCAATCGCCGTGCCGGCAATGAGCGATGATGAGATGTAAAGCCGCTTCATTACCGCCGGCACCCGCAAACCCAGCGATTGCGCCGACATCTCATCGAGCGACAGGAGATTCATATCCCTTGCATGATAGAGCAAAATGGCAATTCCAGCAATTTGGAACGGAATTATCATTAATATCGGCTCATAACGGTCAATATCGAGACTTCCCATCAGCCAGTGCATGATTAGAACGGTCTGGCTCGGGTCAACTAAGAATTGGATAAGGAGAATCGTGGCGCCAAAAAAAAGATTCAGCGTGACACCCGCCAATATGAGTGTAACATTCTGGAGTATGCCACGGCGTCGTCCCAGTTTGTAAACAAGCCAGAGGGTCAAAACGGCACCTCCGAATGCCGCGAGTGGCTGAAGAAAGGGAATCCTCAGACTGAGACTTCCCGCATAGACAAGGATGATGACGGCGGCGAGGGAGCTCCCGCCGGAGATGCCGAGGGTGTATGGAGTGGCAAGGGGATTTTTGAGCATTGATTGAAACGTGACGCCCGCCGCCGCAAGTGCCGCCCCGACAATCGCCGCCATAAGACATCGCGGCAGGCGGACATGAAACAAAATCGCCGCATCGGGATTTTTATCAATCGACAGCGATGTGTCCAACGCCCGCGCAAGGGACATCTTTTCCGGTCCAATCATGGGGCAAATTAGCAGGGTGACTATAAAAAGAAGAAAAAACAGCCCCACAATTCCCCAGAATTTTCTGATTGTTAATCCCTTTAACGGCATAATGAAAAAATGTTTATTTTGTTTTCGGGCAGAGTTCAAATGAAATCCGTGAGATTAATAATATAGCCATCTGATACCGCAGATGACACAGATAAGCAAAAAAATGCATAAAACGAGGAAGCCAGTAGTGGCTTGTTTAAACTTCATTTTATCTCTTTCTCAGCTCCGCAGTGCAAACAGTATGGAAGCATAACGTGCCTGATCTTGTGGCAGGACGAACACTCCTCAAAAAGCACACTTCCGCACGAGGGACAAGTGTACTTCTCTTCCTGCTCTCCCTGATCCGTTGGAACGACCATTTTATTAACCGTACGCCGCGTCCAGGACAGAAAGCGACGAGGACCGATACGTATTGGGTATTCGCAGACAGGGCATAGAAAATGCTCGTATGCCTCTCGATACTGCTTGAGCAGCCATTGCATCTTTGGAAAGGCAATGGTTCGGATGAAGTAAATCAACAGTCGGGCAACCACAATCAAAAGCCCACCGATAAGGATGTATTTGAAGTATCTTCTGGGGAAATACTCATGAACCACCAGTGTGACCTTGATTAACGTTGCGGCGCCAAAGGCAAGAAAAAGTGGAAAATAAATGCTCGATCGTTTCTTGATGATGATAGTCCCCGCGACAATGAGGAACGGCAAGAGAATGGCAAGTTGAATGTATGCCAGCTTCAGTCGGTGCTTGTTGCTTAGTCTGTTGAATTCATCTCTTGCAGGTTGATGTTGCTTCTCAATCTCCTGTTCTACTAATTCCTTTTCCCGAACAAGCTCCTGTTTCCGTTCAAGCATGTCCGATATTGCCTGACTTAATTCCTGATATTTCTTCTGATTGTCCAGAAAAAGATTCAGACTGCTTGTGAAGTTCGTCTGTTCCGAACCCGATTCAGAGATGTTTTTTTGCATCCTGATTTTCTGAAGTTCAAGAAGCTGGTTAATGGTCTGTTGCAGGTTTCGTGAACTATCTCCTACCACACGCTGTTTTTCAGTCTGATTCTCAATCTGACGCGTAATATCGGCGATCTGTTTTTCAAGAGCCACCCGTTTTGCGACCAGCTCCTTGTCCAGGTATTTCTTCTCGATTATAGTATAGTCGGGTCCTCGGATTGCCCGAATATCCTCGACAAAGAATCCAAGGACCCAGAAAACAAGTACGGCGAGGACAAGGGTGAAAAGCCGTATGGAAAAACGGTGAATCCATGTTCCCTTTGACTTTGTATCCGTCTTCATTCTTCTGTTCCTTTCTCTGTTACAATAAAGTTTTGTCCGTTTATAAAAGAATTTTTTATTATCTTCCGTATGAGGTGCTTAGATGTCAAATAGATTGTATATCTATGGTTGGCTTTTATTCACTGAGCACATAGAAGTTTTCAGGAATGGATGTTGCAAAAATGAGCCTTCGCAGGAGGCTATGGCTTGTGATTAATAAATAAATTAATCATTGATTTGTGTTTAGGATCGCATTTATAAAATTTATTACATGAATGGGTGGAGGTAATGTTCCTTCAGGGAGGACGGAGCCATGAGTAGAAAATATGGTCAACAACGTCGCATGTTCCCTATACTTGTCAGGACGCTCCTTGCCGTGATTTTCTTTTTGATGGTAGGAATCTGTCCGGCAGGACGCTGGACGCTTGTTGACTTTGGCACAAATGACGCCAATTCATCCACGCCTTACTCTGACTGGAACCAGATTCTCCGGCATCCAACCAATGTCCAGTATGTGGACCCGGACGGTAATCCTGACCATCAGGGAATTACAGAGATAGGTGGTCTTGCAGAGGAGGCGCCATCTTTTGCTGGCATTCGGGGGACAACACCAATCGCCTTCCATCGCGGTCACAAAATCATCGTAACTTTTTACAACCGCTCGGAAAATGAGGCTTACTTTGGTGCCCGAATCAGCCTGACGGATTTGGACAGCCCCGATCCGGTGGACACAGCGCATGCCTGGTACACGCTTTACAGCAGGATCGGCTATGACGTTGGAATGCCGGGACAATCGCTCGTCGAGATGGAATATTATATATCCGACGCATCGATGGTGAACCACTCAAACAGCCCACCGACTGTCGGCAATGCCTATCTTGTTAATGTCAACAAGCGATATCCCAACAGCGACATCGTCCTGACCCGAATTGAATTTTCTGACGAGGCGGATATTACGCCTCCAACCGCGTCCGGCAATCTTCAGGCAGTTACCTGCGCCTCCACAACAGGCTGTGGGGAAAATCTCATTAATCTGACATGGACTGCCTCGACTGATTCCGCACCTTATCCCACGGGAGTGGACCGCTACCTGATTTATCGCAATGGTGCCCTTTATGATATTCTGCCAAACGATATGATGACATACTATGGACCTGATAATTTGCATTACATTGACCTGAACGTCCAACCCGGTGCGACGTATCACTACACTGTGACTGCGATGGATGCCGCGCCTTTTGGCATGTATCCGAGGAAAGAAGATCTTACGCGTCGGCACGGCAATGAAAGCGCTCACTCCACAACTGCGACCCTGACCGCTTCAGCGTGGTCCTCCACAACGCTTATTGACCCATGGAAACAGATTGAGTATCTTGGTGGCATCCGTTTGCCCATCGACCTTGAATCATACATGGATTATGCCTCGTGCGGCATCGCTTACTATACGCAGGGAAATGCGACGTACAATGCGGACACCGAATGGCCAGGTTCGCTCTATCTTTTGACAAAATATTGCGCCCAGATTTGCGAAATCAATATTCCGAAGGCGGTTAAGTCTTCCAATATTGAAGACTTGCCGCGTGCCACAACACTTAAAGCCCCGGCTGACCTCTGGCCCCGCATTTATGATGGCAACTATTACCCGGACAGCGGCGGCGGCGCAACGGGCGGAATCGCATATCATCCGGGCGGCAACGGTGTCGGTGGTTATATATATTATGGCATCAGCGATTTTTATGGGACGAACGGTGACGCCCCCGCTCACGGCGTTTTTAATCTTGCATTGACCCAGGGTCTTGGCGCATGGCACATCGGCGGTGTCCCGCCCGACAATATATCCTCTGCGCTTCATTCCATGATTGTTTTTCCAATATCGCAAACGTGGGCTGACCTTTACACCGGTGGGCGCTCACTCATTGTGGGGAGCAATTACCTTGCCGGTTCTGGTGTTCCCTCGCACGGTCCCAGTCTTTTTGCCATTGCCCCGTGGGAAACGGGCAGTCTGCCTCCGAATGGCGGTTCCTGCACGGCGGTAGAACTTGTTCGTTACAGTTCAGGCGCTGCGCCAGAACATCGTGTCATCGATTGGGCAATGGGGGAGTGGGGCGAGGGAGGCGCATGGCTTGAAGTCGGCGGACGCTCCGCTGTGGCAATATCCTACTTACGGAGTATCGGCGACTCGTGGTATGGTGATTCACTTGGCAGTTTTCATTGTAATGACGATATTCCTGAACCGCCCTTCGGTGAAAAAGGCACCGCAGGCACAGATTGGAAGACTGGCTTCATGCTCTTAAATCCCGCTGACTTGGCGGATGTGGCTCAGGGAAAAAAGCAGAGCTGGGAGCCCCAGCCCTATTGTGTTTTCGACATAGGCCATTTCTCGATGCTTCCCGGAGGCGGCGATGGAAACGCTGGCGCAATCGCATTCGATGCCACGAATAAACGCATCTATTACATTGAGCACAATGGCGACCCCGGCTATGAATATGGATATGGAATGCTCCACGTTTTTGCATTGCGCGCCGCTGAGACACCCTCTTCCGCTGTGTGGTGGATTTCTTATTGATTGAAAATTGACTCTTTCGACTTGATTATATTTTTATTTGCATACTATTTTCTTTAGCAAAGTTCATGAATATATAAAGCAGTCATAAATATCACAGGAGGATGTCATGGGAAGCGCAATTATAAAGGATTTGAAGGTGGATGTACTTGATTTACCGCTGAAGGAGCCGTTCGTCATCGCCACCGGGCGCAAGGATGCCGCCAATAATGTGCTGGTGCGCGTGTTTCTGGAGGACGGCACGGTCGGTTATGGCGAGGCGTCGCCATCTCCTTATACAACCGGTGACACTCAGCAGACATGCATTGCCGCGCTGAATCATATCAGGTGGGCGGTCGTGGGACAGGATATTCGCCAGTGGCGCGCATTGCTTGTAAAGTCACGAAAACTCATCCGGGCTAATGTCATTGCGCACAGTGCACTCGAAATCGCCGTTCTTGATGCCTTCACAAAATTTATTGGCGTGCCGATGTACGTCTTTTTCGGCGGTGCCATAACGTCAATCGAAACTGATTTGACGCTCTCGCTGGGAACGCCGGATGAAACCTTTACTGCCGCAAAAAAGGTGGTTGAGCAGGGCTTCAACAAGATCAAAATTAAGGTCGGGCTGGGCGTTGCCACTGACACCGAGCGCGTTGTGCGCGTCCGCGATGCGGCTCCTAAAGCCACGCTCTCCCTCGATGCTAATCAGGCGTTCTCACCAAAGGACGCCGTTGAACTGGCGCGCCGCATTCATGCCGAGGGGATCGAGATTGACCTTATGGAACAGCCCGTCCGCAAGGATGACATCGAGGGCTTGAGATTTGTCCGTGAGCATTGCCCCGTGCCAGTCGCCGCTGATGAATCCTGCTTCACGGCTGATGATGCCATTCGTCTTATCCGCGCCGATGCAGTTGATGTCATAAACATAAAGGTTGCAAAGTGCGGGTTAGTGGGTGCGCTGGATATAGTCTCCATCTGCCGCGCCGCCAACAAGGGTCTGATGATTGGCTCAATGATGGAGGCAAAGATCGGGCTTGCCGCATCAGTCCATCTCGCCTGCGGAGTGGGCGAATTTCTCCATCACGACCTCGATACCGTTTATCTTCTTAAACCTTTTGAATGCAGAGGTGGCTATACTCAGGACGGTCCCATATTCTCCGTCGAAGGCATTCAGCGCGGCACAGGAATCGAATATCTGGTTTAAAAATTTCAATAGTTTAAAAGGTTTCAGAAGTTTCAGGGTTTAAAAGTTTAAGAGAGGGGAGAGGAATTTGGTGAATCGAGTGGAGAGATTTGAGGATTTGAACGTTTATCAGGAAGCAAGGTTATTAACTGACAAAATATATGATATAACAAGGGTTGGGAAGTTTGCAAAAAATTTTGGGCTTGTTGACCAGAAAAGGCGCGCCGTTGTTTCAATAATGTCAAATATTGCTGAAGGATTTGAGCGGGGAGCAAATAAGGAGTTCATTCAGTATCTTTATTGTTCAAATGGGTCCTGCGGCAAAGTCAGGTCACATCTTAATGTCGCCTTTGACCAAGGTTATATTGATAAACAACAATATGACGACCTTTACAATAGATGTTGTTCCATCAGCTCAATGCTTGCGCATTTCATCAATTACCTGACCTCTTCAGAAATAAAAGGCATCAAATTCAAACACGACTAACTCTTAAACTCTGAAACCCTTGAAACCCCTGAAACTTTTAAACTCTGAACCCCTTGAAACTTTTAAACTCTGAAACATTTATGTCGTCATGCCAGTGAAATGAAAACTGGCGATGCGCAGGGCGGGGGCGGTAGCGGCGTCTATGTATGAGGCAAGACAGCGTTGTTCGGAGCCGATGGCTTCCACGTTGCTGAAGGCTTCAAGCAGACTCTGCGTGAAGCGCAAGTTTCGCACCGGTTTTGACAGGCGTCCGTTCTCAATGAGAAATGTGCCGTCCTTCGTCATGCCTGTCATGACTGTTGAGACCGGCTCAACGATGCCCGGATAGTGGATTTTTGTCACGTAAATGCCGCGCTCAACGCCGGCGATGATTTGTTCTTCCGAGGGCTTGCCCGGCGACATAAAGAGATTCAGGGCAAAGGGACCCATGGCATTGGGTGCGGGGAGGGCGTGTCCTGTGTTCCTGGCGCCCATTTTTGCGGCGGTGCGGGAATCGTGGACGAGTCCAGCCGCTACGCCGTTCCTGATAAAATAAACCTTTTTCTTTGGCATGCCCTCATAGTCAAACGCCCGTGGCACGCCTTCGGGCTCAAGCCCGTCGTCGTAGATGGTCACGCCGCACGCGGCAACTTTTTTCCCCATGAGTTTATTCATGAAGGAACGCTTCTCAATGAATGCCTTTGCGCCGAAGCCCATATAGGCGAGGAATTTCACAATCATCGCCGACGCATAAGGCGAGAACACAACAGTCCACGCGCCCGGTTTTACGGCGAGTGGCTTTCCCTTGTATAAGCATTTTTGGATTGCTTCATCAGCCAGTTGCTCAGTGGGCATATCGTTGATGTCACTGCCTACCCAGTATGAATATCCCGAAAGTTGCGCATTGGACATGACAAGATTAAGTTCTGCTGTTGTGGAATATTGAACACTCTTAACGCCGTTTGAATTTGATATATGGAGCAAGATTGTTTTGGTTGCGAGGGCACCGGCGGCTTCCACGCGATTTCTGCGAGCGAGTGAGATGATTTTTTTGACGATTGAGGCACGCCTCGCCGGCGTGCATTTTTCCGTGGCGGGAGAAACGTTCTGAAAATTGATTCGCCTGCCACCGCGGGGTAGTCCGGGAAATGATTTATCGGGTTTTTGCGCAAGGGCGATTTTTATCGCCATTTGAAAAGCTTGTGGCACATTATCAACGCGGTTCGTAGTGAATGTGCCCTCGCGTCCATCCTTAATGATTCGGATTTGCGCCTCAAAATTTTCGCCTGCCATATTCTGATGAATGTAATTCTGTGTGAATCGGGTCAGTGCGTGCTGGGTTAAAGTCGCAATAATTTCAGATTCATCAAATAATTTTCCCATGATTTTGCCTCTAAGTAAGTTTTTTATCATATATGCGATAACGCTTGGAGAGCCGCGCGCCCATATTTTCCGCCGCACGATTCATGAGGGAATTATCCTCAAGCACCCAGCCCAGTTCACCCTCCGGGTATCCAATGGTGGGCGAAGTCCGGGCGATTCTGGAGTAGAAAACGAGGTCAAGCCCGGCTTTTCGATGTTCCTTTATGACACCCATAGTTATAATGCGTATGCGGCGGATTTTCCGCCTCCAGTAAAGCGCCTTTAAAATCCCGAAAGGGAATAAATTGCCGTTCATTTTTTTCAAGACGAGATTGAAGTCAGGGAGACAGAGGATAAAACCCACCGGCTCGCCACTATGTTCGGCGATGTATATTAGACGTGGGTCAGCAATAGGTTTCATCTCATGCGCCATGAAGTCAAATTCGGCATCCGTCATGGGGACAAAGCCCCAGTTCTTCTCCCATGCAGAGTTGTAAACGTTCCGGACTATCTGGATTTCCTTTTTAAGATTGTTGAAGTCCAGTTGCCGGAGGATGATATCCGAGCGCTCCTCCACACGTTGTGCCACACTGCCGATTTTGTTAAATGAAAACGTTTCTGTGTCAAGATGGTAACACAAGAGGTCTTTAGCCTTGGAGAATCCAGCCCCCTCAATTAACTTCTCATAATAGGGGAAATTGTAAGGCATCATGATGTATGGCATCTCATCGAAGGCATTGAGGAGTAGCCCGCAGGTTTCGTTAGTGGAGAAGTTCATGGGACCGCGGAGGGTGTCCATTCCGCTGGAGCGGACAAACTCTCCGGCAGTCTGAAAGAGGGCGGATGCCACTTCTTGCGAATCAATGCAGTCGAAAAATCCAAAAAACCCGACCCTGTCATTGTGAAACCTGTTATGACTGTGGTTTATATGGGCTGATATACGTCCGACAATGTGCCCCGCATCCTCAGCGAGAAAGAGCCCGACCTCGGCGTGTTCATGGAATGGGTGTTTCCCTTGTGTTAGAAGTTTTTTCTCATCCGCAATCAGGTTTGGCACCCAGAATGGATTTCCCCGATACAGTTCAAAGGGGAAAATGACAAACCGGTGGAGGTCTTTTTCTGATACGACAGGTCTGAGTGAGAGTGTCATATTTCGGGAAGTCAGATTTTGAATTTCTAAAATATGGGATTCACCACAGAGTCACGGAGGACACAGAGATTTATCTCTCTCTGCATGTCCGCTGACGGACATGCAAATAGGAATTCTACGTAATATCCGTGTCCGCCTCAGGCGGACTTGTGGTGAAATTCATTATTTTATGCTTTCTTGGGCAACAGTCCAAGTTCCTTTGCGCCCTTGTTAATTATCCTGAGTGCCCGGTCAAGCTGCTTGTCTGTGTGTGTTGCCATGACGCTTATCCTTATGAGCGCCTGATTGGGCGGGACGGCAGGGCTGACCACAGGGTTGACAAATATGCCCGCATCATGCAGGTATCGCCAGAATTTGAAGACGTCCGTGTTGTCCCCGATGATGACCGGGATTATGGGTGTTTCGGAGAGTCCAGTATCAAACCCCATGTCCTTGAGGGTGTTCAGCATTTTATATGTATTGTGCCAGAGTTTCTCACGGCGTTCAGGTTCCTTCTCAATGATATCGATAGACGTAAGGACGGCGGCGGCGCAAGCGGGCGTCGGGCTGGCGCTGAATATCAAGGCGCGTGAGTGGTGTTTCAGGTATTCAATCACAGTACTTGAGGAGGCGACGAACCCGCCTATGGAGGCGAACGATTTGGAAAATGTCCCCATGATGATGTCCACCCTGTCTGTCAGTCCAAAGTGGTCGGCTGTGCCATTGCCGCGTTTACCCAGTACGCCGATGGAGTGGGCATCATCCACCATTACAGCCGCTCCATACTTCTCCGCCGCCTCAACAATCTGAGGCAGTCTTGCAATATCGCCCTCCATGCTGTAAACGCCGTCCACCACGATAAGTTTGCCGCCCGCTTCGCAAGATTTCAACTTGTCTTCCAGACTTTCGGGATTGTTGTGTTCGAATTTGACAATCTTTCCGAACCCGAGGCGACAGCCGTCAATAATACTTGCATGGTCAGACTTGTCTATGAAGACGAAATCGTCCTTACCGACAAGTGCTGATATAGTTCCCAGATTGGTCTGGAATCCTGTGGTAAAGACAAGGGCGGACTCCTTGTCGCAGAAGCGTGCAAGGCGTTCCTCCAGCTTGATGTGGATATCCAGTGTGCCATTCAGGAAGCGGGAGCCGGCACAGCCGCTTCCATATTTTTCCGTGGCTTCAATGGCCGCCTTTTTAACGCGCGGGTCATTAGTGAGACCCATGTAGCTGTTGGAGCCGAGCATCAACATTCGTTTTCTGCCAATGATGACCTCGGTGTCCTGGGCGGAACATATCTTGCGGAAATATGGATAGAGCCCCGCCCTCTTTGCCTCGAGCGATGTTGTGAATTTTCTGCATTTGTCAAATATCTGCTTGGTGCTTTTCTTGCTATCATGTTCTGTCATAATGCACTGCCTTTCATCGATTATGGGTCAAACAAAACGGGTTCAATGATTTGGCTAACTTAGTAAAAAGACGTTAGATGTGTCTTCCTTGCTTGTTTTCTGCAGGACTGTCAAGATTTAATCATTCGTAACAGCTAAAAAAGATGGGTGAACCTTTGAGCGGGTCAACGTCAATTTTTCTATAAAGAATGAATAGGAATTGACATTGTGTAAAGATAATACAAGATTATGACTTTAGTTTTTTATAGGTGAAGTGAGGGGACCGATTTGGAAGAAGAACGTGCATTGATGGAAAAACTGGATGTCAATTTTGACCTCCATGAGCAACTGGTGGAGAGTCTATCAAGACTGCATGATAGGTATTTTCTTAAGCAGGATAACCGCCCCCGAGCCATGGCGCAATTCGACATCTCTTTCCATGAAAGTCACTCTGGACGTGTTAGAGAAGTTCTCAGTCACAGGGAGGAAGGGGGCAAATCTATCGGGACTTTCTGCATTTATGTGCCGGAGGAGGTTGCCCTTGCGGCTAACGTTCTCCCCATTCCGCTTTGCGGTGGTTCGGCGTGGGCAATCCCATTCGCCGATAAAGCCCTCCCGCGCGATATCTGCCCGCTCATCCGCTCCACATTTGGCATGGCAATCGGTGCCGTCTGCCCTTATAAAAAACTGAAAGACTTGGTCGTTGGTGAAACCACATGTGACGCAAAGAAAAAGGTCTGGGACTTCTTCGAGTTCAAGGTGATGGAACTTCCTCAGAAGAAAAGACCTCAGGACTTTCAACTCTGGCTAAATGAAGTTGTGGAATTTAAAAGGATGATGGAGGAACTTTCAGGCAAAGCCATCACGCCCGAAAACCTCCACGAGGCGGTCTGCCTTATGAATCGCAAGCGCCGCATTCTCCAGATAATAAATGCCTTCCGCAAATTGCAAAGTCCGCCAATAAGCGGAATGGATGCCCTTCTCGTCTCTCAGGTGGCGCTGAATCAGGATATTTCTGCATTCATTGAGGATGCTGAAACCCTCGCCGATGAATTACAGGAACGTGTCACGGGGGGTGTCTCTGCTTATAATGGTGATGGGAGGCGCATACTTTTTGCGGGCTCTCCCGCACCTATGGGTTACGCCAAGGTGCATCATATAGCCGAGACCTCCGGGCTTCACATCGTGGCTGATGAGTCTTGCACGGGAAGCCGCTATTTCAACACCCTTGTGGATGAGGGTCCTTGCGACATTGAAGGCATGCTTCGCTCAATCGCCGAGAGATATTTCACGATTGATTGCTCGTGTTTTACACCCAATACGGAACGGCTTGAGAATATTATGCGGCTTGTTGAGGACTATCACATTGATGGCGTTGTCCATCACATCCTCCAGTATTGTCACACGTATAATGTGGAGGCGCGCACCATTGACAATGCGCTCAGGAAAAAGGGCATTCCATCCATCATTATTGAGACCGATTACTCTGAGGAGGATGCAGGACAGATTCGCATGCGTCTTGAGGCTTTTGCAGAATTGCTGGAGAAGGCAAAATGACCGGCGCGATTGGCATAGACCTCGGTTCGCGCACGACCAAGATTGTGAGATTGGAGAATCTTGTTGTAACTGATTTGGAGATTTTTCCCACGTCTGCCGACCCGCTTGAAAAGGTCAGGCGGACTCTTGCAAATCTCAAAGCCGAACATATCATCGCGACGGGTTATGGGCGTCATCTTTTGTGCGAGCAGATTGGCGCAAGCCGGGTGACAGAAATCCGCGCCTGCGCACACGGGGCGCATCATCTGTTTCCGGATTGCCGCGTCATTATTGACGTTGGAGGGCAGGACTGTAAGGTCATCCGTGTTGATGATGAGGGCAGGGTTATAGATTTTGAGATGAATGACCGATGCGCCGCCGGCACAGGCAGGTTCATGGAGATGATGGCGCTGACGCTTGGCGTTTCGCTCGATGAATTTGTCCGGTTGGCTCTTGGTGCGCCGGATTTCCTCACCATTAACAGCATGTGCACCGTTTTTGCAGAATCTGAGGTCGTCTCTCTTATTACAGCGGGGAAATCTAAGGAAAATATTGCCTTAGGACTGCATGTCTCAATTTCCAGGCGACTTTCCGCAATGTTATCGAAGTATATCCGCGGAGAAGGAGACATTCTCTTCGTTGGTGGCGGGGCAAAGAATGACTGCCTGCATCAACTCCTTGAGAAAGAGGTCGGCAGGAAAATCGCCCGTCCCGAAAATCCCCTGATAGTTACCGCACTTGGCGCGGCACTCCTTGCTGGATAAAATATTCCTTTTGTGTTATAAACCCGCACTCCCAGTGTCCCCCGTGATTAAATTTTTTATAAACCATTGGGAGCACGGGGAAAACAGCCTGTAATTTCTAACCTTCCGGCACGGTCAGTTTAATCTTCGTTACCTTTGATTCCGTTTTGAAGGGACCCACCTGATACTTACAGAGGAATTGATATTCAGTATCCTTCTGAGGTCCCATTTTAACCTCCGTGGGCTCTTCAAACATGCTTGAGAAGGCATCAATAATGCCGGTTCTGGGTTTCACCTTTTGATAGCCACCCCATGTGGCTGAGCAGCTGAAGCCTCAGCCATACTCAAATCTTCCCTGCGCCACAATTGCTCCATCCATTGTGGAGATTGTATAGGTTGGCTCCTTTGGAAGAGATTTACTGCGCTCGGCAAGCGGAATGTCCGTCTTGTCGCCGGAAATGTGGCTGATATTTGTTACCCGTTCACTGCCGGCGCCAAGAATAGCCATCTCAAGCCGGATGTTCGTGGGATTGAGTTTAAATTGCTGGAGTGACCATTTTGGGATTTCCACCTTTGGCGAAAAAGGCTCGCCGAATGCCAGTGATGCGGGTGTTACAGGTGTGACCGTGACCCATGAAGAATCAACGGTTGCGTTTGCCTGAAGCCACCAGAGGTCGCCCATGGAGTCTTTGCGGAAGGTGCAATAGCTGAGAACTAAATAATTCCCCGCTGAAATCTTGATTTCTCCCCTGGCGGTATAGACATTGATACTGCCCTTTCCATCCTCCCGATAAAGCGCAAGCCGTTCCACATCCATGGGGAGCTGAACACTGCACAGATTTTCAGTCGTTGGCGTCAGAATCATCTTTCCCTGAGGCAGGTTAATGGCAAAATCATATAACTTCCCCTCAAGATAAATCTTATTGGTGCAGGACTGCTCATCATACCATGTGAAATTGGTGTCCTTTCTCAGGTATAAACTGTCTGCGGAGGGGTAAATCTGATTGTTATATGAATATGCCTCCTTATAATTCTTCGGGATAGACAATGCTTCTCCGAATATCCCGTTCCCATTGTCATCATAAAGGATGAACTGATATTTCTGCCCATTCAGTTCAATCTCTCCCTTGTATGCGCATTTTGGAGAAATATTTAACTGAAGTTGACGCATAATGACTTCTTTGGTGAGTTCCTTATTTTTTGGTTCTTGATAATAGCAATGAGCAAAGACGGCGAAGCGGTATGGCAGGGTTTTGCCTTCCACACGATAGGTTGTATCTATGAATGGGAATCCGCATTGATTTGAGAACTCACCAAAGGAGCGTATAGTGCCATCAATAACGGGGTCATCCGTGAGGTCGCTATTGCCATTGGCGTCAAAGTAGAGACGGTTATAAAAGTTGTCCCCTGCATCTTTCTGGTCAAGAACCATGAGGTATTTTGCGTCGCTAAGCCGGATAAGGACATAGATTGGAATCTTTGCCACGAGTTTAGGAAGCTTCCAGTTTCCCGGTGGCGGCTCGGTTAATTTCTCTATTCCGGTGTATGACTGTGGCTGAAATCCCCTGAATTGCTGTTCATATTTTTCATAAGTGAGGGGCGCTTCCACTGCAAGCCCGGAGAGGCAAAGGAATATAAGGACACACATGCCACAAACAATGTGTAATGTTCCTTTCAGCAAATCACCTTACCTCCCTTCACGTCCTTTTTTTAATCATCATTAATTGTTATATTTTTCGTCAACCCCAAAACGCTCATCATGGCATTTCGCAATAGGGCATTCCTGAAAGATATGATGACGAACGGTAAAACGAGGAGGAAAGAAATGATAGTTGTCAGCAGGCATCCAGGAAAAATCGTTATGATGAGTGCATAACTTATTGGGAACCCGGTATATTTCATGTGATATAAAATATCCCCTGTAAGTACAAGGAAGTTGAAGATAAAAATCCAAAATAGGAGATACAGGACGAAACGTCGGTTGGTGAATCGTTTTCGGCATCTTATCCCTGAGAAGACAAGCGCCGCAATAATTGCAATGGAGAGTAAAAAATAATATGGAAAAAGGACATTTCTATACCAGTAGTCATTTCTTTCACTGGAATAGTATGTGGCAATGCCGAACAGGGCGAAGATTATGAGGGCAGTAATAATCCTGATAATGGGATGGCGGCGGGGCGTTACCACTGAGTATAGCCATAGAGTTGTCAGACTCAAAGTCAGTGCCATTCCAGTGGGATAAAAGGATTTTAGCGGAGGGAATTTATCTATTATGGATAACCAGAAATAATTTAACGCCATAGGGATGAAAAGCGCAAATACTGCGCTACCCCTGGAAATGACGCTGAACAAAACTAAAAACACAACCCCCGCCGTCATGAGGAATGGGAGATTTTCAAACGAAAAAAATCTGATGGGTTTCCAGTTGAATGATATGAACTCACTCTCTTTTGCTCCGAGTGGACCAATATCTGCAATTGCCCTGATTTTGAGCGTCCCTGCAATTTTCCGTGGTACTCGCCATGAGTACGAGCATGTGCCGCCTCAGCCATACTCGAAATTTCCGGATTGAATCTCCCTGCCATTCAGGTAAATTGCGGCGCGGGGCGGTTGTATTGGTTCTTTAGTAATGAAGGTATAATCATTATTGTTATTATCAACAAGGCGATATGATAGATTGAGATAACGACCACTCTGGCTGGCGTCCACAATGCTCTTAAGGGGAGCACCAACCGCAAGGGTTACGGGTTTTCCCTTTGCCACATCAAAATTGTGCAATGATATATCGCTGGTTGCTGTAAATTTGGATTTATCGTCTCCAATAATAGCCCGCGCCTGAGGATATCTACCAACGGGTATATGAATCTCTTTTCCCGGTGAATCCTGAATGATTAAATTACTGCCTGAGAGATAAAGGCATTTGATATATTTACCGGCGATTTGCACCGTTTCCGTCTCAATCGGTGTTTCCCTGAATGTGACTTTGACACATGGTTTATTATCCTGTTTTGCAAATTCGGCGCTGAACTTGAAGGCATGACCATTCAGAAAGAGAATATCCGGTCGCGTCTTAGTGCGGTTGCTTGTTGATTTATAAAGGATTTCCTCGCCATAAGGGTCATCTTCCGGAATGATGAAAAAGAAGTCCCGTCCATTCAGGTCAATTCTGCCATCCATATCATCCGCCATGATGAATTTGTATTTTTTACCATAAATATCTCCCAACTCCTCCCACCGTGAATGAATATTGGCGAAGCCCCAGAAGCCATTCTGCTGGAGATAAAACATAATGTTAATGAGGTAGGAGGTGGATGTGTCGTCGATTTTCAGGGGAATGTGGAAGACAAAATGCAGATAGTTGGGCGTGCTGTAAGCATAAGGTTTTGCAGGATATTGTGGGTCATCTGTCAGGTCAAGATTCCTGTTCAGGTCGAGACAAAGAGTTCTTTTTGATGCATACAAGGCAAAGGGGATGGGATTTTTATCATCGCCAATGCGCAGAACGCCGCGAAAGATTTTACCCTTATCAGTGAATGGCTCTTTTTTGAATTCAGACCCAACATTCGCAGGGATTTCAATGTTGATGGGGGTATAAACATTATCCTTGAGGTGCAGATAAAATGAGAACTCGTGCAGTGTTTCGGAGCCGCTGATTAGGGTGTCAATGCCCGTTGGCGCGCCAGACACCGCAAGGTTCAGGAAGCACAGGGGCAGAAGGTAGATTAAAATGCATATTGTAAGACGTTGTCTCAAGGTTTTGTTCCCCCCATCGCTTTTTCATGCAAAACCGGACACGCATGTTTACAATCATGACAGACGATGCAATCAGGCGTTCGGTTGACAGGTATTTCTTTAATCGCCCTTTCCGAAGGACGCACGTTCATCGGGCAGACGCTGTCACAGGTCTGGCACGAAGCGCACCCCTCCTTCGGCAATCGCACAACCCAGAAACTGATGTAATTTAACAGCGCCATGATTGCGCCAATCGGGCATATCGCCTTGCAGAATGACCGACTGCTCCTTATTGCGAAATATATCACAATTATCAGGACACCCCAGCGGACAATTGTGGCGGCGCTGACGGTTGCGAATCCACCGGAAATCAGGTTGGGTAGAGAGACTTGCAGTGCGGCAGATGGGCAGATGCGGCAGAAGGAATACATGGTGGATTCGCCCGCAAAAAAGGGAATTAGCAGAACCGTGAATAATAAAACAAGATATTTGACCGATGATGCCCATTTGGGAACTTTAAATTTCTTGCCCGGGATTTTGTGCAGGACGTCCTGAACCAGTCCGAAGGGGCAAACCCATCCGCAAAAAAGCTTCCCGAAGAGAACCCCAAAAAAGAGCAATGTTCCTACCACCAGAAACGGAAAGACATGGTAACCTGCAAAATGAACCAAAACGCCGATGGGACAGGCAAACCACGACAGTGCACAGGAGTGGCAGCTCAAAACCGGCGTGCAGAGCCACTTCACCTGCGGTCCCCATGAGCTATGCAGAAATAAGAGCGACATAATCTGCACTATTTTTCGTCTGATTCCCATTTTAATTTATTAAACCTAAAAATGTAGAACACCACAGTCCGCCTTAGGCGGACACAGAGGGCATAGAGATGTTAATAAATAACCCTGTGTTCTCCGTGTCTCTGTGGTGAGTCCATTTGTGGCTCTGCCGCTTAGTGTTTTGTTATCCGGCGACCGCCCTGGTCGCCCAGCATTCTTACCTTCAGGTAGGACAGGGGCGACGTCCGATTTTTTCAGCACGGTTATACGTGCTGACGAGCCTGTCCCCTTTCCTGATGACGCCTGAAAAGGTGGCGTCAATCACCACCTGCCGCTCCCTCACCCTGTGATAAAAAATCGCCTTTTCATCATCATAAACCTTGAGCAGGCGGGACATCCCCACGAAAAGAAAGCCGAGTGAGATGAACAGAATTAAAACGGCAATAATGGCTGTGAGATATTTATTCATTTCTCAAATCAACTTTTTCTGATAATCGGGTGCGAGTTTGCGTTCATTGCCGATTCTGATAGTAACACCGATGTAATCAAGATAATCAAGTATTGCAAGGGCATATTTTCGCGACGACCCGAGCACGTATTTAAAATCGCCCGAATTCAGCGAACCTCTTTCCTGAATGACCCTGACAACCGCCTCCTCTGCACGTTTAAAACTGGAGTAACTCAATATCACCCTTCTTTCAAGGCGGAGCAGACACCCTGCGTTGCATAGAAACTCTATCAGTTTTTCAGTCTTGTCCGCAGGGAGGTTTAATTTTTGCGGGATTTCATCGGGGCGCGGGGATTCAAAACCAGTCTCCTCATAAATGCGGATGATACGTTCAATCGCCTCCTGCTCTGAGATTTGCAATTGGGCGGATGGGACACTGAGGATAAATCTGCCCCCGCGCCTTTGCATCAAATCTTTAATGGACGGCTCATCTTCAATAAGCGCCCAGAGAGCATCATTCCAGGTGAGCCCCTGGCGCAGCTCGGCATCCGTCAGACTCAGGGCTCCCCGTTCATCCACAGCCCGCCTGATGCGTGTTGCAATCTCATTTATGCAGGAACGATACGAGTCAGCGTGAATAAAAAAGCCCGGCGACAATGATATGATGCGATTTTTTTCCATAAGGTGCGGCAGGAGTTCCCTGATAACTTCCTCAGGGAGCAGTAGCGCGATAGATATCTCTTTCAGTGTGGCGCCGGTTTTCCTTTTCGTTATCAGGAAATATTCAACCCGCAGCTCAAGTCTCTCATTGTCTTCCGGCGAGCACCCTTCAAAAAATGCAAACTGAGATTGTAGTGAGGCGAGCAATTCTGATTTTCTTGGACGCGCCTCGCCTTCGCAGACAGACGCAATTTCACCACCGGCAACGGTCTCCGCTGGCGTTGGACGCCGGATGATGAATCGGTCGCCTATAGCGGCAGCAATCGCATCATTCATGACAACTGTTCCGAGAAATTCACCCCGCTCGCTGGATTTCTCCTCGCCGAGCAGGTACAATTTGCCCGATTGCTCTATTGTGCCTGTATGAAATTTGATTTCCTCCGAGTTGCGAAGCGGTTTTTTCAAGCCCGGCACAGGCGTGATGCGCAAATGGAAAATTGTCGCCTCCCGCAGATATCCTGGTTGGCAGAGGACATCTCCCCGCTCAGGCGGCTTTCGGTTAAAGTCAGGAATATTCAGCGCCAGACACTGCCCGTAACCGCCCTCAGTGGCATCCCTGAGGAAACACTGAATCCCTCGCACGCGACCACAGACATGCCCCGGCACCACCTCAACTTCATTGCCCGCCCGAATTGACCCATCTACCGGTAAACCTGAAATGATAAGCCCGAAACCGGCTCTGCTGAAGATTCGTTCAACCGGCATCCTGAAAACACCGCGACGTCGAGCCACGGTTATCTTTTTAATGGCATCCACAAGTGTGTGGTAAAAGTTATCATAGCCCTCAAGGGTCTCTGATGATACGGGGCAGATGGTTGCCCCCTCAAGAAATGTGCCGATTAAAAATTCCCCGATTTCCTGTATGCGACGCTCAACTTGCTCTCTTGAGACAAGGTCAATCTTTGTCAGCACCACCATGCCACGCCTGACGCCAAGGAGCTGCATAATTTGCACGTGTTCCACCGTCTGGGGCATGATGCCATCGTCCGCAGCAATAACGAGGATTGCCATCTCAATGCCTGACACCCCTGCCACCATGTTTTTGATAAACCTTTCATGTCCGGGGACGTCAACAATCCCTACGCTCAGATTATTTCCGAGGTAACAGGGTGCGAATCCGAGTTCTATTGAGAGTCCTCGTTCCTGCTCAATCTTGAGACGGTCGGTGTTACAGCCGGTGAGGAGGCGCACAAGTGCAGTCTTGCCATGGTCAACGTGACCCGCCGTGCAAACCATCATAATGACCTCGGGATTGACGCTGGGGCGTAAAAGACCGGGTGGCTTGTAATCCTTATGTGATTTCGGCTGGTTCATCGGAGATTCAGTTCCTGGCAGACATCCTTGTAAAACAACAGTGCGGGTGAGCCGCAGAAGGAGATGGCGAGCCATGCCGCCTCATCAATCTCCTCCCTGGATATTCCCGTCTGGAGTGCCCCCTTGATGTGTAGAATCAGGCATTGTCGGCAACTGCGAGCGATGGAGAGGGCAATTGCCATGAGTCTCTTGGAACGTGCATCAATCAGCCCTTCCCTGTTTGCCTCTTTCATGAAATCCGCAAAGATCTGCTGTGTTGCCAGAAGGTTTTTCTTTTCCGATGCCTGCGGGACCCCTTCCTCAGCCAGAGATGGGGGAGAACTGCAACAGCATGGTTCTTCCTTGTCGTCTTTTTCGGGATTTCCCACAAAATTGGAAAGTTCGCTGTTCACGATAATGACCTCTCCTTCTGCTCCACTTTTCTTAATTATGGAGCCGATAATGGAAACGACCTTATGACCAAGGGCAGTCATCTCTTTGATGAACACTTCGGCGTCGGTTGGCGGCATGGCAATAAGCAGACCACCTGAAGTCTGCGGGTCGTAGAGTATGGGAAGGTTTTCCGGATTGCGCTCGTCAAGTATGCGCACCCACGCAGATGCATATTCATAGTTTCGCTCGATAGCGCCCGGCAGAAGCTCTTCTTCAAGGCATCGCCTTGCTGCCAGCATAACGGGAATCCTTGACATGTCAATCTCGGCGCTAACACCACCAGCCTTGACCATCTCCATCAGGTGTCCCATCAGTGCGAAGCCCGTGACATCCGTGGCGGCGTGGGCGTTATGCTTCACCATCAAGTCGGCGGCGTCCCTGTTGAGCTCCGACATGAAAGCGCCTGCGTCCTCCATGACGGCAGGGTTGGCACGCCCAATCTGCAAAGCAAAAGCCAGTATGCCTGTCCCGAGAGGTTTAGTCAAAATGAGCGCATCTCCTACGCGTGGTGCATCGCGCGGAACAATATGTTCCTTGTTTATAAGCCCTGTGACGGCAAAACCGCATTTTATTTCATCGTCATTGATGCTGTGCCCGCCAATGAGACTGCATTGCGCTTCATTTAATTTATCAATTCCTCCGCAGAGAATCTCCTCCATGATACTCCCGTCAAGGTCATCGATGGGAAAGCCAATGATGGAAAGGGCAGTGATTGGTCTGCCGCCCATTGCATAAACGTCGCTCACTGAATTTGCGGCGGCAATCTTGCCGAAAAGATACGGGTCATCCACACAGGGGGTAAAGACGTCCACCGTCTGGACAAGGCAGGTCGTGCCGTCAATTTCGTAAATGCCGGCATCGTCCCCTGCGGCGGTGCCAATAATAATGCGGGGGTCGTCAATTGGTGGAAGATGGCTTAAGATGCGCTTCAGGTCTGCTTGACCGATCTTGGATGCACAGCCTGCTTTGCGGACATAGTGCATCAGAGAAACTTTGCCAGCCTTTGCTGGCAGGCGTTCGCCGGCACATGTGCAGACGTTGTATTCCTTGAATGTCTCGCAGGGGCATGATTTTTTTGTATCACAGACGCAGTGTCCCAATTTCTGAGAACGCATCATGACCGACCTGCGTCGTTTCATATCGGCAGTTTGCATAACAATACCCCCATAATGTTAGACGCATAAAGATAAAAAAGGTTGCTGTGGGATGAAAAATAATCAAGTTGAAAGCAGAGCAAGGGCACTGATTATAAATTTATCCTCGTCTTTCAGAAGTGTTCTCATGTCAAGGAGAACCCTGTCATCCTTGATGCGGGCGATGATGGGCGGCTCATGGCAACGTAAAAGATAGCACAGGCGGTCTGCGGATAAATTTGGGCATGTAACTGCAAGGAGCCATGTCTTGAGTGCGACGTGCGGGAGTGAACCGCCACCCGTTGCGCTTTCTCCCTCTTCCATACTGATATTGAGTGAAGGATTCCTTTTTGCAACCGCGCGCTTTATTTTCATGGCGGTTCTGCGGAGATTCTCAGGCTGAGTGGTGAGCATGCGCAGTGTTGGATTTTTTGAAAGCAACTTCTCAGGGTCAAGAAAGAGACGCAGGGTTTGCTCCATCGCCATGGCGGTCATCTTGCAGACGCGGAGCATCCGCGCTAAGGGATGCTTCTTTATTTTTTGGATGAGTTCCTTTTTTCCGAGAATGATGCCTGCCTGCGGACCACCGATGAGCTTATCCCCGCTGGAGCAGATAACATCTGCCCCCGCCTCAATGCTCTCCTGTATGGTGGGCTCTTTTGGAAGTCCGTATTTTTCAAGATTCACAAGCGCCCCGCATCCAAGGTCATCAATTACAAGGATGTCGCGCTTCTTTTTCAAATTCACGATGTCTGCGAGAGGCACATCCTCCGTGAATCCCACAATGCGATAGTTGCTTGGATTACAGCGAAGGATTGCGCCCGTATTTTCGCCGATGGCGTCCTCATAATCGCGCAGGTGCGTCTTGTTTGTGGTGCCGACCTCCACCATTATGGCGCCGCTTTCCCTGATGCAATCAGGCAGACGGTAAGAGCCGCCGATTTCTATCAACTGCCCGCGCGAGATGATGACCTCTTTCCCCTTGCAGAGGGCGGAAAGGATAAGCAACGTTGCGCCAGCATTATTATTGACCAGCATTGCCGCCTCGCCGCCCGTGAGCATGCAGAGGAGGGTTTCCGCCATGAAGTTCCGCTTGCCACGCTGACCCGTCTCAAGGTCAATCTGGAGATTGCAACAGCGATTCAGTTGAGCAAGCGCCTGCACCGCATTTTCGGGGAGGACAGCCCGTCCAAGCCCGGTATGGAGGATGATTCCTGTGGCATTCACCACAGGTCTGAGACGGTCAAATTCGAATTTATTGAGAAAGAATTCCGTTTTCTGAACTGCGGTTTGCAGGTCGGGAGCGGCGTCGCCCTGTTTCAGATTTTCCCTGAACCAGTCTAATGACTTGTTGATGGCATCCATGACAAGAGGACGTGAGTGCTGAAGAATGAGGTTTTTGATACGCTCCTCTTCCAGCATGATTGACACCGAAGGCAGATTCCTTCGTGGGTCATGGGCATTTTTATTCATTTAGAATCCTTAAAAAAAAGAAATTTATTCACCACGGAGTCACAGAGTGCACAGAGATTTTCCAATATTTTCTTTGTTTCATTATTCTCTGTGTTCTCCTTGCCTCTGTGGTGATTTCTATTTTTAAAGCCTTTTGATTATTCTTTTTGTCTGGCGGAGGTGAATGGGAGTCGAACCCACCCGCCACCGTAAGGCGACACAACGGTTTTGAAGACCGCGAGAGCCCCCGGGCCCCTTTCACCTCCGCTTTTTAAAATCTTGCATATGACTGCAAAAAACCATGACCGAGTTCTTAAATCTGTTCAAGTATTTTTAAAGACGGAAGGTATCATGGCGCATAATACTTCCAACTCAGGAAGATTTTTTTGCATTGCAGAGCAGTCCAACGCCCGGATAATTTGATGGCAATAAAAAATCAAGTAACGAAATGATACGCATAAAAATATTTGAAAAATCACGGAAGATAATATTGTCGTCGCAGGGGGATTGTTTTGCGGTCAAAGGGTTTGTAGTTCTCAATGCTTCCCACACGTGCCAGTCTGAGGGAATTGCGCAGAACTTTGCCACCCGAATCGCTGAAATATTCCGT
>Ga0172362_10000906_pt1 | contig 25074 bp, 26 predicted proteins | sample LakKivs1_kivu2a2_FD_114534 | JGI IMG/M metagenome (GOLD analysis project Ga0172362, IMG submission 114534) | Sediment microbial communities from Lake Kivu, Rwanda - Sediment s1_kivu2a2 | ecosystem: Environmental > Aquatic > Freshwater > Lake > Sediment | place: Rwanda: Western Province, Lake... | reverse complement strand
CTTAGCAAAAGTAGCGGCCTTCTGACCGCTACTTTTTTTGTTTTTATCTTTTCCAGACTGACTCTATTGCTTTTGAGTCAGCCTCTTTTAATTTAATCAGCTAGAAGAATTTCATCACCAGCACCGAGATGATAATACACAAAATTCCACTCAACAAGCCCAGGATGGTTAGGTGCATAGAGCTGCTTACCTTAATGACGAAGCTCACCCGCTCATTGGGGCTCATATTTTGGAAACCTCTCGCATTGAACCTGTGTAAATAGCTCATCTCCTGGCCTGCCCCCATTCGAGAAAATACGCCTGCCACGATAATCAACAAACCGGCAATGAAAAATGCATTGCTGTATTTCTGCGAAGTATTCCATTGATTAAGATATCCTATGGTTCCGATTGCGCATCCAGCAATGAAGGCAAGCAACACAGCTTCTCCTGACAATAAGAGCGTGGCTTTAATCACCTGCCGTTTCACACAGTCCTCTTGAATTTCTTTACAGCATATCGCTTAGGGTTGCAAATGATACGTTAAGTTTACTCCATAATTAAATGCGTTACTCTTGGTCGACGAAGGTTTGCTCTTGCCATGAATACTTTAGATTGCTCTCGTAAGTAGTATTTCGAGCATAAGCACTCGAAAAGGGCATACATATCTTTGTTACCTTCTACTGCGAATAATAGCATGCCGCCATCTCGATCGATTTCGTTGAGCAGCATTTCCACATCAAAGATGCTGCGCCACGTTTCCAGCGCCTCGGTCAGAAATACACAGGCAGGTTAATGAGGTTTGTCTGGCGAAGGCTCATCCCACGCTGACAGGAAATTATAGTGCAGTCAAAGCCTTTCTTTATTATTCCCGGTGGGTGCGAAAATGTCTCATTCCATCGAGAAAACGATGGTCGGGATTCGCCCCTCGACCTCCTTTATACTGGCCTATCCTCACAATTCACGCATGTACGTGTTGTTGTTGCCAGCCACCCACACCTTGTTATCCGATAAATAGATTACTCCACTGCATTGATTGATGTCACACTCTTCGCTGTAAAAAAGCTCAGCTCGCCGCTCCAATGGGATTTTTGCCCCTTCAGCCAGGCCTTCGAGTTCCTCCTGGTATCGTGCAGGCAAGTTGCGCAGCCAGAGTAATGCTCCAGCACGCACCTTTGCAGATCCTTGCGAATAGGTTGCGCGGCAATGGAATGGTTAACCACCTGTTCGAGTCTATTACCCATCATGCGCCCTACGCTGTAACCGATTGCGCGCGCAATGCCTGTTACGTGGCGTAGCCGGGGAGATGTGTATCATTCATCTACTGCCTCACTTTTAATGGCTAAATATTTTTTTCGCCCGGTTCACATTATGCGAGATTAATGATGCACTCTTACATTAATTTACCACCAACAGGTATATAAACTAATCACACCATGAATTAAAAACCGACACAGCTGCGTAAAAAGAATACTAACGATTTATGGAGCGTATTTTACGAAATACCCCTGCTTATCGAGGGAGAGCACTCGACCCGTCCCCGTAGGGGAACCTGCAACCTGGCGGTTAACAGTTGAGTAATTTTTGCGAAATCCCCGACAGGGGACCGCTACAATATAAAAACACTCCTTCTCCGGAGTGTAGTAAGCTCCTCGAGCAGGACTCGAACCTGCAACCTAGCGGTTAACAGCCGCCCGCTCTGCCGAATTGAGCTATCGAGGAATGAGGCGTCGTGATTATAAGCGTAAGGATAAGCAGTGTCAAGGATTCCCCCTTTCACAGGCGCATTGCCCGCCTAAGCACCTGCTGATAAATTCCCCCCTAGCCGCTGGTATAGCCTTCTTCGGATGGCGTGATCTCCATCTCCTCCAGGATGCTGTACAGTAGTTCCAGCAGCACTTTCTTCACCGCCTCTTTATCCCTGGCAACGCAGGGCAGTAATTTTACCCGCGGGCTGAGGCGTAAGGCGATGCGGATGTCATCGATCTCCCAGGCATCCTTGTTATCCTGCTTGTTGGCGGCCACCACGTAGGGCGTGGGTGCGTAAGCACGGAAGGTTTCCAGGATATTGCGTGCTTCCCTGAAGGTCTCCGGCCGTGAGCTGTCTACCATCACGATAAATCCTAGCATCCCCTCCGAGAGGATCTCCCACATGAAGTCAAACCTGCGCTGCCCAGGGGTGCCAAACAGGTAAAGCACCAGGTTTTCGTCAATCGAGATACGGCCGAAATCCATCGCCACCGTCGTCTGGTCCTTCACCCGCTCCGACTCGGAGCTTATCTTCCTTTCTGTGGATACTACCTCGATTTCGCTGACCGACCTGATGAACTCGGTTTTCCCCGCATTGAATGGACCTGTGACTACCATTTTTACTGTCTGCATGTTGGCTTCTTTTCCACGTTGTGGCTATGATCCATCATATCGATCGAATCTTGCTGATAATGCGGTCGATCAGTGATTTGAATTCGGTTTTATTGCCCTGGGCCGGGTTAATGCGGGGCAGGGTCTGGGGAGCAGGTTGTTCTGGCTGCTCCACGGGTTGCGGGACAGGCACTCCTTCTGGTCTCACCATCTCCACCAGCCCCGCCTGGATGAAGCTGAAAACAATCCTGCGGATTTCAAGGTCATTCTTGTTGGTGGCCTTGGCGATCTGGCGGATGGTATTTTTAGGGTTGATGAACGATATGACCTTCCACTCATCTGCGTTGAGGTTCAGGTTGCGTAAATTGACTCCTGGTCGGTCACTGAATTTCAAGGCCATTTCCAGGCTGGGAATCTCACCCTGCAGCTGCTCCCACTCGCGCATCTTCCGCGTGCCCTCGATGATCAGGTTCTCCAGGTTGATGCGCACGGTGATTTTATCCATCGGCGGCAGCAAGTCATTGTCGAAGTGGAATAACCCCTCGCTCCAGGTGAACAACCGGTTTACCATGCCCAGGTAATAGGTTTGCAGGCTGGCTAGGATCTCTTGCTGGCTCACCAGGTTTGAGTTAATCAGCAACAGACCCAGCTCCTTGTCGCTCATCCCCCCCGACCGCTCATTGATCGCCCGTACCTGTGCGGCATTTAATTTCTTGGCATGGTAAAGTACCATCGTCAGGCCGGCTGCCTCGGCGCCATTCCTTGCAAACGATAACTTCCCCTCGCGAAAAGAGACCAGAATCTGCTCCTGAGAACGCTCCACCACCAACGTTCCGGTTTTTCGTGCAACATTTACCAGGTTGAGCAATTGGGTTACTGAAAAATCGCGTAAATTGCCCTTTAAAGCCATTCTAAGGCCTCCTGCGCCTTAATCACCACAGAGGTAAAAAGATTATACAATCAAGAAGATGCAACGTCAAACAATTAGGCGCTTTTCTTAATAAACTTGACATTTTTGAAAAGAGGTTTATACTTTTTTATGTAAAAACACACGCACGGGGAGCCTGGTCATCCTGGGCTGAGAGGAGATCCACAAGATCTCGACCCGCGAACCTGATCCGGATAATGCCGGCGGAGGAATCGCAAAAAAACATACTCCTTCCACCGGCATGGTGGGAGGAGTTTATTTTTAATGACTCGCGCTATCATCTTTGCCAATGGGCAGATGGAATCACTGCCCGCAGCAATTCGTGCAATACTTCCTTCCGATTTTATCATCGCCGCCGATGGGGGTGCCAGTCATTGCCAGGCATTCGGCATCACTCCCAACATCATCATCGGTGATCTCGATTCGCTGCACCAGGCACAGCTGTCAGCTTACCGGTCTGCCGGGGTGGAAATTATCCAGCACCCCAGCCGTAAGGATGAAACCGACCTGGAGCTGGCCCTTCAGCTGGCCTCAGATCGTAAATTCGCACCGGTCTTCATCGTGGCTGCCCTGGGAGCCCGCTGGGATATGACTATTTCCAATGTCTTTCTGGCTGTCCAGGAAAAATTTGCTGATTTACACATCCGCCTGTTGGATGGTGATCAGGAAATAGCCTTTCTGCGTGGCGAGGCAAGCCTGCATATCGATGGCAGGCAGGGTGATACCCTATCACTCTTGCCGGTCAATGGTGACGCCGTGGGTATCACCACGCGTGGCCTGGAATATCCCCTGGTTGGTGAAGACCTCAATTTCGGCTCTCCACGTGGAGTCAGCAACCGAATCGTGGATGCACACGCCCAGGTTTCTCTCAAGACAGGGATCATATTGGTATGTCTGCTGAAAAGTGGGAATGAATAACCAGATTTTATCCAGGGAAAGGGGTGCAATATGAAAACCAGACTATTTTATTCATTATTGGCTATTGCTTTGTTCCTATCCGCTTGTAGCCCTGCCGCCACCTCGCCGACCTCGACCAGTGCTGCACCGCGCACGTTGCTCGTGATGACTCATGATTCATTCTCAGCCTCTCAATCGGTGATCACTGCCTTCGAGACGGCTAATAACGCGAAGGTTCAGTTTCTTGCCTCGGGTGATACGGGCACCGCATTGAATAAAGCCATTCTCGCCAAGGATAACCCGTTCGCCGATGTTTTTTATGGTGTGGATAACACCTTCCTCAGCCGGGCGCTTTCTGAGGGCATCTTCATCCCCTATAAATCATCTATGTTGGCTGAGATACCCACTAAGTACCAGCTCGATCCACAGGATCGTGCTTTACCAGTCGACTGGGGTGATGTCTGTCCCATCTATGATTCGCTTTACTTCATCCAGCACAATCTCCAGCCACCGCAAAATCTGGAGGACCTTGCCAAGCCGGATTATAAAAATCTGCTGGTGGTGGAGAATCCCGCCACATCTTCACCGGGACTGTCTTTTTTGCTGACCACCATCGGCCATTTTGGCACCGACAAACACCTGGATTATTGGTCCACTTTGGTCGCGAACAACGTTACCGTAGAAAATGATTGGACCGCCGCTTTTTACACCGATTACACCATTTCAGGCGGTGATAAACCGATTGTAATTTCCTACAACTCAGACCCAGCCTTTGAAGTGCTGCAAGCCACCACCCCTGAAACAACTCCTCGCACCCAAGTGATTACCGGTGACGACTCCTGCTTCATGCAGATCGAATTTGTGGGTATCCTGGAAGGCACGAAAAACCTTGACCTTGCCCAAAAATGGGTCGATTTCATGCTCTCGCCCACCTTTCAGGAAGATATGCCCCTCCAGATGTATGTCTTCCCGGTGAATCCCAACGCCAGGCTCGATCCCACGCTGCAAAAATTCCTGGTGGTGCCAGCAAGCACGGCTTACGTCAACCCTGATGAGATTGCAGCCAATCGTGAGGCCTGGATCAACGCCTGGACGGAGACGGTCTTGAAATGATTTTGAAGCGCAGCCGGTCTCTAACTATTATATTATTGTGGCTGGCGCCATTGTGTTTCCTATTGCTGTTCTACTTTTATCCCATGGCGAGTATCTTAATGCTCAGCTTGGCACGCTCGCAGCAGGGACTGTTTGCGCCATTTGTGGATGCCTTCAATTCACCCATCACCTGGCATACCCTGGGCTTTACCTTGTGGCAGGCGATCCTCTCTACCCTGCTTACCCTGCTGGTCGGCCTCCCAGGCGCCTACCTGTTCTCTCACTATAATTTCCACGGCAAGTCCCTCTTGCAAGCCCTCACGGGAATCCCCTTCCTGATGCCCACCCTGGTGGTTGCCGCTGCTTTCAACGCGCTACTGGGTCCCAACGGCTGGATTAATATCGGGTTGATGCATCTCTTGAATCTGGGCACTCCCCCCATCCAATTCACGGATACCCTGGTTGCCATCCTGGTCGCCCATGTGTTTTATAACACGACCATCATCCTGCGCATGGTGGGGGATTTTTGGTCGCACCTCGATCCCCGCATTAACCAGGCTGCTCGTATGTTGGGTGCCAATCGCTGGCAGGCCATCCGGCAGGTTACCTTGCCCATCCTTGCCCCTGCCATCGCTGCCGCTGCGTTATTGGTATTTATTTTTGATTTCACCTCTTTTGGTGTCATTCTCCTGCTTGGTGGCCCGCATTATGCCACGCTAGAGGTCGAGATTTACTATCAAACGATTAGCTTGTTCAATCTCCCCATGGCCGCGGTTTTATCGATTCTTCAGATCACCTGCACCCTCAGCTTTACCCTGCTATATACCCGCCTGATCAGGCGCCTCTCGCTGCCTCTTGCGCAAAAATCACTGCGGGTCACCCAGCGCAAGTTAACTACCCTGCGCAGCAAGATTGTGGCGGGATTCATAGTGGCAACCCTCTTTACCTTGTTGATCCTTCCCCTGGCTTCACTGGCGATGAGGTCATTTATCAGCCTGGCAGCCAACCAGCCGGGACAGGCGGTTTTTTCCACAGGTTTCACCCTCGACTTTTACAAGGCTCTCGGTGTGAATACCAATCAATCCATCTTCTTCACCCCTCCCTCCACAGCCATCGCTGTCTCGCTGGCTTATGCCGTAGCCACCGTGATTTTAGCCCTGTCGCTTGGCTTCCCCGCTGCGCTGGCTCTATCACGCCACAATAGCTCACCTGTCAGTCACGCTCTGGATGCGCTGTTGATGCTGCCCCTCGGCACCAGCGCCGTTACCCTTGGGCTGGGCTTTATCGTCGCTTTGGATAAGCCTCCCGTAGACTTACGTGCCTCCTTGTTGCTGGTGCCTCTGGCTCACACCCTGGTGGCTTTTCCCTTTGTCGTCCGCAATCTCACCCCTGCCTTACGCAGCATTCGCCCACGCATCCGCCACGCTGCCTCGGTGTTGGGTGCCACGCCGGGCATGGTCTTCCGCTACATTGATCTTCCGCTCATCGCACGTTCAATTTTAGCGGCTGCCATCTTCGCCTTCACCATCTCTTTGGGTGAATTTGGTGCCACTTCCTTGCTTGCGCGCCCTCAATATGCCACGGTGCCCATCGCCATCTACCGCCTGATTTCTCGCCCGGGTGAGATAAATTATGGGCAGGCGCTGGCTCTCAGCACCATTCTCATGCTGGTTGCCGGCGCGGGCATGTTCCTGATCAACCGGCTTCGGATTGGCGATATTGGTGAGTTTTAACCTCTATTTAGTTTTAGGCTGAGCTTTCATGGGTATCTTGTCTGTTCGTAATATCTTTAAATCATTTGGCAATCTAAGCGCATTAAAAGATATCTCCTTTGAAGTGGGTGATGGCGAAATCGTCACTCTTCTCGGACCGAGTGGCTGTGGCAAGTCTACCCTGCTTGCCATCATCGCCGGTCTTGAGCCCTCCGATCGCGGGGAAGTCTTGTGGAATAACGCTTCATTATCTGGGGTTGCACCTCACCTGCGCGGCTTTGGGTTGATGTTCCAGGATTTTGCCCTGTTCCCCCATATGAATGTGCATGACAACATCGCTTTTGGGTTGAAAATGATGAACATGCAACCGCAAGCCATTCAGCAACGCGTCCAAGAGATGTTAAAGATCGTCGGCTTGCTGGAATTTGCAAAACGGGATGTGAACACGCTTTCAGGTGGTGAGCAGCAAAGGATTGCCCTGGCACGCGCCCTGGCACCCCATCCTCACCTGTTGATGCTGGATGAGCCTCTCGGCTCGCTCGACCGCAACCTGCGCGAGCGCCTGGTAACCGACCTCCAGTCGATCCTACATCAGATGCACCAAACTGCCATCTACGTCACCCACGACCAGCAGGAGGCCTTCACCATCGCTGACCGGGTGATCCTGATGAATTCCGGTCACATCGAGCAAATCGGTACACCCAGGCAGCTCTACCAGGACCCCTCATCCATTTTTGTCGCTCGCTTCCTTGAAATGACCAATATTATCCCGGCGATGATTCAGCGACGCAATGGTATCGCCATGGTCTCATCAACCATCGGTGATTTTCCGGTGGATACTGTACTGGAAGGGGAGGTCGACATTCTGGTCCGTCCAGACATGGCCAAAATCGACCAGCCGGGCGCCTGCAAGCTTGAAGGTATCTTCACTGGGGTGGCTTTCCGGGGCAGCACACAGCGCATCACTATTATGATAAATCATACCCCGCTGGTTTTCGAATTTCCCTTCTCCACAACACTTCCCGAGATTGGCACTGCGATGTCGCTCTGTCTTAATCCTGCCGCTGCCATAAAAGTTTTTCCCAGGTGAATCCTAAATATTGGCTGCAAGTTTACCTTGCGGAAATGCTTTTTTGGAACCTTTCCGACAATTTTCCGTCTTTATTTTATACACGGCTAATCTTGGGTTGGTGGCATGCATAAACGAATTTTGATTCCTATCTTTATCACTCTCTTGCTGCTCGGCGCTTGTGTGCAGGCATCGCCTGTCACCCCTTCGCCGACCCCCTCCAGTGGCATCCAGGGTAATGTCACCGAAGGGCCCACCTGCCCGGGTCCAGTGCCAGTTGCTAGCACACAGTGCCACGATCGACCATACCATGCCACAATACAGGTATTGAACTCTGACCGGCAGATTATCACCCAATTTCAGACTGATTTGAACGGTCATTTCAAGGTCTCGATTCCGCCAGGGTCCTATATCCTCCATCCCCTCCCAGGGCAGCCCTTTCCCCATGCTGTGGATCAAACTGTAAATGTTAATGCCAACCAATACACTCAGGTTGCCATCGTGTACGATACCGGGCTACGCTAGCGTATTTTTTCGCCAGCATTTTTAGATGTATGCATAACATCACTGTCGTGAACGATACATTGCTTTTTGTCGCCTGCTCCTGCGCCAAATCCAATAAATGGTTAGCAGTGCTGCCAGGATCATCATGGCTGCGATAAGCACTGGCACCACCGCAGAGATGAACGAAAGGATTGTGGAAAGCGTATCCTCTGCAATGCTCACAGGTACGTTTGCAGCCCCACCGGTCGTCGCCGTAACCGCCGGCCTGACCACCAACGATTTGACCGTGTGGACGGCTCCTGCCACCAGCAGCCCCAGGATAATCGCTAGCACCGGGTGAATTTTGGTGATGATCTGGGCGCTGGCTGCAAACACAATCGCGCCGGCAGCCGGGCGTACAACTGTCTGGATGATATCATTTGCATGGTTGACAGCTGGAATTTTATCGGCAAAAAACTCAACCACTGAAAGGACCACCAGTACGCCAATTACCCACCAGCTTTCTAATGCGTCCCAGGGGGCATTCAATGTGATCAGGTCGGTGAACCTGCCTAACAATGCCACTACCAGCAATGGGATGTATGCATTCAATCCCGCGCTGGCTGATAGGCCAAAAGCGCTGAAAATATCCATGGAATACCCTCCACACTTCCTGACATTACCTGTAAAAGGTGATATTCAGGCGATCATTTTCAATACGAGCACAATTTTCATATTATAAGTGAAAGATTTGGCAAATACCGCTGAATGCGGTATGATAGCGTTTTGATTTATCCTCGGAGGAGATTATGACCAAACGTGCATTAATCGGAATATTGCTCGCCATCCTATTGGTGGGTTGCGGTCAGGCTACCTTAACACCCACTTCACAGGTGACCTCGAAACCAATCACCAATACAATAACGCCCAGCGCAATACCCACGGATACTGCCACGCCTACCTATACACCCACACCGACCCAATCACCCACTCCTACCGAAACGCCCACTCCGGTGGTGTACGGGCCGACCGGCTTTCCAGAGAACGTCGATCCACTCACCGGGCTACCCGTCAGCGACCCTGCCGTGCTAGATCGCCGTCCGGTGGCTGTGAAAATTAATGTCGTTCCCCGCTACTCCAATCGCCCTCCCTGGGGCCTTTCTTTTGCTGATATTGTTTACGATTATTATCACAATGACGGGTATTCCCGTTTTCATGCCATATTCTACGGGAATAACGCCTCCGAGGCTGGGCCTATCCGTTCTGCACGAATGCTCGATTATGACCTGGTTCACATGTATCAAAGCATCTTCGCTTATGGCAGTGCCGATCCACTGATTAACCAGCGTTTGATGAATTCTGACTTTGGAGACCGGCTGCTGCTCGAAGGTAATACAGAACCGTGCCCTCCCAGTGGCTTAGATCCCTTCTGCCGGTATGAGCCGCAAACCAAAGATCTTCTCGTTGGGGATACAGCCATCATGAGCTCTCTCGTCACCTCATGGGGGGTAAGCAATGGTCGTCAAAACCTGGATGGCATGCTGTTCGATCCTCAGGTACCTGAAGCCGGTGTGGAGGGCAGCAAAATATTTGTGCGCTATTCGGGTGATAACTACACTCGCTGGGATTATGACCCAACCAGTGGAGAGTATCTCCGCTTTCAGGATGATGTCTTTGACACCGGTCAGGGTGAGGAGTATGCGCCCCTCACCGACCGTTTGAATGACCAGCAGATCAGCGCTTCGAATGTGGTGGTCGTCTTTGCCCGTCACGAATACTACCAGCAACCGCCCGCTGAAATCATCGAAATATTATTGAGTGGCACCGGAACCGCCTATGCTTTCCGTGATGGTCAGATGTACCAGGTGCAATGGAGCCGTCCCACGGTGAATTCTGTCCTCACCCTCACCTACGCCGACGGCACGCCCTTCCCCTTCAAACCAGGCGTCACCTGGTTCCAGGTGGTCAGCGATATCACGCCGGTATCCCAGGATGACACCCAGGCCTGGCACTTCAACTTCGTCATACCCCAAAGCTAAAAAACAGATCTGGCAATCCACGGAATTGTTGCGCATGGAAGAAATTCACCAATAATAAGCTAAACATCCCCTTCTGATCTAAAAAAGGCTGGGTCAACAGCCTTTTTATTTTAAAGCCCAAGTAATATATTTTTAACCAAGCCCGGGCCTTGATAGACCAGGCCGGTATATAGCTGCACAAGCGTTGCACCCGCGTCCAGCATCCTTCGAGCGCTGGCACCATCATGGATTCCCCCCGCACCGATCACCGCTAAGCTTCCCCGCGTAGCCTTCTGGATCTTTTCGACCATCGAAAGGCTGCGGGTGAATAATGGCCTCCCGCTCAACCCTCCTTCTTCTCGTGCAAGAGCCGAGCTCACTCCCTCGCGTCTGATCGTTGTATTGCCAGCAATCACCCCATCCATCTCGTTCGCCATGAGCACTTCGAGGGCCTCAACCAGTTGGTCATCCTCCAGATCGGGCGATAATTTAACCACTATGGGAATTCGCTGCTGGTCACCTGCGCTGATGGTTTTTCTTTCCTCGTTCAGCAACCTCAATAACCGGTCCAGAGCTTGCTTTTCTTGCAATCGCCTCAACCCAACCGTATTGGGTGAGCTGACATTAATGGCCAGGTAATCGGCGTGGCTGGCAAATAATCGCAGCAAGGAGAGGTAATCCGTCACAGCCTTGTCAATGGGTGTGTCCTTATTTTTCCCAATGTTCACCCCCAACACCAGGTTTTGGGGTCGCTCTTTTAGAATCTGCTCCAGCACGAAATCTGCCCCACTGCCCGGGAAACCCAGTCGGTTAATCAGTGCATGCTCCCTTGGCAAGCGGAACAGGCGTGGCTTCGGGTTGCCTGCTTGTGGTTTCGGTGTCACCGTGCCAATCTCGATATGCCCGAAACCCAGGCATCCCAGGCCCTTCCAGGCTATCCCATCCTTGTCGTACCCCGCTGCCAACCCGATTGGGTTGCGGAAATCTAACCCAAATGCGCTCACCGGCTGGTTGGGTGCAGAATAAATGTGGTTAAGTAAGGTATTGATTGGGCCGATATCACCGGCAGTGCGGATGGCGTGCAGTGTAAGCTGGTGAGCGGCTTCTGGCTTGAGCCGAAACAACAGCCAGCGGAAAAATGGATACAGGCTCACTGGTTCGTGCTTATGAACTGCCGGGCCAGTTCAATCTGCTCTGCTGGCACCTGGTGATGCTGCTCGTAATAATCGAGCAGCTCGGTCAAGGCGATCACTGAATGAAGCCGGTATCCTGCGTGCGATAATGCTTCCGCGGCACCCGATTGCCGGTCGATCAGCACCACAATATGCCTTACTTTTAATCCGTTGGAGGTGAGCTTTTCGATCGATTCGAACTTGCTGCTCCCAGTCGTGGCCAGGTCATCGATGATTACGGCGCGCTCGCCCGCATGGTACAACCCTTCGATCTCAGCCTGCGTGCCGTAACTTTTCGCTTCCTTACGCGGGTAGATCATCGGCCAGCCCCCTTGTATGCTGATGGCGGTGGCAATCGGTAGGGCAGCATAGGGTAGGCCTGCCAGGCGGTCGAAGGTCAGATTTCGCAAGATGGGCAGGTAGGCTCTCGCCACCTCTTCAAGCAAGCGCGGGAAAGACACCAGCTGGCGCATATCTATGTAAATCGGGGAGACCATCCCCGATTTCAGGGTGAACTGCCCAAATTTAATGCAGCCTGCTTTCAGCAAGCCATCCGCCAGGCGTGCCAGAGCGGTAGGGATCTGTAACTCGCTGGTTGCACTTGCAGGCTGGGAAGCTCTGGGTTGCACGGTTTCCCTTAATTCGTTGATTGTTTGCCTGATTCCTTCGGCAGCTCTGTATGGGTTTGTAGCTTTTGAAATGCCCCGCGATACCGGAATCAATAATCCCATCCCATCCCGTCGTATCCCGGCGCCCACTACATTTTCCAGCTCTCCTCCCTGTGCTCCTACTCCCGGCGCCAGGATCCACAGATCGGGGGTCAGCTGCCTTACCCGCTTTAATGCCTCCGGTTGGGTGGCTCCCACCACCAATCCCAGGTTGTCGTTTATGTTCCATTCCTGCGCCAGGAGTGCCACTTTTTCATAGATCTGGAGGTTTCTTTTTCCCCCGTTCTCACCCAGGTCATCCACCACCCATAAATCTTGCAGGTCTGCCGCTCCGGGGTTGGATGTCTTGCATAGCAAAAACGCTCCATGCCCGGCGTCAGCCAGGAATGGCTGGATGGCGTCTCTTCCCAGGTATGGGTTGACGGTAATCGCCTGTGCTCTTAATTGTCTGAAGGCTGCCTGAGCATACGCCTGGGCTGTGGAGGCAATATCTCCCCGCTTGGCATCCAGGATTACCGGGATGGAGGCAGGTATTTCAGCGATCACATTTTGCAGTGTATTGATTCCCGCTGCACCGAAGGCCTCGAAAAAAGCAATATTGGGTTTAAAAGCCGCCGCGAATTCCTGGGTTGCTTCGATGATCCGCAAGCAAAATGTAAAAACGCCCTCAATGGTCGCTTCAGGTAGCTCGTCAGGATGAGGGTCGAGACCCACGCACAGCAACGAGTTCACTTCTTGCACACGTTCAGTTAACCTGCTGAAGAATGACATCATTAAGCCTTCCCAAGCACCATCGCCAATAAAGCCATCCTCACATATAGCCCATATTCCATCTGCCGGAAGTATGCCGCTCGTGGGTCAGCATCGAATTCCATGCTGATCTCTCCCACTCGAGGCAGCGGGTGCATCACGATCATCTCCTGTTTGGCTTGTGTCATAAGCTCGGGGTTGATCACGTAAGAACCCTGGACGCTTTCATATTCTTCAACACTGGCGAAGCGTTCTTTCTGCACCCTGGTGACGTACAGCACATCTGTATCGGGTAGGGCTTCATCCAGGCTGTTATATTCTTTTTGGGGCATGGTGCGGGGTAACTCATCGATGATCTCGGCTGGTATGCGCAGGATTTCAGGAGAGATATAGTTCAATTGCACATCGAATAAGGAAAGTAGTCGCGCCAGTGAATGCACCGTACGCCCGTATTTCAGGTCTCCCAGCATGCTAACCGTCAGACCGTCGACCTTGCCCATTTCTTCACGGATAGTAAACAGGTCAAGCAATGCTTGCGTGGGGTGCTCGCCGGTGCCGTCGCCGGCATTAATGATCGGTTTTTTCGCATATTGGGCCGCCAGTGCGGCCGAGCCGGTTTCCGGGTGGCGCAAGACGATCACGTCTGCATAGCATTCCAGGGTGCGCACTGTGTCTGGAAGCGATTCACCCTTAGACACCGAAGAATATCTGACCTCGTTGATCGGGATTACGCTGCCTCCCAAGCGCTCCATGGCAGATGTAAATGAGGAGGATGTACGTGTGGATGGTTCGTAGAACAGGTTGGCCAGGATCTTACCTTTCAACAGGTCAAAAGTACCCACGTGGTCCACCATGGTGTGCATCTCGTGGGCCACCGCAAAGATGTACTCCAGGTCTGAACGGGAGAATTGCTTGACCGAGATGATATCCTTGCCATACCAGGGTGCAGTCCGCTGGTCGCCAAAAGGTAGGTGTGGATTTTGATGCTTGGGTGCGTGTGAATTTACGCTCATTGATTTTTCTCCTATATTTAAGACTTATTACAGCTGGTCTGTCTGCCTTATATCCCGGCCAAATCCAATTGGTGCCAGCACTTTACCATCTTTGTATGCTTCAACCCCTCGCAAGACCACCCGCTGCACCTTTCCTCTGACCTTCCAGCCTTCAAACGGTGTCCATCCACAACGCGTGAATGTGTCAGCGGCATGCACCTCCCAATTCACGGCAGGGTCAATTTCCACCCAACTTTCCACTTGGTCTGGGATATTGAAGATCTTCCTTGGTCTACTGCTCATCTTGTGGATCAGGTTTTGCATGGTCAGCCGTCCTTCGTGTACCGCGGTCAAGAATAAAGGCAGGGCAGTTTCTAGACCCGGGAAACCCGGCGGAGGCTTCTCGCCATCCTTTTCTTCCACACTATGCGGGGCATGATCTGTAGCAAAGCAATCGATGATCTCCAGGTGCTCCCATAATGCCTGCTGGTCGGCTTTCGAAGCTAAACGCGGCCTGACTTCGCTTCGGCCCCTGCCGATAGAAGATACATCCTGCTCGTTCAGGAACAGGTGGTGCGGCGTCACCTCGCAGGTGACCGGGATGCCTTTCCTCTTGGCTGCCTGGATCAGCAGGATTTCCTCCCGCCGTGCCACGTGGGCGATATGCACCGGCCGGTCATAGATGGCTGCCAGTAAAATCACCGCTGCCATCGTTCTACCCTCTGCATGCGCAACAATTGGGTTTTTGCGCGGCCATTGTTTGAAGTGTTCCATCCACAATGCCATATCATCCAGCCGAAGCGGCCCGTAGGTCTGGTCGAGGTACATTTTCAGGCCTGCCGTGTGAGGCGCCAGATTCCGTTCTACTCCCAGGTTGTCGGGGCCTGCTCCCAGGAATTGCCCATAATCGCAGCGTGCTTTTCCTTTTGCCGCCTCCAGCGCCATCACGAGCGTGTTTTTATCAGTCACCGGGGGCTGGGTGTTGGGCATGGCTAAGATGGTGGTAAAGCCTCCTGCCAGCGCTGCAGCTGTGGCGGAATCCCAATCTTCCTTATATATGGCGCCCGGCTCCCGCACGTGCACGTGCGGATCGATCATCACAGGCAGGCGGATCACGGCCCACCCCCGGCAGGTAAAAAAATAGAGCCACAAGGGCTCTCAGGTTTAAGAAAAATATCGCCCACATGTAACATAACTTCGGGGCGATATCGATCTAAGCAAACAGGTGGCTTTTTTTGTTTCATTCCGCCCGATTTTACAGCGAATTTACCACATGTCAAGGGAAAAAGCCCCCACTTTTTCAAGTGAACAGCTTTTCCAACCCTTCCATGGCCTGGAAATCGGTTAAATCCAGGTGCAGTGGCGTCACCGATACATACCCCTGCTCTAGGGCGCCGAAATCCGTGCCCTCGTCCGGGATGCCGGTAGGCGCATCACCCCCAATCCAGTAATATGGCCTGCCCCGGGGGTCCACCCTGCGGTCCAACCGGTCGCGGTAAACCCTCAATCCCTGCCGTGTCACCAGTGTGCCTTTCATTTGTCCTATTTGCATGTACGGAATATTCACGTTGAGCAGCATAAGCGGTATCGTGCCATTTTTGTTCAGTGCAGCAATGAGCTGGTGTGCAACTTTCGCAGCCGGGGCATAATCCAACCTGTCATGGAATTCCTCCGGTGCATGCAGCGAAAAAGCCATCCCTGCCACCCCACCAATATATGCCTCCATGGCAGCCGTCACGGTGCCCGAATATGTCACGTCATGCCCGATATTGGCGTTCGGATTGATCCCCGAAACCACCAGGTCGATCTTCTCGGGGATAAAGCCCAGCAACCCCAGCGCCACGCAATCGGACGGCGCTCCATCCGATGCCCATGCTGTACTCCCGTCTGCAAGCGCAGTTTCCTTCACTCGCAGTGGGCGGTGCATGGTCTTCACATGTCCTGAAGCCGACCAGTTATGATCCGGCGCCAGCACGCTCACCTGCCCTAACGAGCGCATTTCCTTTACCAGCGCCAGCAATCCAGGGGCATTCACACCATCGTCATTGGTAACCAAAATATGCATGCGGAGATTATAACAATAAACCTCTTGTTAACCATTGCATTAAATCATGGTCGATGCACACCATTGGTTTCACGATATTTCCTGAATTCGTCGAAGGCCTACCTTGCCTATGAAGAAATTGCTGTTTCAACCGATGGAAATGTGTGATTTTATTAGCTCATCCATATCACTACCCCTAATCTATTTATTATTTGATGCAAAAATCCCATCCTCATACCTGGTGGTAAAATCACTTCACTGCTCTATGCTAATCTTGGAGGGATTCTCACATGTCGGCTACCATGAAAAAAACAATCGGTCTGTTAATGACCTTCCTATCCGCCATCGGATTCTTTGTGAGCATATTTTTCATGGTCGAGATATGGCACTACCGCCTGCCAGTCACCAACCAGCTCGAATCAGGCCTGCAAATTTCATCAAGCATCCTGCAAACCACTGACGATGGGTTGGTGGTCATCAATCAGGTCGTTAAAAATGTGTACACAAGCACCCAAACTCTTAATGAAGCCACCATCGCATTCGGTCAGGCTATGACCAGCACCAGCCAATTCATGGGCACCGCCGGTAACCTGGTGGGTGATGACCTGGTCAGCACCATCACCAGTACCCAAAGAGCCCTGAGCTCCGCCCAGGCTAGCGCTACGGTGATCGATGATGTTCTCACCGGCCTATCAAAGCTGCCACTCATCGGTTTATCCTACCAACCCACAGTTCCGTTGAACACCGCCCTCAGTAACGTGTCTGCCAGCTTAGATCCCGTGCAGCTATCACTGAAGCAATTCCAGGGTGATCTACAATCCACTCGAACAGATATGCAGCTGGTTGGTAATCAGATTTTGGGCTTGAACACCCAGATTCTCACCATCAACCAAAACTTATTACAGGCCGAAACAACGATCGCCAATTACCGCTCGCAGGTGAGCACATTGATCGCTTCCATTGATAAAGCTCGATCCTCCCTCCCCACCTGGATCACTGCGGTTGCCTGGGTACTCACCCTGCTCATCGTCTGGTTGGTACTGATCCAGGCAGGCACCTTTCTCCAGGGCATTTCATTTATTACCGAGCAGCCACCTCGCTCAAACGAGCAAGACCAATCCACTTAACCTGACATTCAATCTGTAAACAGGAATGGGCAAGATGATCGATATATCCATCATGATAGAAGGCCAAAACGGGCTCAATTGGAAGCGCTGGCAGAATATCGCCTCGCTGGTAGAGACCTGTGGCTACACCGGTTTATACCGTTCCGACCACTACACGAATGCCAACCCTCCAGACCTGGATTCATTGGAGTGCTGGGTTTCGCTCACCTGGCTCGCTGCTCATACCCAGCATATCAAGTTCGGACCACTCGTCACTCCCATATCATTCCGCCATCCCACCCACACTGCCCGCATGGCTGCTGCAGTGGATGATCTCTCAGGTGGCCGGCTAACCTCGGGGATCGGCGCCGGCTGACAGGAGCGTGAGCATGCCAATTATGGCTGGGAGCTGCTGGCGCCCAAGGAGCGCTTCAACCGTCTGGAAGAGGGGTTGGAAGTGATCACCCGTTTCTTGCAAAGTGATACCCCGTTCGATTACACTGGCCATTATTACCATATTCACGATGGCATCCTGTTTCCTCGCCCCAAGCGCCCCGGAGGTCCCCCCGTCCTGGTAGGAGGGAATGGCATCAGACGTACGCTTCCGCTGGTAGCCAGGTATGCACGGGTTTGGAACGCCATGCTCATTCCGCCTGACGAGATCCCACCCCTGAATGCCAGGCTGGACGAATACCTCGTTCGCCAGGGCAGGCATCCAGGTGAAGTACGTCGCACCCTGATGACCGGCTGTGTCTTCGGCGCCAGTACAGAGGAAGTTGAGCGTAAAGTGCACCTGCGCACGCATGGTCAGAGGACTATCGCTGACCTGCGTAAGCGCGGCACCGTTGTTGGCACGGCTAAGGAGATTATCGAGCAGTGCCAAGAATTGGCTCGCATCGGCATTCAGGAAGTGATGCTGCAATGGCTGGACCTGGATGACACCCACGGTCTGGAAGCCATGGCAGATGGAATTCTTGGTCAGCTTTAGGTATAATACCCAGGTAAATATACGGGATCATACCAGGAGGAAAGCCAATTTTGACACAATCCCTATATTCCAAGCTTAATCATCATGCATAGAATAGATACCTTTTTTACCCCAGGCTCGGTGGCAGTCATCGGGGCCTCTACCAATCCCGAAAAGCTGGGGTATGCTGTGGTGAAGAACCTGCTGGATGGTGGGTATTCTAAAAAAGGTAAGGTCTACCCCATCAACCCTTCAGCAACCGAGATCCTGGGTTTCAAGGTCTATCCCACGGTGCTGGAGGTACCTGAACCAATCGACCTGGCTGTCATCGTCATCCCCTACACTCATGTGCCTGAGGCCTTGCGCACCTGCGGTCAAAAAGGCATCCCTTCGGCCATCGTGATCAGCGCTGGTTTCCGTGAGGCAGGCAAGGAAGGCCTGGAGCGTGAGCTGGAACTGGTTGACATCTGCCACGAATACAACCTGCGCCTGATTGGCCCCAACTGCCTGGGGGTGATCGATTCTTTCACACCCCTGAATGCTTCCTTCGCCGCCGGTACCCCGCCCTCAGGCCCGATGGCTTTCATGTCGCAATCCGGTGCCCTGGGTACCGCCGTGCTTGATATCGCCCTGGCAGGCCAGCTGGGCTTGTCCAAGTTCGTCAGCCTGGGCAACAAGGCTGACGTCTCTGAAATTGACCTGTTGCAAGCCTGGGTCAAAGATAAGCACAGCAAGGTGATCCTGATCTACAGCGAAGGTATGCCCAGCGGCCAAGAATTCATCCGCGTAGCCCGCCAGGTCACCCGCCAAAAGCCAGTGGTGGCCATTAAATCAGGGGTCACACAATCGGGTTCCAGGGCGGTTTCCTCCCACACTGGCTCTCTGGCCGGTTCCGAGCAAGCCTACCAGGCCGCCTTCCATCAGGCTGGCATCCTCCGCGCCGAATCGATGGAATCTCTCTTCGATAAAGCCCTTGCTCTGGGCTACCAGCCGCCTTTGAAAGGCGATCGCATCGCCATCCTCACCAACGCCGGAGGTCCTGGCATTCTGGCTACCGACGCCCTTGAAAAAAGTGGCCTGACTCTGGCTCGCTTCGAATTGGAGACCATCCATGCCCTCGAGCAATACCTGCCCGATGCTGCCAGCGCCGCCAACCCGGTGGATGTGCTTGGGGACGCCCGTGCTGACCGCTACCAGTTCGCCCTTGAACAGATCGCCGGGGACCCCAACGTGGATGGCATTATGGTTCTGCTTACCCCTCAGGCAATGACCGAGATTGATGATACTGCCAGGGCGACCGCCTCGGTTGCCAGCCACATCGACATCCCCGTCCTGGGCTGCTTCATGGGCGAAGCGCGCATCCAGAGTGGCATCGATATCCTTACCCAGAATGGCATCCCAAATTATCCCTTCCCCGAACGGGCTGCCAGCGCCTTCAAAGCAATGTCTGACTATCGATTGATCAAATTGCGACCCCAGCTTGAGTATAACAAATTTGAAGTGGACCAGGAGGTCGCAAAACAGGTCTTCGACCATGCCCGCAGTGAAAATCGCCTATCCATCGGCGATGCTGAATCTCGCCAGGTGCTGCAGGCTTACGGCTTGCGTATACCCAGCTCTGAAATCGCCGACACTCCCGATAAGGCGGTTATCATCGCTGGTAAAATCGGTTATCCTGTGGTGTTAAAAATTGCCTCCCCCGATATCCTCCATAAAACGGATATTGGCGGCGTCAAGGTGGGGCTGCAAAGCGCGGCAGATGTGCGCGACGCCTTCGAACTGATGGTCTACCGCGCCCAGCGTTACATCCCCGAGGCGCGCATCTGGGGCTGCCTGGTTCAGGAGATGGCACCCTCCGGAGGACTGGAAGTGCTGGTGGGCATGAACCGCGACCCCCAGTTTGGTCCCCTGATTACCTTCGGCCTGGGGGGTATCTATGTCGAAACTTTGCGCGATGTCACCTTCCGGGTGGCGCCGTTGGCGCGCCAGGAAGCGGAGGAGATGCTCACCCAGCTGCGTGCCCACGCCCTGCTTGATGGCGTGCGCGGCCAGCCTCCCATGGATAAGGCTGCTATCGTTGATGCATTGCTGCGCATCTCGCAATTGGTGGGAGACTTCCCCGAGATCATCGAGATGGATGTCAATCCCCTGATGGTTTATCATCAAGGGGAAGGAGCTTTAGCATTGGACATGCGCCTTGTCCTGAAGTAATTAAGGAGGAGAAACGCATGCATCCTGGTTTACAAGCATTGATCCGCTTATACTTATGGAAAGGGAATCAATATGAAATCACTGTATATCACCGGCGCTGAAAGGTACTCTGGTAAAACCGCAACCTGCCTGGCGCTCGGGATGCGCATGCAGCAGGATGGTTATAAAATTGGGTATCTTAAACCTCTCAGCCTGCAACCCTGGCGTATTGGGAATCGTTTTGCCGACGAAGATGCCGCCTACGTGAAGCAGGTGCTCAACCTGCCGGCTGAGCCATGGGAGCTCTCACCCATCGTGATCACCCCCGAATTCCTGCACGAGCAGTTGGTCAACCCCGGCCGGCAAGACTTGATGGCTAAAGTGGTGGAAGCTTTTCAGAATCTGGGGCACGATAAGGACATCCTGATCATTGAGGGAGGCGGCAGCTTGCGTGAAGGGTATGTGGTGGGCTTGCCCACCGTGGGTGTGGTGAACAAGCTGGGCAGTCAGGCGCTGGTCATCGCCAAGTATCGCGAGGAGGTGCGCATGTTGGATGATGTACTGTCCACCCAGGCGCGTCTCGGTGAGGCGTTCTGCGGCATCCTGATCAACCGTGTGCCCGAAGATGCCAGTGATTTTGTCAACAAGATCGCTGTCCCCTTCCTGGAAAATAAAAAGGTCAGGGTTTTTGGCGTGCTGCCTGAAGAACGCGGCCTTTCTGCACTGACCGTCGGCGAGCTGATCCGCCTGCTAGAGGCCGAAGTGCTCACCAAATACCAACGCACCGAGGCCCTGGTGGAGAACCTGACCGTGGGCGCCATGACTGCCGAAGCAGCCCTCAGCCGCTTCAGGCGTGCCTCCAACAAGGCTGTCATCACCGGTGGCGACCGCACGGATATCCAGCTGGCAGCCCTGGAAACTTCCACAACCTGTCTGATCCTCACCGGCAATCTGCGTCCCAGCCCGTTGGTCATCAAGCAGGCCGAGGAATTCGGTATCTCGGTATTACTGGTGCGCGCCAACACCATGGAAACCATCGAGCAAATCGAGAAATTCTTCGGCAAAACCCGTCTCGGCCAGAGTGCCAAGCTCAAGCAATTCCAAACCTTGCTGGAACAGCACCTGGATAAGGACCGGCTGTATCAAGCCCTGGGTTTGCTGTAGGGCAGGGTCTATTTGTCAAACCATTCGGAACATTGGGGAATCGAGATCCTCCATCCCACTGTTGGGAAGGGTCTTATTATCAAACCCAGCTGACTGTTGGGGAGATCTTGAGAGTCCTACCATCGGCTTGTTGTGGACATGAGACCCTCCCTTTCAATCCCCCACCGCACTGTGCTTCATTTATATGACGCCTGTCGCATTCCCATCCATAAGCATCTTAACCAACAATTCTCTCATCCAGGTTGCTGTTGGGTGATGCAGTGGATATTCCCACCTCCCAGCAGGATCTCGCGTGCTGCGATGCCCACCACCCTGCGCTCAGGCATTAGCTTCTGCAGCTTTTCCAGCGCTGGTTGATCATGGGGATCATCAAATGTCGGAACTACTGCACCCCCATTACACAGGTAAAAATTGACATATGATGCCGCCATCCGCTCTCCGGCAATTCGTGGCTTGCTGCCAGCCACCACCTTTATGCCTCTCGCCTCTTCCTGGCTGATCAACACGGGCTCCGGCTGGTGGAGTTTGTGCACATCCAGCTTGCGTCCTTGTGCGTCCACACTGCCTTCCAGGCGCGCCAGGGCTTCCCTGGATATCTCGTACTGCGCGTCAGCCTGGTCGTCGGTCCATGTCAGCGCAACCACACCCGGCCTGATGAAGCAGCACAGGTTGTCTATGTGACCGCTGGTTTCATCATTAAATACTCCCCTACCCAGCCAGATGATCTTGGACACATTCAGGTAATCCTTCAACAGCTGCTCGATCTCCTTTTTCGAGAGGGTTGGGTTGCGGTTGGGGTTCAGCAGGCATTCTTCGGTGGTGATCAATGTGCCCTGCCCGTCCACGTGGATGGATCCCCCTTCAAGTACGATGGGGGCGCAGTAGCGCGCCAATCCTTCCAACTCCAGCACTTTTTTCGGTACTGCATCATCCAAATCCCACGGATAATATAACCCGCTTTCCAGTCCTCCCCACGCATTGAACTTCCAATCAATACCGCGCACCGCCCCGCTATCATGGAGGATAAAAGTCGGACCGCAATCCCTCATCCAGGCGTCATTGTTCTCGATGCGCACCACCTGCACTTGTGCTGGTAGCTTCTGGCGTGCATTTTCCACCTGGCCCGGGTTGGCGCCCACGCACACCAGCTCGAATTGGCTGATTGCCTGCGCAACCTCAGTGAAAGCCTTTTGGGCAAACGCGGCAGCTCCGCGCCAGTTATCGGGGCGTTCAGGCCACAGCATCCAGGTCTTGGTGTGCGGCTCGAACTCCCCGGGCATGCGGTATCCATCCATTGCAGGGATTGAAGTGAGCAGCTCTGACCGGTTAACCATCGAGCTTACTCCCCTGGCATTATTTTATTCAGCATGGCAGTAATTTCTTCTAAATGGAAGGCTCTCTTGCTGTCGCTCGGCCGCTTCAAACGTGGGTACAAGAAATACACCAGCAGGCCCTTTTCCGTGTGTAGGCGGTTTTCTGACTGGTCGAAGATGATCGAGCGCGGGTGGTCCATCACTTCATCCGTCACTTCCACACCCCTTGAGGCCGGCAGGCAATGCATGAACTTGCAGTGCCCGGGCGCATTCTCGAAAAGTGCCAGGTTCACCTGGTAGTTGGGCATGAAGGCTGTCCTGCGCTCAGGGATTTGCTCTTCCTGGCCTACCCACCACCATAGGTCGGTGTAAATAAAATCGGCATCTCGCACCGCTTCCACCGGGTTCTCCGTAAATCTCATTGTTCCACCCGATTCTGCGCAATTATCCTGTGCGCGCCGCCGCCATTCGACCGGCGCCTGGTATTTTTGGGGTGCTGCCTGGGTGAAATGCATCCCCAGGCGGGTGGTGATGAGCATCAGCGAGCTCAGCACATTGGTGGCATCTCCAATAAAGGTAACCTCGGTCTCCTCTAGCTGCTTGCCATCCGGCAGGTGCTCGATCATGGTTAGCACATCGCACACCGCCTGGGTGGGGTGGTTGTAATCGGTCAGCCCATTGATCACCGGCACGCTGGCAAATTTCGCCAGGTTGGTGATGGTTTCGTGCTCCAGCGTGCGTGCCATGATCCCATCGCACATCCGCGATAGCACCTGGGCGGTATCGTAAAGTGATTCCCTCACCCCCAGGTGGATTTCGCCCGGCTTGAGGTACAGGGCATGCCCCCCCAGCTCAATCATAGCCACTTCGAATGAAACCCGCGTGCGCGTGGAGGGCTCTTCGAAGATCATTGCCAGCGAGGCATCCTCGAGCAGATGCGGTGTGCAGCCCGCTCTATCTGCTGCTTTAATCAGGTGGATAAGCTGGAGGATGTCCAATAACTCCTGCTTGGAAAAATCCTGGGTGTCGATGAAGTGCTTGAGCGGCATAGTGTTCTCCATAAGTAAATTCTTTATAAGCTGAACTTTTAAGCCTCTTTAATTTTCAGGATCGATGGAAAAGAAAATCAGTATTATTATAGTGTATCGATATTGGATTGATAAGAGAACGCATTTCATTCTACAAAATTGATTCATGATTTTACGATAGGAAAGGATGTCGATTGATCACATGAATGTTTCTGAAGCAATTCGCATGAAGAGGGCAGTTCGCCAATTCAACAACCAGCCTCTTTCCGATGCATCCATCCATGCTATTCTCAATGCCGGACGGCGCTCACAGTCATCCAAGAATACGCAACCGTGGAATTTCATTGCCATAACCGATAAGGCCATCCTAACCGCATTATCCGGGTGTGGTGCCTTTGCCAGCCACCTCGCCAGGGCGGCTATGGCAGTCGCCATCGTCCATGCAGACCCTGGTGAAAAGTTCCAGCTGATGTTCGACATCGGCCAGACCGCAGCCTATATGCAGCTTGCCGCTTGGGAGCTGGGCATCGCCTCATGCCTTGCATCCATCTACGAGCCCGACAAGGCTCGCCAAATTCTTGGCTTCCCCGCTGACCTGGACCTGCGTATTGCCATTTCTTTCGGCTATCCGCAAGATGCTGAAGTTCTCGCGAGCAAGCCAAAAAAGGGTGGACGGCGTACTTTCGAAGAAATCGTCCATTGGAATAGGTGGTGAGCTCGTGGATTGAAACCAATTCCTCCCTGTTGCGTAAACATAGTTGAAACATACACTCACCCGGATGGTTTCAAGGAGGTATTGCATGTCAAGTAATAGTCGCAAGCCACTTCGGCGCTCTCGCTCCAACCGGATTTTTGCCGGCGTATGTGGAGGACTGGGTGACTTTTTCGGCATCAGCGCCTTTTGGTTCCGCTTGGCATTCCTGATCGCCCTTCTGCCTGGCGGGGTGCCGGGTTTCGTGCTCTACCTGGTATTATGGATCATCATTCCCAACGAATGATCCCCCGCAATTGTTGATATTGAGAGGCCGACCCAAAAGGTTGGCCTCTTGTCACTTTAAAATAGGTGTGATTCAATAGGGGGATGAAAAAGACAAATAAAGCAGTGTTCAAGAGATATGAAATGGCGCAACCCCAATTGTTG
>Ga0172362_10000905_pt1 | contig 25076 bp, 21 predicted proteins | sample LakKivs1_kivu2a2_FD_114534 | JGI IMG/M metagenome (GOLD analysis project Ga0172362, IMG submission 114534) | Sediment microbial communities from Lake Kivu, Rwanda - Sediment s1_kivu2a2 | ecosystem: Environmental > Aquatic > Freshwater > Lake > Sediment | place: Rwanda: Western Province, Lake... | reverse complement strand
GCCCGCGATTCGATTCCTACGATGTTCTCAAACTGAGCGGCGAAGTTGGCGAGCATGGTATTGTCTCCGTTTGTGTTGTTTGTTTGTGTCATGCCATCATTTTAACAAGTGGAGCTAGTTTGTCAATAGCTTCTGAAGAAAATTCTTGCGGGCTTTTCCAGCATAGTACCCACGCAGGTACGAGAAGATATCAACATTTGTATACCACCCCTCGAATGGCATGGCAACATTACCGTCGATGCCATCGTCAAAGCCAATCTTATATGCTAGGTTGTTCATTCTCATATCTCCTTGAGTTGTTCTATATACTATATCGTCATCTATTCACTATGTCAATAGCCTATCTGAAAAGATTATGAGAAAAGAATTATGCTGATTGGCATGGAATTTATTTTGTGTGCGTTTGGCATAGCTCTAAGTCTATATGTAGTAAGGGGTTACAGCCAGTGGTTGCGGGCGGGCCGTCGCCATAAAGTCTTACATTGTAAGGGGTTAGTTGTCGTACCCCCGGTTTATTTGTTTGTTTAGGCTTTGTGGGGAGTATGGCTCAAAAGCTGCGGTGGTTCATACGCAACCGGGGCTCTTTTGGTGTATAGTAGGGTATCGGTTTTTCACTTTCATATTAGGTACTATATCATGCACTCAAATATTAGCAAGTTTCCAGTAATATCCAAAATTTATCGCACCTCTGGAATATACTACATCAAAAATACTAAAAAACAAGCAGCATACATTGGGTGGTCCACATCTGTAGGAAGAAGGATATCACAACACATCACCTATCTAAATCTTAATAAACACAAGAACAGCGAACTACAAAAAGATTGGAATATAGACGATAAAGATTGGGAGGTTGGTGTCCTTATATATGGAGATATTGATTCTACACTATTACTAGCTAAGATAGAGGCAAGTCTAATTAGAAGTCTGAAAAACAAACTGTATAATGTAAATGTAGTTGGAACAGATATAAAACTAAATGTAAAACAAATAGCAAGATTTAGGGCTTGTCAAAAACTAGATGATTCTGGGTGTATATTGTGGACTGGCAAAAAACATCACAGAGACGGATATGGCACATTCGCTTGGGGACAAGATGGTAAAAAACTAAAGATAAACGCCCATAGAATAGCTTTTTATTTGAAATATAGGTTCTTGCCAGACGGGTTATTGGTAAGGCATATATGTCACAATAAACTCTGTGTGAATCCAGACCATTTAATTCTTGGTACAGATTTTGAAAATAGTAATGATGGGTACGATAATCACGGGCGTCCTCCTACCATCGACATTGAAGAAGTTCGGAGACTTGTAAACGATGGAGTAAAAAGCAAGGATATAGCAAAACAAATGAAAGTAAACCCGGCATCTATTTACTATGCTATTAAAAAACATAAGATGAGACCAATACGAAAGTATACACGCTAGTATGATATATTGGCTTGGACGCACCTTTCTTTCTCCCAAATTTTGCGCAGCAAAGGTGTATACTATTATAGGTTCACACAACTATTTTTCTATATGAGGAACTAACATTGCCAATTGCAAGACATGGCCTAACAGGCAGTAAAAGTGATATTGGAACATCTCCTGCTCGCTTAATAAGTGATAGGAAGGTGGTTGTAAATGCTGGTGTACAGTTGGTGGCTAGTTCCGATAATTCAGAGATTATATGGGTTGGGTATAACGACGATATTACAGCGGGCACCGCTGATGCCACCGATGGTTTTCCTCTAGCCGCTGGGGCCGGTATGTTTATGCCAGTAAGACACCCTGCCGATATATGGGTGCGTAGCACTAGTGGTGAAAGTCAAAAAGTACATTATTTAGGTCAATAAGGAGAGAAATAGATGAGTTTGTATACTCCACCACCAGGTAGCGGCGCTAGCTCAGGAGGTAGCGGCTTGTCAGAGGTAGCAATCTCTGTCTCTTCACCTATGACAGTTCAGGGTTCTCCTATCACCCTTCTTAGTGAAGACCCAACTATTATACTAGGGGTATCTGAGGCTCTATTTAGCGGAAATAATGCATCTGTTATTCAGATAAAGCCAAATGGAGATAGATATTATTATATTCCAGAATTAGACACAGACGCAGCAAGAGGAACTACTCTGCATAATGCGCAGGCAGCCCATAGTATTGGTGATACGTTTGTGCTTGGACCTGGTAATTTCTTATCACAAAATACTGGAAATTATTCTTTTACTGGTTGTACTTTAATTGGACATGGTATGTATACCACAACCCTGCAACATCAAGGAGGCTTGCAGGGGCATACACTTACTATCGTTAGTGGTAGCGTCCATAACCTAGGTATTATTACCTCAAGCCCATCTATTACTAGAAGGGGATTATATATACACGGAGGTTCTCATGCTTACAATATATATTGCTCTGGACGTGCTGACGTAGATAGTTTTTCATTAATACAGGTTGGAGATGTACAAACAGTATTACAACCACAGTCTACTATACAGGGTTGCCGTCTTATAAACGGCACAATGCGTACAAGTAGATTTCAAAACCCTCTAATTAAAGATACTTATGTCCTAAGTGTTAGGTCTCCAGCTCTAGTAATGGGAAATAGCTGTGTTGTTAACTCGTATAATAATTACTATGCCACAAGTGGTATTGGTGATGGTACTGCTGGTATAGATGTTGGAGCCACAATACGTAATGTAGACGCTATTGGTTGTACACTTAATTCTTATAACGATGTTATTATTAACACAAGTGGGCGTAGTTGTGTAAACACCAGAAATGCGTCTGAAAACTATTCATTCTATAACGCTACCATTATTAATACTGTATATACTGGAGTAGCATGTACAACTAATTCTAATATTAGACTTATTGATTGTTATGTTAGCGGTGCGATGGATGGTATAGTTAGAACAACTGGCAATATATTTAGCTATGGTACTATATCAAATACTGCTCAGGGTATAATTGATTACGGCACATTTAGCCATACATCAATGCCAGCGGCTAACGCAACAACTAATGGTTACTTGACTTCTGGTGACTGGAATACATTTAATTCCGTCAATACCGGTATATCATATGGGCACATGAATTTGCTTGATGCCCAGCACGTTGTCTTTAATACAGGCAATATTCCAAGTGGTTCATATTCAACATTGTTTACTGTTCCAGCAACGCGCAAATATATCTTCCATCAGTGCAGAGTATATGGACCAGGCTTAACAGATGGTATTGCGTTTAGAGTAAATAATTCTTATTATGGTGAGTCTACAGATGTAGGATATATTGAAGGAGACTTGTTAGAAAGTCGTTTTATCCACGTATTTAATCCTAACGACGTGGTATCTATTCGTGGCGTAGAAACCGTTTCTCCGTTTTATGGTGGCGCAACAGGTGTGAATATGAGCGCACACATACTTTCTGTGCCAACTGGTATAAATATCCGCACTGTAACATTACAGTTTGGTAGTGGTACAACTCCGTTATACACATGTCCTGCCGGAAAAGTAGCGATGCTTTCTGTCCAAGAAGATAATGACGATTATTGTTTAAGGCTTGTAAACCACGCCAATATTAGTAGAACAGTAAATGTACACTATGTTCCTAGCGGCGGCGCTCCAAGCGGGGAAAACTTCTACCAGAGTATTGTTGTATTACCTTCTGGTAGCGGAATGGTTAGTACGGCTAAACTTGGAGGGGCATTGACCGCAGGTATGACTGTTACTGCCCAACTGTCAACAAGTGGACTTATTTCTTCTCACATCACGGTGTTAGAATATAACGCTTAAGATAGTAGTGGCTGAATAATATCCATATTTGCCACTGTTCCGTATAGGCCGATACGAGTGTCTGTTGGTGCTGCCGTATTGAACAGTATTTGTACCGGAATGTGTCCTTGTACAAAGATAGAAGTGTCGCCCGTAAAAACATAAGTAAAAGTATCTAGTTGTTTTACCCATCTTCCACTTCCTCCGATATCAATATATCCAATATTTGGATTTATATATTCGTCATCAGATACATTTCTCACAGTTACCGTACCGGTTACAGGTATAGATAGTGGGCGGAAAACCCCAGAGTTGTTTTGGAAATATACAGTTCTACTATCTGACAATAGAACTATTTCTGGCAAGTTGGTTACTGGTGACTTAACGGTTTCATATCCATATGAATATATGTATGAAAGACCTGTTGATAGCGTGGTTGAAATATCGGCATCCACAAAATAGTAGCCATTGTCTTTTGGATATGGCGGTCTAGATACCCATTTACCAACCACTCCACCTGAGTCTGCTGGCGGTATTACTCCAACAAGATTGACACCTGTATCGGCAGTCCCAGAGGTTGTGTGGTATAGAAACGATTTGTATGCATTCCTACTAGTTTCACCATTCAGATATGCAATCTGGATTGCGTTTAATTCCACAGGGCTACCAGTATTGTTATAGATAGCCAACTTCATGGACCTGTTGTTGATATCTGTGTTTGTGGGTACATCGTTAGCGCTGCGAGATGGGTATGCGTATGTTCTATTATACCCAGACGCAACTTGATAGCTTAATGAAAGTAGTGTTTTGCGTAGTCTTGGCCATGCTCTTTGAGAATGTATAACGGTATCGTTAGTTATGTTGCTTAATCCATAATAAGCATCGTTATTTTGATATACATTGTAATATACCTGTGATAACATACCTGTTAACGGCGCTAGGTATTTTGGGTCGCCGGTAATCTCATAAGCTTTCGCTGCTAATGAGGCATAGCTACTATACCCCTCTAATAGATTGCCTGTCAGATGAATATCTACCGTTTTTACAATCCACTGTTCTACGGTTTGGCCGTTATATGTAGTATTCGGGAATAGGTCTGCATATCGTACAAATGTATCATGCGCGCGCAACAGTGTGCCGTCTCTGCCTCCGGTTCCATATCCCCCATAATATCCAGACGGAGTTCCTGCGTTACTTCTAGTAGGGTCTGTCCAACCAGAAGGATTAACAGGAGCGCCATCTGGAAACATTGTTAGTAATCCACTGGTCCACCGATGAGCAGCCTCAATAGCCGCAGTTGAGCTATTAGGATACATTTCATAATAAGTTAACATCTCACCAACATTAACCACATTATCTCTAACATAAGCACCAGTACTATATGTTGGAACAAAATTGTTGAAAATGTTTTGCTGATTTGCTCCGTCTATCCATGCGTTATAAGCATCTCTCATCATTGGATTTGCGTCGATAAGCCAAGAATATATAAATCTACTTGGGTGTACAAAGTGATTTTGGAGAGCCCAATGTTCGGCATTGAAGCTTGTTTCCCGCACACCATTGAAACCAAGCCCGTGTACGGTATAGGCGTGTGCTTGCGTTCCAATATATCGCCCAGATAGGCTGGTATATGATGTGTTGTCGTGCTTAATTGTTGCAACAGCTCTATTATGGTCACAGATAATACGGGCGGTGTTTAAACATCCAGTATTGGCACTACTTAAGAATTGTAGATATGCTAGTTTCGCTAGGTTATAGTGGTCATTAGAACTTAGTCTATGATATGAGCCAGGAATATTGCTATATACTACATCGTTAAGTCGACCAGACGCTACAAAACTATTGTACGTACCACCGTATCTAGTCCAACCATAATCTTGTGCCAAATCGTTTGTAACAAATTTTGATATGGCCGCATTAAAAAGATTGTCATAGAAGTTGGCATAGTATTCATTGTGTGCACCAATATTTTCAGCAGCCTTAGCGCTTGCAGATGTGAGTGTTTCGCGTACACCGATAGGTTTATGTGTGAATAATGTTTGTTTGTCAGTGCCAGACGTTCCTAGGTTTATAGCAAAATCCATATCCATACTTAAACCATACAGGTCTGCCACTAATGCATCTAATAGATAGAAATTACTTGACAATAACCCGCTACATGTATTTATATATCCGGTTGGCATATTAACGTTTAATACCGATTGAGAACCAGAACCCTTATGTAGATATGCAAAACGGAAAGCATTGTTGTCTGCCCAGTCCGATGGTGTGTTTGTGTCGGCGCGACCACTTGGCCATAACCACACTGTAGTATTTCCACCGCTAGGTGTAACTGTAAATGGTAGTTTCTTTTCAAAGTTACGAGTAAGAACCTGTCCGGTAAAAGCATTGAATCTTAAACCAAGTGCGGCGACAAAGTTTTGCCTCATATCCGCCGTGAAGATACATGAATGTTGATATTTCACGATATCTGAATCGGCATTTGCTGTTATGTAAGTAACGAACTTACTTAGAGAAGAACCTCCGCTTGTACTTAGATTGCCCGACACTTTAACTACAATCTGAGAACGGCCAGATGATTCTATACTTGTAACGACGCCTGTAGGATTATATGTATTACCTGCGGCATCAACCATGAAATAAGAACCACTATTAATAATTGGGCTATTATTCAGAATAGTAAACGACGTGGTGCCGGTATCAATACGAATACCGCTAGAGGTACTAGTAGCACTTAGAGAAGTTGATGGGTTCGCAGCGAGTCCCGCGCCATATCTGAACTTGTATTCTGGAGAGACACCGCCGCTCCATTCTAGGTCAGAGTAGATATGCAACCATTTTACAGAGCCGTCTGGCCAATAAGATGCTGGTTGAAATTGTGCGGCCTGATATATTTCTTCTCCATCATCATACTGTGCTGTTAAGCGCATAGCATAATTAGGAGATAGGCTGCCAGATTCGATGGGTACTGAAAAGTGAGATGGCCATGTAGCGGTAGCCACAGGTTGCGCGATTGCGTCCAGTGTTATATAATAAGAGGTAGCACCTCCACCCCCGCCTCCAACCCGAACTGGGCTGGTGTAAAACCCATTAAGACCAAATATATCCATTTATACCCCTAGCATAGATAAAAAGTAAGGGGCACTTACGCACCCCTTCTATTTTAGAATACACCAATTACGGGGTAAACATAAACGTACTATCTCTAACCTCATTCCCTGATACAACAACATCAGAAGAATCATCAACCTGTACCGGACTATTCGGCCCGTCGGTTACAAGGTTAGTTTGGGATGGACGCACCTTGCATACGCCACGGCCAGCTTCCTTCTTTATCCCTAGAGCAATACGTTGCTTTCTTACTGTTTGCATGGACACATTCTTGTTGAACTTATCCTTCAAAGCGGCTGTAAGTTCAGCGTCTTTCATAGTTGAGGCATTGTCTAGCACGAACTGCTTTTCGTCGTCGGTCCAAGTGTTTCTTTTAGCCATTATTTTTCTCCTCTATAATACTTTTCCTAAAATGTCTTCTTCCTTTACAACATATATGGTCTTACCTTCGATGGTAGCCTTTGAAGCTAATAGCTTCTCGAATACAATCACGTCTCGCACAGTGTACTCATCACAATTAGCGTCAATGATATCAGCATAGACGACGCCTGCTCCAGTCTCGCGTTCCTGTGGTATATATAGACCGCCTGGAGTAGTTTTAGCCTTTTCTTGCTCCACTGCTGCAACGCGTCCTTTTCCTACTTTAATTCTCTTCATGATTAGTACCTATTAACGATTGATGAATCCACGATAAGTTCATATGAATTGAAGTTCTGGTTGACGAACCTAAACAATTCAGGTAGGGTTGTGAATTTGCCCTGTATATTATTCTCAAAGTCTTCCAAGTAAAACTCTTCGGCCCCATATCCTACAGTGATGTACAATCTTATCATATTTTCCTTCTCCTTTTGTTTAATTGTACTTTTTAAGGTATAATACTATTATACCACATTTATTCTGGAGAGAAAAATGACAGAGAAAATAATTCCAACAGAGGTTGTAACTAGGGCTACGGCTGCGTTACAGCAAGAAATAGAGAAAGAACTAAAAGTGGAAGACCCAGACAAGGATAAGGCCCAGGCGATATTGAATGAAAATTCCTGATGGATTAAATGAACAGGATGTCCTCACTGTTATAGATAAGGTTTGTACAAGGTTAGCATATAAATTTAAGTTCGGTTCACACAGTGTAGAGGATATTAAACAAGAGGGTGCAATCATAGCACTAGAGAGCTTAAGTAAATGGGATGGTAAACGTCCGCTTGAAAACTTTTTATATACCTGCGTTCATAATGGATTGTTTAATTTTAAACGAAATAATTTTCAGCGACCCGACAAACCGTGCTTAACCTGCCCTCTCTATAGGCCCAATGAGCTTAAAGATTGTTCTAAATATGATGATAAAATGGAGTGTGAGTTATATATCAAGTGGTATAATAGAAATAATAACAAAAAGAATATTGTGCAACCAGTTGATATAGACAACGTTAGGGATGAGTATGAAGAAAATATGAGCTTAGCAGATGCGACTGAAATTATTGAACATAAAGAGGTATGGACTATTATAGATAGATATCTCGACATTGAACTCAGAGCAGACCTCATAAAAATTAAAAGTGGCGTGAAGGTTCCTAAACAAAGACGCCGCGCAGTCGAGAGCGCCATAACTGAAATTCTAAAGGAGCATATTAATGAGCCGGAAGAGAGGTAAGTTATCTACTGAGGAGGAGAGGTTTATTCTTGCCTCTAAAGACCATTTAACAGTCGAACAAATCGCCGAACAAATCAATCGTACATCGGAGCCAGTAGCGCGATTTCTCAGAGAACATGCCAATATGTCCTCGTTGCCACAGGTCGTGGACGAGTCCTCTAATGATAATGAATTGCGTAAACATCTACGTTCTCGCCCGTATTGGAATGAGGTTAAAAAACAATTTTCAGATGATGAGTTAGAATACTTTGTCAAAGGCTGGGTTGAGTTTATGAAGCAGTTCCAGCGTGACACATACTGGTCTGAGGAGCTTGAGGTAAAACAGTGGCTTACGTTTGAAATTATTATGAATCGTTCAAATATAGAGCGAAAAAAGTCAATTGATGAAATTGAGCGTATATCTAATCTTGTAACAAAAGAATATCAAAAACCCGCCGAAGAAAGAGACCCGCAACTTCAGTTTTATGAAGAACAGCTTATGTTTTACAAAAATGCTATACAGGCATATACAAACGAGTTGACAAAACTACAAGCACAAATTAAAGACATTAAGCGAGACCTTAAAGCTGCTAGAGCAGATAGAACTAGGAGACTAGAGGAAGGAAAGCAGACATTTATTGGACTTGTTAAGATGTTAGATGAAGAATCTTTGAGAGAATCACACGGTTGGGACGCAGAAATAATGAGTGTTGCGGCTAAGAAAGCAAAGTTCAAACACTCAGAATATCATGAATTTTTAGACGGCAAGTTAGCGCAACCATTTTTAAACCACGAAACAGTTATAGGAGACGAGTCGGATGAGTAAGAAACTAAAGAATGAAGATGTGGACCTAGAGCGTACAGAGCTAAACGAAATCGTTGTTGCCAAGGATGTACAAGAGGTAGTCGTGCACCAAGACTTAACAACCAAAATCGACATTCCTACACCAACCCCAATTGTATTGGAAAGCAAGCGCGAATTTCCGCCAGCAAAACTACCTGAACCAACAGCGTTGGTTGATAAACCGGCGAAGACAGAAGAGTCGGTGAAGGCTCGTCATACTCAGCCGGTTAAGAATAATGGCGGAACAGTAATTACCAGCCCTGCAAATGAAAAGCCTAGCGCTGTTACTAGACAGGGCTTTATGCATAAGGCTCGTCCAGACAAAGGAATCAAGAACGTTTAAGGAATATATTGATGTCAGATATAGAAGCTCAACGCAAACAACCTCAGACTTTTTATCCATTACCAAACGATAGACTTTGTGTGGGTATGCCATATTCTTATATTGGGTATTGTCAAAAGGATTATCGCTGGGAGGTTTATAATTGGAGTCAGATAGAAAAATTTGATTACACAATAAAACCAATCGAAAGTCTTGGGCAGCAATTCTTACTAGAAGCAAAATCATTTCCACCAGCGAGTTGTTAAAGGATAATATATGCAGCGCAAAATAGCTATTATTACAGGAATCAGTGGGCAGGATGGGTCGTACCTGTCTGAACTGTTGTTAAAAAAGAACTATACGGTAATTGGTCTAGTTCGTAGAACTAGTACCAATACACATAGTAACTTTAAACATTTGAAATGTAATTCTAAGTTCCTAGTTATAGAAAGTGACCTGACGGACCCAAGCTCTATCAATATGATTATAAATCGTTATAGGCCAGACGAGTTTTATAATTTAGGTGCCCAAAGTCATGTTAAGACATCTTTTGACCAACCATCTTTGACGTTTAATATTAATGCGGTTGGCGTACTTAATGTACTAGAGGCTATACGGCATTTCTCTCCACATACTAAATTTTATCAGGCTAGTACGAGTGAGATGTTTGGGAGTAATTACAGCTTAAGTCAGCCTGTTGGTCCTGGTGGGCCAGTTGTTCAATTCCAAGATGAAAATACTCCATTTTCTCCAAATAGTCCTTATGCAGTCAGTAAAGTAGCAGCACATAGTTTAGTTAGTCTATATCGTCGTTCCTATAATATTCATGCTTCTGCCGGAATTCTGTTCAATCATGAATCAGAAAGGCGTGGAGAAGAATTTGTAACACGCAAGATAACTAAGTATGTTGCTAGGCTCGATGAACATCTAAAGGCTCATGGCGGATTGTTTCCTAAACTTATGCTTGGCAACCTTGATGCTGTGCGTGACTGGGGGTATGCCCCAGATTATATTGAAGCAATGTGGTTGATGTTACAGCAACCTAAGGCTGATGATTATGTCATATGTACTGGCGAAGCCCATACTATCAGAGACTTTTTAGATGCCGCCTTCGGTCATATTGGTATTGATGATTGGACCCCATATGTCGGCGTTGACCCACAGTTTTATCGTCCATGTGAGGTAGAATACTTGAAGGGTAGTTGTGAAAAGGCTAAAAAGATATTAGGGTGGTCTCCAAAGGTAACATTTAAAGAACTTGCAGCTAGAATGGTTGAGCATGACAAGAAACTACTTTGACACACAATATAAAAAGTGGCGCGCTGCTGTTCGTAAGCGTGATGGTCGTATGTGTAAGTGGCCTAATTGTGGGGCAAAAAGGGGTTTACAGTGCCACCATATTTTACCTTGGGCCGGTGCGCCATTCTTGAGATATTCTGTTTCTAACGGAATTACCTTGTGTAAAAAGCACCATAAACTTGTTACTGGTAAAGAATTAATATACGCTATGTTCCTTAGGGGTTTGATATGCAAATTATAATTGATACCAGAGAACAAGAAGGTATTTGGGAGTTTAAGGGTTTTGCTACTGTTCGCACCAAGGTCGAAACTGGCGATTATGCACTTGCTGGCCTAGAAGATAAGCTATGTATCGAAAGAAAGAGGACCGTGAGTGAACTTGCTAAAAATATCTTTGAGCCACGCTTCAAAGATGTTTTAACGAGAATGGGAAATTATCCACATAGATATATTATATTTGAGTTTTCAATAGATGATATATTAAGATTTCCAATAGGTTCCAATATTCCTAAAACATCATGGAATAAACTTAAGGCTAGCCCTGCATTATTAATGAGATTTATCTCTGATATTCAAGTGAAATATGATGTCCATGTTATATTTGCTGGCGATAAGGATAATGCTATGTATGTTGCAACTAATATAATGAAACGAGTACATGAAAAATATAGTAAGCAATAAGTATCTAGAGTCTTTTGATGCTGCTTGGTTAGACTTAACACCGTCAGACATCCATGAGATATTTAATCCTTTTATCAATATGAGCCCTGAGGACGCTGCTCAACCAGACAAGCATGTTGTTAGAATGATGCGTAGTCCTAAATATATAGGATTCGCTGCTAAATATTTACTTAATATTGAATTGCTACCAATTCAGATAGCTATTTTGCAGGAACTCTGGGTAAGGCCGTTTCCTATGTTAATTGCCTCTAGAGGTTTTGGTAAAGCCCTAGGACCACAGACGCCAGTTCGTGTTAAAAATGGGTGGAGGCCAATTAAAGATATAGAGGTTGGAGATAAGGTTTATGGTAGTGATGGTAAACTAGCCAATGTCACCGGCACAACTATACTACAAACAAATCTTAATTTCTATAAAATAACACTACGAGACGGCAGAACTATAGAATGTTGTGAAGACCATATGTGGAAAGTGTGGGATAAAAACAAGAATAGGAATAAGACACAGCCTATTTATAGCGAACTAACCACTAAACAATTGCTTGAACATTATTATTGGGAAAGAATAGATAGTAAAAGTAAAGAGCGTCATCTTACAAAAGAATATAGATATGCTTTACCCATTAATAAACCATTAATAGAAGAAAGTACTACTGTTGTACCAATACATCCTTACGTCGTCGGCGTATTGCTCGGCGATGGTTGTGTTACACAAAAAACTATCACATTTACTACAGCAGACCCAGAAATAGCTGAGAGGGTAAATAAATATCTTCCAAGAGGATATGTGGCAACAAAACAAAAATCTAACCAATATACATATGGTATCAAAAGATTAAATAAGTCGTTGAAACCATTTTACACACTGTGTCAAGAAATTGGTATATGGGGCCATAATGCTTCAACTAAGTTTATACCTCAATGCTATCAATATGGTTCATATGAACAAAAATTAGAGCTAGTACGCGGCCTAATGGACACGGATGGTTATTCGTCTAAAAGCGTAATAGAATTCTATACTATATCAAATCAATTATCTGACGACTTTCTAAATGTCGCACGCTCTCTTGGTTTGCACTGTAAACATTCTACAAAGAAATCTTGGCTTAGTGGTCAACAATATGCTGATTGTAATAGAATCTCTATTTATACAAAAGAGCCAATTTTTACATTACCTAGAAAACTAGCCTATGTAGACCACAATATATCAAAACAGGGTGCTTCAAAATATGATAAGGTTTTCATTACAAACATAGAATATGTAGGAAAGGGCGACGGCTATTGTATTTCAGTTGATAATGCTGATAAAACCTATATTACAAAAGACTATATTGTTACACACAATTCTTTTCTATTAGCGGTTTTTTCTATGCTTAAGTGTGCCCTAGTACCAGATAGCAAAGTTGTTGTCTGCGGTGCTGGTTTGAGACAGTCTAAGGTTATTTTTGAATACATGGAAAGTATTTGGTATAACGCACCAGTTTTACGCTCTATTTTCAACACGAACAAAGACGGCCCAGCGCGAGATATTGATAGGTGTATTGTTCGTTTGCACAATTCGTGGGCTATATTCTTGCCAATCGGCGACGGTTCTAAGATTAGAGGTTTACGCGCACATACTATTATAGCTGACGAATTTGCATGTCTAGATGAAAATACTATAGTAGAAACTAATCATGGGCTTATGCGTATTAAGGATACATTTATAGATGGCATACAGTTAATAAATAAAAATGGAGACATGGAGAGTCCGTCTAGTTTTATCAAAACCCCACCTACAGATGTATATGAGATTAAAACATCGAGAGGATATGGCTTTAAATGCTCAAACATTCATCAAGTAGAAACACAAAACGGTTGGAAGCTAGCTAAGAACCTAATAGATAGTGATTATCTAGTTTTCAAAAATCTATATACATTTCCATCTCCAGATAATGATATTATAGATATCAAAGACGCTTGGCTATTAGGTCTAGCTGTTGCTGAAGGTACATGTACTAAACACAATAGTCTCTCTATAAAAACTACTGATATTGATATAGTAAAAAAAATAAAGACAGAGTATAGTTCATATCTGCCAAAAATATATAAAAGAAAAGCATATGTTGACGCTCGCGGGTGGAATTGTAAACCATCTTATGAGATAGTTTTTAAGAAAGACCTTAGAGACAAATTTTATAAGTTCGGTTTAAATTACGTTACATCTCATCATAAATGTATCCCGTTTGCAATATTGCAGTCCTCAAGGGGTGTTGTTTTGTCGTTTTTGTCTGGTCTATTTGACGGCGATGGTTCTGCGTTTGTGTGGGAGAGTCGTGGTAAGAAAAGTCTTGGTGTGTCATATTACTCTGTTTCTGAACAGCTTGTTAATGAAGTACATATTTTACTATCTAAATTAGATATTATTGGAAATAAGGTTCTTCGTAGTAGCAAGCTTTCAAATCATAGCCAGTGGATGCTAAGATATAATGGAGAATACGCCCACCAATTATTTGACATGTTAGATATACCACGATGGAAGCATATAAATCTTAATGAACTAGACTTAAATAAAAAAGAAAAAAAGTATGGTGTAACATTTGCAAAAAATATGAAAAAATGGAAATGTGCTCCATATTATGCTGGTAGGCTGGTTGTTGTTGGTTATTACGACACAGAAGAAGAGGCTATTGCAGCATCTAAAGAGTTCTGGAAACTAAACCCGCCACTACTAAAAGTATCTTCTGTAAATAAATTGGAAAAACAACAAAATTTATATGATTATGAGCTTCCTATAACCAATAGTTTTTTTGGTAACGGATTTATACAACACAACTCAATCAACCCCCAAATTTACGAAACAGTTATTGGTGGTTTTGCTGCCGTATCGAAAGACCCTGTTCAAAATGTTAAAGACGCAGCTAAGAGAGCCAAGATGAAAGAAGCTGGGGTTTGGACGCAAGAAGACGAAATACGCTACGAGTCATCTAGGCGTGGTAACCAATCTATTATAACTGGAACAGCAGATTACGCGTTTAAGCATTTTGCCGAATATCATAGACGTTATTGTAATATCATTAATAGTAAGGGTGACCCCAAAAAACTGGCAGAACTGTTTGGTGACGATGTTGACGAGGCTTTTCGTGACTGGAAGGCGTACTCTGTAGTTAGAATTCCATATGAGCTTATACCTAAGGGTTTCATGGATGACAGGGTTGTCGCTCGTTCAAAGGCTACCATGCATATGGGTATTTACCAGATGGAATATGGCACCGTCTTTACAGAAGATAGTGATGGGTTTTTTAAGAGAAGTCTGTTAGAAAGCTGTGTTGCCACAGACTCAAAACCTATACAGTTACCATCTGGCCCTGTGTGGTTTGACCCAATGACCCGTGGTTTGATGGATAAACAGTATGTTATAGGTGTTGACCCTGCTTCCGAAAGGGACAACTTTAGTATTGTGGTTATAGAGTTAAGGTCTGACCACAATAGAATTGTTTATGCTTGGTCTACAAATAAGAAAAACTTCAAAGAACGCCAAGACGCTGGATTAACCGGTGAACACGACTACTATGCCTTTTGTGCTCGTAAAATTCGTGAGATAATGAAGGCGTTTCCAACCGTAAGAATTGCTATTGATACACAAGGTGGTGGTGTGGCTATTTTGGAAGCGCTGCACGACCCAGACAAAACCTACGATGGCGAACAGTTATTATGGCCTATCAAAGAAGAAGGTAAAGAAAAAGACACAGACCATAAGCAGGGTCTTCATATTATAGAAATGATTAACTTTGCTAGCGCCGACTGGACCGCCGCAGCCAATCATGGTATGCGTAAAGACTTTGAAGATAAAGTATTACTTTTTCCTCGCTTTGATAATATTACTATTGGTTTAGCTATTGAACAAGACGCCGCTAATGCTAGAGCTGCCGGTAAATCTGCTATTTACGATTCTATGGAGGATTGTGTTTGGGAAATTGAGGAGCTGAAAAATGAACTATCTACTATTGTGATGACAAAAACAGCTAACTCGAACCGAGATAGATGGGATACGCCAGAAATTAAAGAGGCGAATGGTAAAAAGGGTCGTCTGCGTAAAGACCGTTATTCTTCGTTGCTTATGGCTAATATGGTGGCGCGCACAATAAGTCGTACCGACGAACCTCAACCATTTAATACTGTAGGTGGTGCGGTAATGAATTTTGCTGTCAAACAAGGACAAGACCTACAAAATCAACCACTATATGGTCACCATGCTTTTTGGACACCTGTGGGTATTGGGTTCGGAATTTCGAGGTAAATGGTGTATTATAATTACGATGTGATTGTAATCCAATTAAGGAAAAAGTATGACTAAACGACCAACTCCGCAATCAGCAGCAGATTATGCCAAGGGTGACTTTGGTTCCGCTCCTACATATATTACATGGGCTAATGATGCTGAAAAGACTGCTGTGTTAAAACAATATAATAAAACACTAGAAGAATATGGTGGTTTTAGTATAGCTGGAGCATACGATTATAGGTCTAATGACTTTTCTAATATCCTTCCTGGAATTAATAGTAGACCTGGGTTAACCCGCGATAGATATAATAGTTTTCGTCCAGATGAGGCTATTGGTGGTAAGGGACATCAGCATATAATTCGCAGATGTAATACCGTATATAAAGAAGTTGGTATAATTCGTAATATAATGGACTTAATGGCCGACTTTGCATCAAAAGGCGTGAGATTAGTCCATAAGGATAAGAGAACAGAAAAACTATATCGAAAGTGGTTCAAAATAGTTCGTGGTGAAGAACGTAGTGAGCGCATAGCGAGTACGGCTATTAGAACAGCGAATGTAGTCATCAGACGCCATACAGCAAAAGTATCACCTTCTACTGTAGATAAAATGGAGCGTGGTTATGGTGCTGATATAGAAAACCCATCCACAATGGACTTCCGACCAGAACGCCGTGAGATTCCTTGGCATTACACTATTCTAGACGCAGGAATTGTAAATGTAGTCGGCGGCAGTCTAGCGTCATTCGTTGGTAAGAAAATGTATAGTATATCTCTACCAACAGAACTTCGTCGTAAGATTCAGGCTCCTAAAAATGAAGCAGAAAAACTTTTAGTTGCTCAGTTACCAGCCGATATTAGCAATGCGGCGAACACTAGCGGCGAGTATATTTTACCTCCAGAAAAAACAATTGTACTACATTACAAGAAAGACGACTGGGAAAGCTGGGCAACCCCAATCATCTATTCTATCTTTAAAGACGCGGTAGCTTATGAAAAAATGAAGCTGGCGGATATTGCCGCCCTAGACGGCGCTATTTCTCATATTCGTATCATTAAGCTGGGTGATATTGAGAACAAGATTTTGCCTTCTCCCCAAGCTGCGGCGCTAATGGCTAGTATTCTACAAGCACACCCAGGGGGTGGTACTCTAGATATTGTTTGGGATGCGGCTATTTCTATCGAAGAATCTAAGAGCGAAGTTTACAAATTCCTAGGTAAAGAGAAATATGAACCAATTCTTAATGCTATTTATGGTGGCTTAGGTATTCCTCCTACGCTTACAGGCACAAACGGTGCTACCGGCACAACCAACAATTTCATCTCCTTAAATACACTAATCGAGAGATTAGAGTATATTCGTAGTATGCTGGTAGAGTTCTGGAGTAAGGAAATAGAGATATTCCATAAAGCTATGGATTTGCGTGGTGAACCTGCTTCTATTGAGTTTGACCTGATGCATCTAGGTAATGAAGAATCTATGAAGAAGCTTTATCTAGAGTTGGCCGACAGAAATATCATATCTCAAGAAACATTACAGCAAATTTTTAGCCAGAATCCAGCTATGGAACAAGCAAGACTTAATCGTGAAACTAAAGAACGGGTTAGTGGTCGCCGAGTTCGTCAAAATGGACCATATGTTGAAGCCGAAGCTACTGAGAGTCTGCGTAAAATTGCTCTACAGGGTGGTATTGCTGCTCCTTCCGAGGTAGGTCTAGAATTGCAAGAACGCAAGGAAGGCGAGAAAAATTTGATGGATATCAAGATTGAGCAACTTAAAATGGCTGGCGACCAAAAAATAGCTCAGCAGAAACAAACTAAGGGTACGCCTGGCCAGGGTCGTCCAAGTGGAACTAAGGATTCTACTAAGCGTAAAACAAAGACTTTCACACCACGAAGTAAAGCAAGTATAGAGCTATGGGCTAGTAAGGCACAGGTTTCTATAAATGAGATGTTAACGCCGCAGATTTTAGCATTTTTTAACAAAAAGAATTTGCGCCAGTTAACGGCTGAAGAAGTAGAATATGCGGAAAAGATTAAATTTGGGGTATTATCTCATATCGAGCCGTTTTCTAAAATTGACGAGAAGGTGGTTCATTCAGCTCTGAAAGACGGCCCTATTGATTCGGAAATGTGGTATATTTATTCGGAACATCTACAACATATAAAAGCAGATATAAACAATCCGTCAGTAGATGACCTACGTAAATTACAGGTTTTTGCATATAAGGAGTTTTATATAAATGAGTAAGGTTTCTATTGAATTTGATACCAAAACAGATGAGTTGGTCGTAAAGGTAGACGGAAAAGAAATCGCTGGAGTTACTGATGTTAGTATATATTCATATAAGTACAGAGAAGGGTACGAGGATGAGTTAGAAACAAAAACATCTATAAGTATTACCACAACACAAAGCGGTGGTGATGATGACGACTTACGAACTGTAACCCATCTATGTGCTGCTTATAAGGATGATATTATAGCCAATAAACCTAAAAATACAGCAAAATTATACAAAGACATTCAAAACTATCTAGAGGGAATGAAAAAGTAATGATTCCAGTATTTAAAGATGAAATAGAGGCAGGAATAGCAGATAAGATTCGTGCAAACGCGTCTGTGGCTTTTTGCATACCTTTAATACCTATAGATAATCCATCGCGTGACTTTCTCACAAAGGCTATGGCTTCTTATCGTGGTTTAAAAACATCGGCTAGCCTTAACGACGGAGACCTGTATCCAGTTAAGTCAGTTCTTGTTTCGTCTTCATGGAATAGAAACGATGATATTTTTGATGCCCACGAAATGTGGTTAGCTAGACACACACCTATTCATAAGCCAGATAATATTAATCACAATGAACTAGAAATAGTTGGTCATATAGTGGATTGCTGGGCTGTGGATGATAAGGGCAATATGATACCAGATGATATAGCTATAGATGAACTTCCAAACCTATTTCATATCATTAATAGTTCTGTTATATATACAACCTGGAGTAAGGAAGAACAAAAAGCCAAAGTTGAAGAATTGATAGAACAAATTGAGGCGGGGAAAAAGTTTGTGTCTATGGAGTGTGTATTCCGTGGTTTCGACTATGGTGTTATAACGCCTGATGGACAAAACAAGATTGTGGCGCGAACTCAAGAAACAGCATTTTTAACTAAACACTTACGCGCTTATGGCGGAACTGGGTCGTATCAAGACCATAAAATTGGAAGGGTAATGCGTAGATTAACCTTCTCTGGTAAGGGGTATGTTGATACTCCAGCCAATCCAGATAGTGTAATATTAAGTAGTGAAAATACCGATAGTTTTTTCGCCTCAGCAGAAATTAATTCACTTTTTCTAAAAAATGGTGTATTAATTAATTGCAAGGCTAACACGACTGATAAACAGGAGAAAAGCGAAATGTCTGACGTTAATACAAAGGTTCTAGAAGATACAGTTGCTAACCTACAGAAGCAATTGGAAGCTGCAACGGCTGAAAACAAGAAATTGGCCGAGAGTCACACCAAGGCTTCTATCGACGCTCTAGAACAAGAAAAGAAAGATTTGGCACAGAAACTAGAAGCTGCCAATACAGAACTTACCTCAACAAAGGCAACCCTTGCAACAACTCAGTCATCTAATGAAGAACTAACAAAGCAGCTTAAGGATGCTAATGACGCCAAAGCAGCTTTGGAAACTGAAGTTAATAAGACAAAGCTAGAAGCTCTAAAGGCGAGCCGTATTGCATCTCTTGTAGAAGCTGGCGTTGAAAAAGAACAGGCTGTTTCAACAGTAGAACAGTTTGTTGCTCTAACGGATGACCAGTTCAAGGTTATTGCAGACCTAGCTGTAAAAGCTGCTTTTCCTCCTAAGAAAGATGAAGAAAAGAAGGATGAAAAGAAGGATGAAAAGAAAGACAAGAAGAATGCAAAGGCTGCTGAAGAATCTCTAGATAACGCTGAACCAGAAAAGGGTGCGGCTGGTCTAGAAGGTACTCAAGATGAAAATCAAGAAGAATCAAAAGCAGAATTGCTACGCGCTTCTATGGTAAAGTTTTTTGAATCACGCGGTATTGGTCAAACTGAATAAAGGAGATTATATAAATGGGTCTTAAAGCAGATAGATTAGTTATACAAGACGACATCAGCAAGTTCATGAATCACACCGCAGAGCGTGGTTTGATTGTATGTCATGATGGTGGTGGTACAGGTGTCGCACTTGACCAAGCATCGAATCTTGTATCAACTCCAACCGGTGGTTCAACTCCAACAGCAAATGTGTCTGGTAAGAACGCCGCTGGTCTTTTGATGAACGACGTTGTCAACCTAGACTTGACTCGTCAGCACATCAACTGGCACAAAGATGAAACACAGGTTGGTGGTAAGGTTACCCTTCTAAAGCATGGTTGGGTTCTAACCGACCAGATTGCAGGTGTAACTGTAGCTGCTGGTCAGAAAGCATATTTCAACGCAGAAGGTAAGCTGACGAACGTTAACCCAGATACCGGTTCCGGTACTTGGCCAGACAGCGTTGGTCGTTTTGAGAGCGCAAAAGATGCTGACGGTTTTGCTAAAGTTCAAATCAACATCGTATAAGGTTTGTAGTCACACAGGAGATAATATAAATGGCTGATAAGAAGAAGGTTTTTGAACCAACCCCAGAGATGACAGAACTTTTGGTAAGGTCTGGTTCTCTACGCAAAGACGAAGCCCTTGCTGCTCAGGCAGAATTGGCTAAGGCGCTAGAGGTGCCTCTAAGAAAGGGTCTGTTGTTTGGTAATGTCCTTGATGGCATTTTCCAGCCAATCAAGTTGGCTCAGTCAGCTACATCAGAATTTCCTTTGGATTTTCTAGCTCCTGGCCAAGAAAAGGACTTTGTGGCCTACACAATTCCTAATCATGGTTATATTCCTCACCGTCAGGTAGAGGGTGACTATGTAATGGTTCCTACTTACGATATCGGTGCAGCTATTGACTGGTTGCTAAAGTATGCTCGTGATGCACGCTGGGATATCGTTGGTCGCGCTATGGAAGTTATGGAAGCACAGTTCGTCAAGAAGATGAACGACGACGGTTGGCACACATTGCTAGCTGCCGGTGTTGACCGTAACATTGTTGTGTTTGACCCAGATGCAAATCCAGGTCAGTTTACCAAGAGAGTGGTATCTCTAGGTGGTATCGTTATGCGTAGAAACGGTGGTGGTAACTCAACTAGCACCAACCGTGGTAAGCTAACCGATATTTTCATGTCTCCAGAAGGCATGGAAGACATCCGTAACTGGAATATCGACCAAGTAGACGAAGTAACTCGTCGTGAAATCTACGTTGCAGAAGACGGTGCTATTAACCGTGTGTTTGGTAAGAACCTACACGACCTAGACGAACTAGGCGAAGGTCAGGAATACCAGAACTACTTCGAGAACGACCTTGGTGGTTCAGTACCTTCGGGCGACGTTGAAATCGCTGTTGGTCTAGACCTAACCAAGAACGACAGCTTCATCATGCCAGTGCGTGAACAAGTCCAAATCTTTGAAGACGACAATCTTCACAGAAGCAAGAAGGCTGGTTTCTACGGCTGGGCAGAACATGGTTTTGCTGCTCTAGACAACAGAAGAGTTGTTCTACTATCTTACTAATCGAAATTGATTATAAGCTTGATAAAAACGCCACAGCAATGTGGCGTTTTTTATTGGTAGGTGTAATATATAATATATGGCATACACAGAATTTACCTGCCGCGCAGGCGGTAATAATCTAAACGCTGGCACCTTTTCTGGTCTTATAGAAGAGGGTGTGAACCCGTTATTAATTTTTATTTCTGGTACTTGGGTTAATTCTACGCGTACTTTTACAGTACCAGTAGCCTCTGGCGACCCTAGAATACTTGGTGTTACAACTGGTTGTTATGTGTCGGTTTATGCTAATACCCCGCACATCACAGGTGCCGCTATTATTGGTCAAGTATCTGGTATTACATCTACAACCATTTCTTTACATGCATCTTTTTGGGCGGGCAATAGTGGTAATGCTTTCGTACCGTCTGGAGCAGACGCTACCACAATGAGGGTTGGCGGGGCTTGGTTAGGCCCTAATGGTAGAGACATGTTTCCATTTAATACACTAAATATGGCAAACCTTCGTGGCACCCAAGGTTTATGGCCACGTATTAACTTTAAGAATGACCAAACATATAATATGGCCACCGGCATTCATCAGGCTGCTGGCGATATAACTTGGATGGCATATAGTGGAACTTTTGGTGACCGTGGTAGGTCTACATTTCAATTTCCTACCAATAGTGGTAACTTTACATCTATGAACTTCGTTAATAACAATAATCATATTGCCGATTTTAATGTATACAATAATGGTAATGCTGGTACTACGAATTATCTAGTTGCTGGCGCAACTGTTGTGGAGCGTATACTTGCAACTGGAGGTAGGGCTTTTGCGTTTGGGCCTGGGGCTAGCGTATCTATGTTTATAGATTGTGTTGCAATGAACAACAATACAACGAACACTGCGAACGTAGGTGCATTTAATAACATTTCTAATGCTGCCACTTATATTAGATGCGTGGCTATAAACAACAATAGAGTTGGATTTAACCTTACTCGCCAATGTGGACTATATAATTGTATTTCAGCGTTTAATACCGAGGAGGGAGCACGATTAACACTTGGCGCGCTTGGATATCATGTTATACAAAATTGCACATTTTATAGAAATGGAAGTGATGCTATTCGTAGTAACGCGGTGACGAATGGTAATGCATATGGTTTTATAATGGTTCAAAATTGTGATTTTATACATAATAGTGGTCATGCGGTAATCGTTAGCGGGGCTACACGACCACATAGTTTATTAATTTATAATTGTTTGGTGTCTACTGGTACATTTGCAAATACAAGGTTTCCAGTACACCCAGGAACTGGTCTATGCTCTGTATCATATAATGGGTTTGGAGTATCCACATATCCTCTAGATATACAGCCTTATCAATATCCGTCTGGTGGTAATTTTACAAGCCTTTCTCCATTAGCACGTAATTCTGGATATTGTACATTTTTTCAGGCAGCCCCTAATTTTACCGGCACTATTGCATATGACAATATCGGCGCTACAGCCATGAATACCAATATTCTTCCTAGAAGGGGTGAAGTTTAATGCCAAAACAATCAATAGCTCAAGGAACTACCTCTAAAACACATATTGTTTTTATCCAAGATACTACTAGATTTGACGGCGGAGGATTAGCTAACCTGGCACACAATACGTCTGGTCTAATCTCATATTATGCTAGAGAAAGAGAAAATAGTAGTGTGATTACACTTGTTACGCAAACGCCAACCGGGGCTTGGTCAAGTGGTGGGTTTTGTGCAATCGACAATACAAACATGCCTGGTTTTTATAGACTTGATGTGCCAAATGCGGCATATGCTAGCGGGGCATCTTCTGTAGTCATTAATCTACAGGGTGCTATTAATATGGCCCAATGTCCTATTGAGATTGAGCTGACGGCAACCAATAATCAGGATGCAGTTCGTGGTGGTCTAACAGTACTTCCGTCTAGTGTTCAATTTGCCGAGCCGTCAAGCTGGCCAGCCACACCAACATTTGATGAAGCAATAATGCTACTATATATGGCTATAAGAAACGCATCTACGGCCACAGCAACAGAGCGTACTATTAAGAACGACGCAGGCTCTACGGTTGCTAGTAGCACAATGTCTGATAACGGTACGACGTTCGACCAAGGAAAACTATCATAAATGGCTATTGATTCTGAGGCCAAAAGAAGAACAACACTTAAGGTTTTGCCTGTGCCGGATAATGCTACGTCGGAGGAGGACAGACGGCGTTCTATCTATATATATGGCTTTTCTGGAGTAGAGGCCATACCTGTTTTGGCTGACTATACTCTGTCGATAGATAATTGTTTATCTCTAATCGGAACATCGTCACATTCTATAGAATCTGTTTTATACCGGTCTATTTTGTGTTCAATCGCTTCAGATACGCTCCTATACGATTTTATCGGTGCAAATCACAGTATTGAATCGGCGGTATTATTAAACCCAAGCCAAGTCGCGGCAATAGAATTTGCGGGTATATTATCAAACCACAAAGAAGTTCCGCTGGACACTCTCAAGCAGACAGTAGCTAACCAAATAGTTTCTCAAGAATCTCTTTCAAATGTCCAAGGTATCAACACTATTAGTCTAGAATCTCTATATAGTATATTTAAGAACCATCAGATATCTATAGAGAATATATTATCTCTAGTTATAAACCAAGAGATTAATAGTTCTAGTATGCTTTCTATCCAACATAACAGGTCTATTGCTATCGAGATATTAAGTTCTATATCTAGTAATAATGATATAGCGATAAATACTTTAGTCTACGTCCTTTTACCAGTATTGTCGGATGCTCCAGTTTCTATAGAAACCCTAGAGTCTCTATACGTGAGCCAAACCAATACGGTTGATACAATATTGAGTATGTTAAAGACTAATAGTATTTCATTTGAGACCCTATTGAGAATTGCCACACAGGCCGAGGTTGTTGCAGAATCTAATGTCAACCATATTTTATCCTTCCATTCTAATATAGAAACTGCCACTATGCTATATAGTCAGAAAATATATAATACTGAAACGTTAGGCCATATTGGATACTCATTAGTGTTAGGGTTAGGGGCTGTCTCAAGATTCTCTAATAGACTAGACCTGCCAATTGATTCTATCTGTGGTTTTGTCTTGAATAAGGCTTTCCCCGTCACGACTAATTTGGCGTGCTTGGTTTATAAGTCTACTAATATAGATGCTCTCGGCACAACTAAAAACATATCTTCTGTCTCTAAAGAAACAGTACTATCTGTTGCTAATATTCATAGTGGTAATATAGAAACAATAGTTGAGATATTAGTTCCTATTGGAGATGACGTTTCTATTGATACTATTTTAGGCGTATTGGCTAATTTAGATATACCTCTTGATATAGAAAGTTTGGGTGCATTTGTTATGCCAGCAGAACTTTCTGTTTCAAGAGAGAGAGGAACAACCGTTATAAGGTCAAACGACACTGTCGTTATTATACACTCGAAAAGCCCAGAGGCCATATCAAAAGTGCTCGCAGAAACCACTACATCAATTAGCCAAGATGTAAATAAGGCGTCAATC
>Ga0172362_10000903_pt1 | contig 25106 bp, 29 predicted proteins | sample LakKivs1_kivu2a2_FD_114534 | JGI IMG/M metagenome (GOLD analysis project Ga0172362, IMG submission 114534) | Sediment microbial communities from Lake Kivu, Rwanda - Sediment s1_kivu2a2 | ecosystem: Environmental > Aquatic > Freshwater > Lake > Sediment | place: Rwanda: Western Province, Lake... | reverse complement strand
GCAGGACCTGATGCAGTACCTGCGGTCACTGCCGGACGTGCTCCGCGCGGACAACTTGTTCTCGAAGTATCTGATGGCAACGCTGGTCGCTGGAGTGACCACGATGGGTTCGGCCTTTCTGACAGCCCACGCGCTGAGGACGACCGGAGCTGGGGGGGAAGCGCTGGGGTTGTACACAGCGGTCTACTTCGCGTCGCAGGTGCTGAGCAATCTGGTTTGGGCACACTTGGGAGATACGAGGGGACATGTCTTTGTGATCACGCTGGGAGGCCTGCTCGGCGCTTTGGCTTCCATCATGGCGATATTGTCCACGGATTACTTCGGGTTCGCGGTCGCGTTTGCCCTGACCGGAGCGTACATGAGCAACTTCATGGTGTCCTGGTGGTCCGCCATCATGGATTTCGCGACCGAGGACAGGAGGCCGACCTATCTAGCGCTGGCTGGAGTCCTGAGGTCACTGCCAGCCTCATTGGCGCCGTTGGCTGGCGGGATGATAGCGGACGCGTTCGGCAACGTCTGGGTGTTCGGGATCGCGACCGTGGCGTACCTGATAAGCACGCTCATGATGTTCTCATTGATGTTGTCGATGAGAAAGCCCGCGCCGACCGTGAGGGGAAAGGAAGGACAGATCCCAAGGGCTGGAGTCCCAGAAGTCGCGCGACCATGATCCACAGGCTACTGATCTGACCAAGACTCGGAGAGCTTGTCCGCCAAGGACTTCACCTCTCCGTGTTCCACGAACTTGACCGAAGTGTCGAGGTGAACCGGGATTCCCAAGGTCCTGAACAGAGTGAGAAGTGTCCCCCCATCCACCTTCTCGATCAGTTTCCCGGCCTTTATCATCTTGTAGAGCCCGGTCTTCACGGCTTGCGCCTGGGTCGGGAACTGGTACTCCGCGGCCTTCATCACCTCCGCGGCCCTGTTGTAGAAGTAAGAATAGACAACATCGTCCTCGCTCTCATCACGAGGCTGCTCTGCAGTCTCATGCTTCTCGCGTTTTGCCCTCTTAGCGTATCTTTGGAGCTTCTGCCGCTTGATCCTCTCAAGCTCTGGGTCCTCGACCATCGTTCGCGAGTGGACAGAGGCCGATAAAATCCTTTATTGCCCCAGCTCGCGTGCGGTTGAGCCGTTGCGCCGGGATGGCAGAATGGACAATGCGCAGGCCTTGAGTTGCGGAGCAAGCCTGTGACCCCTTGAGGGTCGTGGGGGTTCGAGTCCTCCTCCCGGCGCCTGAAGGCCCTGCCCAGCTTGGAACCGCAGATGGTCCCGTGAGTGGGCCCTCGAGGATGGCCTCGTCTGAAAGCCAATAAGCCGCCTTCTCTCAGATGTTGCGCGGATTGCCCAAGTTCGAAATCCTCGAACACACGTCTGACGTGTACGTACGGGCTAGCGGCGATGACTTGCTAGACGCGTTTGTGGGTCTGGGAATGGGGCTGACCTCGGTGATCGTGAGGAACCCCGAGTCCGTGGCACGAAAGGAGAGAAGAGAGATCAGCGTCGAGGCGAACGGGCTCGAGGAATTGGTGTTCTTGTGGCTGGCCGAGTTGATCTACTTGTTCGACGTGTCCTCCTTCCTGTTCAGGGGGTTCGAGGGACAGATCAGGAGCAAGCGTGGGAAGCTGTTCATTCAGGGGGCGGCGACTGGAGACGTCTACGACGCCTCGAGACATAGGCCTGGGACGCACGTCAAGGCTGTGACCTACCACGACATGAAGATCGAGGCCGACAAGAAGAGGACTACCATAACAGTCCTCTTGGACATCTAGGGGTTGATCACTCGGTGTAAGGTTTCGCCGCTATCTGGATATCGGATGACTTCACTGTCTTCCTCCCGGCGTGCGCGGCCAACTCTACCGCCTGCTTCGATATCTTCAGGCCTATTCCGTCAAGGGTCCTAGACAGCTCGCTAGCGGCATCCTCACCAACCCTCTCGGCCCCTGCCCTCTTCAACAGCCTGTGCATGGCCGAAAAGGGAAATTCTTCGGACATTCAAACACCTCTACAGTTTCTATGCCTGCATGGGCTCTATTCTCGATATATTACCCTTTTTGCCTCGGAATCCGCGATTCTTATCCTTAAATAGAGGGCGGCGGGTTTTCGCAGGAAATGTTCTCCGGCCCGATCGATAAGGTCTCGGACTGCATTTGGGAGATACCGAAGAGCTTCAAGAGGGGCATGAGTGTCAATGCCAGGGTCTATGCGGACGCTTCGCTGCTTGAGAAGATGAAGCAGGACAAGACTCTGGAGCAAGCCTCCAACGTCAGTTTCCTCCCAGGCGTTCAGAAGTACAGCATCACGCTTCCGGACGGACACGAGGGATACGGATTTCCGATCGGAGGGGTTGCAGCGACGACGTACGAGGAGGGCGTCGTGAGCCCCGGAGGTGTTGGCTTCGACATCAACTGCGGCGTCAGGCTGTTGACCACCAACCTTGAGGAGAAGGATGTGAAACCCAAGCTCGCGGATCTTCTGAGGACCCTTTTCAACAGAGTACCGTCAGGACTGGGGTCGAAGGGCAAGATCCACCTCACGGTGGATGAGCTCAACAAGGCGGTGGTCGACGGCGTGGAATGGGCGATCGAGCGCGGCTACGGCTGGGCAGAGGACAGTCAATTCATAGAGGAGAACGGCCGGATGGAGGGCGCAGATCCCTCAAAGGTCAGTGACCGTGCCAAGGGTAGGGGCAGGCCGCAGCTGGGGTCCCTGGGCAGCGGAAATCATTTCCTTGAAGTTGACCTGGTCGACAAGATCACCGACGAGGACACCGCGAAGACGTTCGGGATAACCCATACGGGCCAAGTCGTCGTTCTGATACACACGGGCAGCCGAGGGTATGGCCATCAGGTGTGCACTGACTACCTAGTCGTGATGGAGAGGGCCGCCAACAGGTACGGCATCCACCTTCCGGACAGGGAACTCGCCGCTGTCCCGAACAAGAGCAGGGAGGCGCAGGACTACATGAGCGCGATGGCCACGGCGGTGAACTACGCGTTTCTGAACCGGCAGATGATAGCGCACTGGACCAGGGAGAGCTTCGGCGCGATCTTTGGGGCCAGCCCGGACAAGCTCGGCCTGAACGTGACGTACGACGTTGCCCACAACATAGCTAAGATCGAGGAGCACGTCATCGATGGGAAGAGGTCGCGAGTCGTCGTCCACAGAAAGGGAGCCACGAGGGCGTTTCCAGCGGGGAGCGAGACGATTCCGAGCAAGTACAGGAGCGTCGGCCAACCGGTGTTGATACCCGGATCGATGGGCACGGCCAGCTGGGTGCTGAGAGGAAACGAGCGAGCCATGGAGCTGAGCTTCGGTTCGACCGCGCACGGGGCGGGTCGACTACTCAGCAGGGCGGAAGCCCTCAGGAGGCACAGGGGAGGGGAAGTGAAGCGAAGCCTTGAGAACGAGGGGATAGTGCTGGTTGCAGCTGACATGGGAGTCGTGGCGGAGGAGGCACCGGATGCCTACAAGTCCGTTGACTCTGTGGTGGATGTCTCTGATCGCGTTGGACTCGCGACGAAGGTCGCTAGACTGAGGCCAATCGGCGTGGTCAAGGGATAGCCCTAGATCGGCGGAAGTTCTGGATGTCTTTCGACCCTCTGAAGCCCTAGGACAACCGCTGCCATCACCAACAACACCAGCAAGACGGATATGGAGACGTCAAAATTGGCTATGAGATCATTCGCCTCGTTCATTAGCGTCAGGGCGGTTGACGCATCCGCGGCCGCGGCCTGCTCGATGGCGGAGTCTAACGGTTCCTGAAGCAGCAGGTAGATCAAGCTGGCTCCCACCGACTCTGGGCTGGAGATCTGGCCCTCAAGACCCACGAACACCGGCTTCACCTTCAGGCCTATGGATGCTAGCGCAATGTACCCAGCCCCGGAGAAGTTCGCGGCAGCGTACATGGTCTCGGCAAGCTGTCGGTTGTCCGCGACCCCTGTTGGGAGTTGCCTGATCCTAGTGAACAGGGACGTGAAGAACTTCTGACCTTGAATGATCGTGTCCTCGGGGGAGGAAAGCTGGTCAGCTAAGGTTGAGACCAAGTAGTAGGCCGCGGCGTAATGTTGGTAGAAGGTGTAGCGATCATCGGTCTGATCCACAGTCCATGAGAGGACAAAAGTTTGACTCCTAGGCTGCAGAGCAGAGGCTTCATCAATTAGGCTCTCTGCTATGCTCGCCCCTCCCATACCACCGAGCTCTGAGACCTTGATCCCCATGTAGTTGGCCATGCCTTCGTGGAACCAAAGGACATCTGGTGTCACTCCTGAGGTCGCGAGATAGTGGTGGACGAGTTCGTGCGCAGCGATCGCCTCCAAGTACCCCTTTTCGGTTCTCACGTAGAAGATGTTCAGGTTGATCGTCCCGAGTTGGTACGCGGACTCGATAGGCACGAATCCTCCAGTCGATATCTCGTCAAGAGTGCTCGGCACAAAAAATTCCACGTTGACACTCGTCAACGACGTGTTGAACAGCGTGTCCAAGACGTGAGCCGCATTCTCGTAGAAGTCGTCCAGTCGCCTCCCTATGTCCTCGTATCTCTTGGGTATGTCGAACCGAAAATGGGCTGACTGTATTCGTACGTCCTGAGCGGAACCGGACACGGTGTACGCTATGGCTATTCTGTCCTCGCTCTGTGGCTCAAAGACGAGGGTCGAGCCGGACCCAGAAATCGGCGTGTGAGACAGCTGTGAGATGGAGGACATCGACCTCGGAAGGACCACCATGAACTCGGTGTGGACGCTCGGGGAGAACCCGATCGCCGGTGAGAAGAAGAGGGCGTTCGGCTCCGCTATGAGTGAGGCATACGACATGTTCCAACTCACATCGAGTTCGAACGGGCCACTGTATTGGACGGTCAGGTTCGAGTAGAAGACGTACTCATCGCCACTCGAGGTCTTCGCCAAGAGCGTCTGTTGCGAGACTATTTCGCCTGCGGCCACCGTGGTCTCGTACTCGCTCGAGTTCTTCGGCACCAACATCCAGAAGTACGCAGAGGGCAGGGAACGGGGGTCGAGAAAGATGGCCGATATGTTGGCAAGTCCCTCCTCGTTGACCAAGCATTTGTAGTTGAGCTGAGGCGCAGTTGTCGCGTCCGGATACACCGCTGCCAGAGGCAGGAGATGCAGGACCAATACGGCCATCATCAGGGTTCGCGCGCGCATCGGGCGCACCAGCGTGTTCCCTCCTTTTTAGGGTTGCTCAGGATTTGGACTTCAAAGCAGCCTCTAGCCCCTCTGAATCCTTGATCTCCTTGTTGATCAGGACGGAGCCAGCGGGCACGTCAATTCCTGGCCAGATCTTGGTGGACATTATGCGACAGCCCTCTCCCACCGTCACGTCGTCGCCCAGCACCGAAAGCGAGGATATCTCAGTGGGCTGTCCTCTTGAGGACCGAATGTAGGAATGTCTTGAGATGATGCTGCCCTGTATGGTGGCGCAATCTCCGACAAAGCTCCTGTCGAGGACGGCAGATCGCTCCAAGTATGTGCCCTCTCCTAGGATACAGAAGTTGTCGATGCTGCAGTCCGCGAGAGTTGTGTTGATCCCGATCGACGAGTGCCTCCCTATCAAGGCCGCACCCTCGACGCGGATCTCCCCCTTGTTGATCGAAGCGACGGTCTTCTCGTTCCTCTTCACTGAGTCGGAGCTCGTGCCCTGGATGTAGATCCTCCTGTCCTTGTCGATCTTGCCGCCGATGTCCGAGACCGTCCTGAGCCCGCCGTGGAGTATGCTCACCATAGCGTCAAGGTATCTCTCGGGGGTGCCGACGTCGAACCAAGCACCCTTCAAGGTGTAGCCGTAGACGGGATATCCTGCGTCAACTAAGTAGGGGATCATGTCCATCCCGAAGTCAAGGCGCCTTCGCCTCCTGATCAGTTGCTTTACCTGTTCCTGCTTGAACACGTCCCTGATCGCTGGCGAGAGAAGATAGAGGCCGGTGTTGGCCACCTTCGTTGGTGCCTTCTCGGTGGGCGGCTTCTCGACGAACCTCCTTATTCTCATGTCAGGACCAAGTTCCGCCACCCCATACTCCTCGGTTCGCTCGACCGGGCTCAGCGCTATTGTCATTGCAGCGCCCTTCTTCTCGTGGAACGCGAGCAGGTCTGGCAGGTCCACATCGAAAACGTTGTCACCCTGGACTCCGAAAACGGGATCCTGTATGTCGTAGTACTCCAGGTTTATTCTTATGCTGTCCGCGCTTCCCACGTCAGGAATGTTGGGTTGGTACTTGATGTGGACGCGGGGCTCGAACCCGTAGTAGGCGGAGAATCCTGCGCCCTCTCTGAAGGAGTCGAAGAGGGACTTGTAGTTGAGGTATCCCTTGACCCCGAATATGAAGTTCCTGACTCCCTGCCTTGAGAGGCTCTCCATCGAGAACTCAATGATTGGCCTGTTCAGAAGTCGGACACACGCCTTGGAGACTGAAAGGGTCAAAGGCCTCAGTCTCTTTGCCTCGCCGCCTATTGGAAAAATAACCCTCACCTTGGAGGGATCTATCATTTACGCACATCGCTGACTCTTCGACATTTAAGACTTCGAGCTCTGAAAACGACGTGCCGCATCAGAAGAGGTCTAGGGATACTTTCGCGTCCTCGGGCAAGTTCACTCGGAGCAGGAGCCTCAGTGCTTTCTCACCTGCTTCCAAGTAGAAGACCCTCCTGTGTACTCTCATCTCGAACTTATCCCAAGTGATGGTGCCTTCGCCACTGGGGTTCTTCTGCGTCGTGATCCTGAGCACCTTTGTCGGGAGCGGGATGGGGCCAGAGAAGTTCACCTTTGACTCCTTCAGAACGTTCAAGACGTTCTTCTCCAAACCTTTGAGGCTTTCAAGGTTTGGGCTCATTATCTTCAGTCTGGCCCTCTGAGGCAATTCCGGACCGGTCGCGCCTAACCTGATATATAAGGCATTATCGCCGTTTCGAGTTCCTGCTCGCTGACTCTGCCCACGACCCTGCCCTTCTCCTCGCCGTCTTGGAAGATCACCATCGTTGGTATGCTCCTCACGAAGTGGGCCATCGCCGTAGCTCTGTTCGCGTCGACATTGAGGCGCCCGAAGACCATCTTTTCCTTGTGCCTTGCAGCCACCCTTAGGAACACCGGCTCCATGTCTATGCACGGGCCACACCAACTGGCCCAGAAGTCCACGACGGCCGGCACGCTCGCTCGCAGAATCCTCTCCGCGAAGTCACTGTCGCTGACGTCTATCACGCCATTCGGTTCATCATCTCGGGGATCTTCTGCCAACCTTCTGTCAAGGAAGGCCTTCATTTTTTCGTCCATGATTCTCCTGACTTCAGGGTCTTCGTCCAAGTGGCGGAGCCGTGCCACGCGAACTCACATAAAAGCTTATCACAGGCAGACCGCGCCCGCTACCGAGCGTGGGCCGGTAGCTCAGTTGGTAGAGTGGCCGCTTGGCGTGTGGCAGGTCGAGGGTTCGAAAGCTCAGTAGAAAATCCCTCCCGGTCCACCTCGCCTGAACCCTCCTTCATCAAAGTTAAGAGCGGGCAATCGCACGCCCGGTGGAGCAACGCATGGGTTTTCTCGAACTCAACAGGAAACAGGGGCTCATTCTCCTGGCAATATTCTTCGGCTGGGCGCTTGACGCATATGCCTCCGCCTTGATATCGTTCTCCCTCACGCCCATGGCAAGGGAACTCCAGCTCGGAACCGCAGACACGAGTGCGATACTGGTAGCTTGGCCCGCGGGGATGCTAGTGGGGGCCATGCTGCTGGGTTACCTTGCGGATTGCTTGGGAAGAAAGCCGATCATTGCTGGCGCGCTCGGGCTTATGGGGATGTTCGGAGGACTGACAGCGTTCGTGTCAAGCACGCCCGAGACCCTAATCCTGAGGTTCCTCGGTGGCATGGGAGCATCGGCCTACATGGCTGTCGGCAGCACCCTGCTCGCTGAATACATGCCAGCCAAGCAAAGAGGCAGGGCGGTCGCCATCGCGGAGAGTTCATGGTCGGTGGGGTGGGTAATCGCTTCGCTGATGTCGTTCTTGGTCGTGCCGCAATTGGGATGGAGGGCTAGCATGGGATCGAGTTTCTTGGCCTTGCTGGCAATACCGGCAGTCCTCATTCTCGTGCCTGAATCCGTCATGTTCCTAGATTCGAAGGGAAAGGGTGACCTCTCCCGAAAGCTCAGGGCGGAATATGGCCTCACCGAGACAGCGCAGGGGCAGATGATGAAGGTCGGAATCTCCGATCTGTTTGGCAGCAAGTACAGGAAGGCGACCTCCATGCTCTGGGTGCATTGGTTCGCAATCGCGCTCGCCTACTGGGGAACGTTCCTTTGGCTCCCCTCACTGCTTCAAGCGAGGGGACTGAGCCTGACCTCGTCGCTGTTCAACAGCGTCCTGATCACGCTCGCGCAGATCCCTGGTTACTTGGCGGGGGCGCTACTGATAGAGAGGACAGGTAGAAAGATCACGCTGTCTGCGTACATGGCAGGCGCTGGATTGGCCAGCTATATGCTAGCACATGCTGTCACTCAGCAGGACGCGATGCTCTGGGCCAGCCTGTTCTCGTTCTTCAACTTGGGTGCCTGGGGAGTGACGTACGCTTACACGCCGGAGCTGTACCCGACCGCCATTCGCGCGACGGGCGCCGGCTGGGCCAACGCAGTCGGAAGGATTGGAAGCATAGTCGGTCCATACTTCCTAGGCATGTTGCTCTCGTATGGAAGCCAGGAGACGGCGTTCCTGGCATTCTCCGTGGTCCAGTTGATTTCGGCCGCGGTCATAGTCATCGCCGCCAAGGAGACCATGGGCAAGGATCTCGAGGCCTGACCCGAACCGTTTATAATGATACGACGCGAGGGTTCACGGGGTTATGGACGTAGAGACTAGAATCGAGCTCATCACCAGGCCACCGACAGAGGAAGTTCTGACCGAACAAGAACTGAAGGAACTGCTCGAGACTGATGATAGGCCCATTGCGTATGACGGATGGGAGCCATCGGGCTTGGTGCACCTAGGAACCGGCCTGATATGCGGATACAAAATAGAGGATCTGGTGAACGCCGGTGTGAGGTTCAAGGCCCTGCTAGCGACATGGCACGCGTTCATCAACGACAAGCTCGGAGGGGACATCGTCGCAATCAGAAAATCAGCAGAACATTTCGTAAAGTCATGGGAGGCGCTTGGATTTCCTGCCAGCAAAGTTGAGTTCATTTGGCCCGATGAGATCTATGATGATATCCACTATTGGGAGAAGGTGGTGCGGGTTTCGAAGGAGATGACAATAGCTAGGGGCAGGAGGACAATGGAGATAATGGGCCGAGAGGAGATGGCGGTGAAGAAGGTGTCCGATCTGTTCTACACTCCGATGCAGGTGGCCGACATCTTCCACCTCGGTGCCAAGATATGCCAGTTGGGCATGGACCAGAGGAAGGCGAACGTCGTCGCGAGGGAGATAGGACCCAAGCTCGGTTTCTACAAACCGGTGTGCGTTCACCATCACATCCTGCAGGGGCTGGGGGCTCCGCCAGGCTGGGACCCCTCGGCCGGCGCGGAAAGAAGGAGAAGGATGATCCACTGGGCCAAGATGAGCAAGTCCAAGCCCGAGAGCGCGATATTCATCTTCGACTCACCAGAAGTTATCAGCGAGAAGATCAGGAAAGCGTTCGCACCGCCCAAGGAGACCGAGTTCAATCCGGTGTTGGACATAGTGAGATACATCGTCTTTAGGGAGAGGAAAGAACTCACCGTCTCGCGCTCGTCAAAGTTTGGTGGGGACGCGACATATGGCTCGTACGAGGAGGTCAAGCAAGCGTACTCCTCGGGACAACTTCACCCGGTAGATCTCAAATCATCGGTATCCGACTTCTTGGTCGAGAGGCTGCGCCCAGTGAGGGAGTTCTTCAGCAGAGACAAGGAAGCCATGGAAACCATCGAGTTGTTGAGGAGAGCCCAGTGAGTCGCGGATTAGCTTTTAAACCGGCGGAACAAACTCGCCTGCTGAGTCCTCGTGGGCCGGTCGTCTAGTTGGTTAGGATATCTGCCTGACACGCAGAAGGTCGCCGGTTCAACTCCGGCCCGGCCCACCATGTTTTACTTCAGAAACCCTGACCTACAAGAAGCCCGGTTCAGGACGTTGAGCGTATTCTTATATACGATGAGCCGCCTGTTAATAGGTCAAATTGAGTTATGAGTTCTTCAGCGAGGAGGAGCTCCGCCACGAGGTTGAGCTGACTGAGAAGCAGACTCAGAAGCTTAGACAGCAGCTCGACAGGCTTCTTTCCTTGAAGGCCGAGGGAAAGGTCAGCGACCCGATATTCAGAGAGGTGCTCGACGAGATCGCCAACAAGTACAATGCGTTCGTGCCAAAGGTGAATGAGATGAGAAAGGCGGTCGAGGCGAAGTTGGATCGCATGAGAGAGGAGGACAAGGAGCTGAGGCACACCATGGAGAACTTGGAGGTGAGATTCACTATTGGTTCCATCCCGGAGGATCAGTACAAAGTGAACCACGCCAGCTATGTCATGAGACTTCAGAACATCGAGGATTTTGGCAAAGCCTTGACATCCGCCTTCGCGTCAATCAACGACAACGCGAACAAGCTCTCCTCAGCGTTGATGCAGACCAGACAGACCATGCCTAGGGAACTCTCGGCGGAGCCGAGTGGCATCTCATCGTTGGGGATGGTCGAATCAAAGGAGAGGATTATGCCGTCCTCCATCCCAAGCGTTCAGCCGATCCAAACCAGAGCACCCCCGGAAAAAGTCACATCGAGTCCTGAAAAGGGGACACAAACCTCGAAGGTCAAGACTTGCGCAAGGTGCGGCGCTGAGAACCCCGAAAGCAGCCTCTATTGCTACAACTGCGGCGCCAAAATCTAGAGCAAAAATAGGCTACTCGAATAGAGCGCCGAGGCCTGCGACTTCTTCCTTTTCCTCAGCCTTGGCCCCCTCCTTCGGCTTCTCTTCAGCCTTCGAGGGCTGAGATGCTCCCGCAGCTGCGGTGGGTGCCGCTGCGAGCTGAGCTGATATCGCTTGATCTATGTTCACCTCGGAAAGGGCGGAAATCAACATCTTGATCCTCTGCTTGTCGGGCTCAACTCCCGCGGCCCTGACGACCTTCTCCAAGCTGTCCTCAGTTATCTCCTTGTTGGCCGCGTGGAGAACTAGGGCGGCATGAATGTACTCAGACATCTCGTTCGGACCGAACCGGTCACCCACTATTTAAACCCTATTTTCACTTGGTTGGCAGTTTGGATTGCAGGGCGTCCGCCTCGAGCCTTGCCTTGGCCATGAGGGAAGCGACTGAATCGGGCGTTATGAACGATGTCGCTGATGCCAGCCCTCTTGCCTCGCTTGCGGCTCTGCTGAGCAGGAGAGTGACACTTTCTTTGATGAATGTCTTGGTCGCGACGGCGAGGGATATCGCGGCGCTCCAAGATGACATCAACTGTCCGGTGATCTCCTCAAGGTCGGTCCCTAGTATTGCTCCCTCTATTAGGGCGCCGTCATACCAAGCACACTTAGGCCTGAGGTATGACTTGATCGGCTTCAATCCAAGCTTGGAGAGCGCGGCCGTGAGCCTGGTGGATATGTTATCTCCAACCCTCGCGACTGTGGATCTCTTGGTCACCCAGACGCTCCCGGTCTCGATTCTAGTTGGTATGCCCGCCTCGTTCAACTCAGAGATGACAGGTCCCGGTGGCAGGCCCGTGTTGCCTGGTTCAACGACAATGTCATCCGAGGCGATGTCCCCGGTCTTCGCCGGCAGCTGAACGGCCCTACTCTTGAACTCCCTGGCCATCCTGAACGGGTCGTCGTCGGAGAGCGCCAAGATGATTGATCCCTTGGCGTGCTTGTCCGACAGTTCCTTGAGGGACTGGTCGCCCTTTGACTCCAGAGCTCTCCTGAGTATGGACGGTTTGACGTATCTGAAGGCGATCCTGCCCATGAACTCGTCCCTCATCTCGTTGAGGAGGCTGGTTCTGACCCTCTCGGCGTCTATGATCATCAGCGTCCTGTGACCCGAGATGATCTGCGCGACCTTCTCCGCCTCCTCTCCCTTCTTGGCTATGGCTGGCCTCAGGGCGGACATCCTATCTCATCCTCACTTTGGAACGGGCCAGGCTTCCCATGGTAGTCTTGAACCCGACGCTCTCGAAGGACTTGAGCCCGTTGGGCACTCTCCTTTCGACCTCAGAAACTATCTTCATTGCGTTTTCCCTGAGTTGGTCAAGTGGCATTCCCTCGTTTCCTATAGATGTCGATATGGCGTTCTGTGTCTTCAACTTGATCTGCACGCTCTTCCTAAGTCGCTGCACCACGGGGGCGATGTCACTGTTCGGTGGAACCGGCGTCGGCATCCTATCGGTCGGCCCCAAGAACGGGCCGAAGACCTTGCCCACCAGCGGCATCAGCGGAGCCTCTGCCACGAGCAGGTCGACATCGGCCAGCAACTTTCTTGCTGCCTTCTTGTCTCCAGAGGCTGCCTCGATCTGCTGACGCGTAAGCACCTTCGCGCCCAGCTGCTTGGCCGCTGCTAGGGCACCTCCCTCCGTTATCACACCAACCTTGTGTTCCATATCAGGTGGGACATGAGGAAGCTCGACGAGGACCACAAATCTGTTCTCCGGTTTCTTGAGATCGACCTCCTTCAGCCCGATGTACATCTGCACGGACTGGGAGAAGCCGCGCTTGGCATTACTGCCCTGACCGATTGCCTTCCCTATGAGTTCTCCCAAGAGATCCTGCAACCTTTGCCGTCATCCCTCCGGTATTTTCAGCGTGCCTTTTTTCAGCATATCTATGACTTCCTTGGGGCTTTTGCCGTCCACGGTTATGCCCATGCTGACGCACGTCCCCAAGGTCTGCAGCACGCGCGATTGCAGGTCCTTCCTCTTCGATGCGGCCATCTTTGCCCTCGAGAGCGACACTATCTTAGCGAAAGGAAGATCCCCGACCGGCTGTTTCCACCCTCCGGCTGAGCCTTTCTCAATGGGGGTTTCCCTCGCCAGAAGGGCAGCGGTCGTTGGGGTCCCCACGTTGACTTCAAACTGCTTAGTCTCCGGGTCTACTACGACCTTCACGGGCACCTTCATGCCAGAGAAATCCTTCGTCAGTTTGTTGATCTCGGAGACCACTGCCCCGACATTGACCCCAAGCGGCCCTAGGCTTGGACCTAGTGGGGGCCCAGCTGTGGCTTGACCGCCGGCCACCATAGCGTCGACTGAGATCTTCTCAGGCATTGATATCTGTCAGGCCGGATTCGGGGATTTAAAATGTTTCGATAATTCACTTGGCTTCCTTGCCCTTCCCGACCAACCTGACCAGATCCGCGGACAGAGTTATCGGGAACGGAGAGGTTCCTTCCTGCAGCTCTATGGTGATTTCGTTCGCTGCTGTGTTCATCTCGACGACCTTCGCCTTCATCCTCTTGAAGACCCCAGATTTGACCTCTATGATATCCCCGACCGAAAGTGATTCTATCGTAGGCTTCTCTCCGAGGTACTTGGTCACTTCCTCCTCAGGCAACACCCCGGGCAGCCTTGACCTTGCGTTCTTGACATCTCTGATCAAGATGTCAATGGGATGTGACGTGCGCGCCTCTATGATGACATAGCCCCTCAGCTCGTCGGGCGCAGTGACGGAGAAGATGTTCGTCTTCTCCGCTATCACCTTGTAGGCCAAGGATTCAGTGACAGCGCGCTCTCTGCCCGGGGTCGTTTTAATCAAGAAGTACACGGCCGTCACCCGGGACGAAGCTGAATAGCGAACGACAGCAGGTGAACCAAGTACGTGATGATGCCAACCACCCCAATGCCCAGCAGCGTTATCTTCAAGGAGTCTGCGAACGTGTCAAAGTCGGGCTTCGTGGCCACTGCTAGAGTCTTCTTGACCTTGCTGACGAAGCCGGCGACGTCCATCTCGGCGGGTCGCTTCAATCCCTTCATTTAAAGCTGATGCTAGGGAAGGGCTTTGACCAGATCCTCCAGGTAGTCCCTCATGGAGAACTTCCTTAGGTCCTCATATCCCTGGCCGGTGCCCACGTAGGATATCGGCCTTTTCGAGACGAATGATACGGACAGAGGGACGCCGCCCTTGTGATCGGCGTCGGACTTCGTCACCACGGCCGAGTCAAAACCCACGGCGTCCCCGAACCACTTCGCCTGTTCCCAAGAGTCGTTGCCCATGAGAGCGTCCACGATTAACAGGACATGAGAGGGTTGGACTATCCTCTTCACCTTGCACAGTTCGCTCATCAAGTTGACATCGCTTTGGAGTCGGCCCGCGGTGTCTATGAGTACAACGTTGAAGCCAGCCCTTTTTGCCTCCTCAGCGGCATCATAGGCGACAGCCGCAGGGTCATCGCCCTGTTTGCCGTGAACATACCGCAGCCCAAGCTTGGAGGCGTGATATGCGAGCTGTTCCGTCGCGCCTGCCCTGAAGGTGTCGGCGCACACGATCATCGGTTTCAGGGAAGCTTGCCTGTACCTGTGGGCGAACTTCGCCAACGTTGTGGACTTGCCACTTCCGTTCGAGCCGATGAACATGAGCACGAAGGGCTCGCCTTCACGGAGGCTCGGCGCGTCGAACAGTTCGACCTCCTGCATTGGCAGTGACTCCATTAGGTTGGACCTGAACGATTCCACCAGAAGCCGCCTTGTCTCGCCTCCGAACCTCTCAACCTTTGCCCCCGCAAGGGTCTCGCGCATCTTGGCGGTTATCTGCTCGGCCAGTTCTAGGGCTATGTCGTTGGAAGCCAGACTGAACTTGAATTCCTCCAACAAGGAGGAGATCTCGCTGTCGGATACCTCACGCTTGCTTACCTTGTCCACCAACCACCCGAATGACGATGAGATTCCGCGCATCATTTTTGGGCCGTCGGCAACTTCTGGCTGAGAGAGGAGAGCCTAGATTGCCTCTCAGCGTATTGCGTTTGCGCTCGGTTGATCTCCTGCACGAGAGTCTCCTTGGCCTTCCTGAGTGATTCTGTCTTCTGCTCCAATATCTTCTCGGCGTCCTCCCTCGATTTCTCGAGATAGACGCCCTCGCCTATCCCGACCAAGACGCGACTCGTATCCGCCAAGGACGCCCTGACGTAGACACCTCCTCCCACATCGACCATTAGGGACTGCCCGGCTCCGGACTCGCTGACGGCCTTCAGCGCGTCCTTTGCGTTGTTTAGGGCGATCTCGGAGGCGTCCACCAACTGGTACCTCGACCTCAGGGCTTCGATGTACTCCTCTATTGCTCTCGACTCAAGGTAAGTTCGCCTGAACTCCTCCTCAGTCATTGGGAGAAGAAGCCCAGACTCTCAGGATAAATCTCTTTGGCAGATTCAGCGGACCAAAGCTTGAAGGGACATGAGCTCAACTCCGCTTGTGTTCTTGCCCACAACTATCGCCTTGTCGTTCATGAGAACTCCCAGCTTCACCAGCCTCTCTCCGTCGTTGACCGTCGTCGGAATCATTTGGATCCCAAGTACCTTGGAGACTTGGTCAACGGTGTCTGCATCCACAAGCGGCGACGCCACTCCTGCTCTGTTGGAAACGGCGAACAGGGAACCGACCGTTCTGTACTTGCCCACAGACATCCGCGTGTAGCCGACCTTTAGGAAGCTGGATACCCGAGAGGCCCCGCGTTCAGAGATCAAGTCAGAGATCACACAACCCCGGTCGTTGGCGACGATGAGGTTTCCGAGCGCGGAGGACCTTTCGTCAATCACCAGTACATCCGAACAACGCTCCAACTCGACGAGTTCGTCATCGCTAATCGTGTTCGGAACGACGATGCCGTTGCTGTTCATCGCCATCATAGTCCCGACAGAGGAGACAGAGCCTATTGTGGTGACGGTCGTGTCGACGTCCAACAGGGACTTGAGCCTTCTCGCGAACCCCGAGGGGACAATCGGAGAAGCTACAGCTCTGTCTTTGAAAACGGCACAGTAGACCCCAATGAATGAGCTCTTCCTGACGGATGCCCTGTAGATCCTTAGCTCAGTCTTGCTCTGAGGGCCGCTCGACATATGCGACATCATCTTCAACCCGAATCTGGACCGTCAGTGCCCTTGGCGGGAACGATCGGGATCTCCTCCAGAGTGCCTCGTTGATCTGCGAGTCAACCTTCACCTCGCTCACCTTGAACCTTTTCAACACTGCGGCGCGGATCGACCTCATCGCGCTCTCGGTCCTTTGCCGGCTGGGCGCCTTGAAGGCACCTGACAGATTCAGCGTGATGATTTCCATCTTCTCTTTCTCCTTGGACATGATACCACCTAGAGTCTTGCCTTCGTGCGCCTCCACTGCCTCCTTCTACGAGGCCACCTGACTTTGCTCTTGGTCCTCACGGCCACCCACGCGGGTATCGCGGAGGCTCTCTTGCCTATCTTCACGAGTTTCGACTTTCTCAGCTTGGACTTCTTGCCGGCCAATGTCACAACCTCCAGATCTTTGTCTCCCTCTTGGGCTGGATCTTCTCCAAGACGCTCTTGAGCGCATCGTCTTCGACGGGGACTGCTATCTTTCCCTGCTGAGCTAGCATGATGAGGTACTCCTCGACCTGAGTCGCCAAATCAGGCTTCACCAACTTCAAGTTCGAAAGCCGCTGTCTTGCCTCCGGGGTGAAAACCACCCTCGCAAGCGCCCTCCGTTGAGCCTCTTGGCGGGCCCTCTCCTCCTCGCGGGCGGCAGAGCGAGCAGCCAACTCCCGCTCCCTCCTTCTGAGGACATCCTCCAAGCTCTCGTCCGAGTCAGACGGATCCTCCTGCAACCCTAACTCAGACCTCCCTTCAACATCTCCTTGGCGACGGAGTCGAGCATGCTACGGCCCTTCGGAGTTATGGATCTCCCTTTCTTGTCTGACGTCACGAGCCCAGCCTCGGCCAATTGACGAAGTATCCTCCTTATCGCAGAACTTCCGCTCTTAGCGTGATGCGCCTTTCGCATTGGCAGGTCCTTTCTCCCGCCGTACACAGACCTGAGCTTCGAGATGCCGATCGGACCCTTGATGTATATCACGCGAAGGATCGATGCGGACCTCTTGTACCACCACTTCGGATCTGAGGGTGGCCTTTGCTTGAAGGATGACGTCTTGACGAAAGCACTCCACTCGGGCGGGGATACCTCGGGCACTTGCTTCTCAAGCCTCAGCGCTAGCTCATCGACTAGTCTTTGGCTTGGCGCTTCTAGAGCCGTCGGCAACTGAGGCCAGCGAATTTCAACAGTCAATAATAAGCATTATCGCCAGAGGGCGCGTTTAGGTCCTCCATTACGTTCCTTCTGGCATTTCCCATATCGCGCGGGCATAGATCTCCCCCTCTTCCTCCTCGCTCAGCACGGTCCTGCCGGCCATGGGGGCGCCAAGTGGATAGTACGCGAGCGCGCTACCCGTCGGATTCCTGAACGTGAGGCTATGTGGACGGAGGTCGTGGGGGAGGCGCGCGCAGACACTACAGCTCTATCTCAGTCGAGACCGTCCGCCCCCGCACGCCGCGCACGTTCACAGCGGTCGCCCGCAAGAGGTTCTTGCCTTTTTTCAATTCCCAGATCATATGGGGCGATGGATATTGATGCTCGCTGATTTTGAGCTGCCGGCCATTGCATTGGACTTCGAGAAAAGCGAACGAAGGCATGTTGACTTCGAAGTAGACCTTCAATCCCGTATCGGCTTTCTTAAACGCCATCCAGGTCCAGTTGACGTCCCAGTACAAATCGCTCGGGTCCGCGGTTTGGTTCTGGAACAAGGGCCGCCGTCCGCAACGCCTGTCGAGAAAGCTCCAATGGGTGCGGTGGCGGTTAATGTAATAGCCCGGGTCTTCGGGGCGCAGGTTTTTAGACATGAAGTCGTTGCGCATGCAAATCGAGAAGTAATAGAACGTTCTTTCCCTGAATTTTTCCAATTCAAAGTGGGGATATTTGTCCTTTTGGTATTGGTTCTCCACTGGCCTGACCAGACCAAGGTCCATATAGCCGTCAGGCCCGGGGACAGTTTGGTTGCCGGAGGCAAGGTATAGGTTATGGATGTCGAGGCAATTCAGGGGCACGCCCTCCTTTTCGTAATACGAATTGAAGGAGGGATCCAGGATCGCCCACTTCTGGAGCCTGTCGATCCACACCTCGGCAAATCCGTGGTTTGAATCAGGAAAATTGGCCGCGTGAAAGTCGGAATATTCCACGTACCGCGCCGTGTAGCCGGCCGACAGGAGGGCCTGCACGAGCAGGATGCCTTTCGAATCGCAGTGGTCGTAATACCCGTTTTCGGCATTTTTCAGGATTTCAAATGCACTCTCGGGTTTGGGCCAGTGCCTGGGATTCTGGTTCGGGTATTGCGAATGGGCCCAACCCAAAATCCGGAGCATTCTGTCCCAATCGTCACCCGAGCCCACCAAATTTGGCTCGATCCGCTGAAATAGTTCGGCTAGCCCGGACACATCGAGACGTTCATGAGAAAACGGCAGCGAACTCACAACTGGACGGGGATTCTCAAATCGCGTGATACGGCTGTTCGGAGGCAGAATTGATAATAGCCCTGCGCTTGTCCTGGGAAGGTCCTGCATGGACACCGCGTTCATTTCGTCGCTGTAGGCCATGTGTTTCTCCTTTGAAATGGCGGTGCAGGGTTTTTAATCCCTTGGGTATACAATCGCGCGCGCCTAATCATCTGTTGTAGTTGGCACAAAAAAGAAAGAATGCCCAGGGCGCTATCCCTGGGTTTCGGCATTAGAACTTTCGTCTAGAAGCCTCCTTAAATAATAAGCTTGACCCCAACGCTCTCATGCGGTCTCCTCTCGCTTGGATTGTGCTCTTCGACTCGAACGTTGAGGCGATCCCCAGTGAGGTGGCATCAGACCGCGCGTTCGCTAGATCGCAGGACTCGACCAAGAAACAGAAGGAATACACGATACTGGACAGAGCAACACATCACTTCGCGATGAGGCGCCTCCCAAACAGCGAGCGAAGAGGGAGGCCGGACATAGTGCACGTTTCGATCTTGAGCATCGCTGACTCCCCGGCCTATGCTGATGGCCTCGTCAACTTTGTAGTGCACACCGTCGGGGACAAGGTGATGGTGCCGACCGCAGCTTGGAGGCCGCCGCGGAACTACAGGAACTTCTTGGGGCTCATGGAGGAACTCTTGCAATTCGGAAGGGCACCCTCGGTCGGACAGCCGGTTCTCAGCCTGAAGAGCGGTACCGTCAAGGGGGCTGTCGATCGCACTCGCGCTGAGAGAGTTGTGTTGCTTAGCAGCCATGGTAATCAGAGCAGTTTGAGCGAGGAAGTCAAGGACCTCAGGCGTTACGTCGTCGCGTATTTGATCGGCGGATACGCTAAGGGAGGGCCGAGACAGGAAGTGGTGAGACTAGCGGACAAAGTCGTCTCAATACATCGCTCCTCCCTCTCAAGTTCGATAGTGATCTCAAGGTTGCTTTACGAGATAGAGAAGTCTATAGGTCGGCCATGAGGCTGTCCAAGGCTGAATCTTCCTCTGCGAATTCCTTGTAATCTCCCTGCGCCTCGGCCAACTTCTGAGCTATCAGGTGAGCACAGAGATGCATCTGGCCCTTCATGAACGAGTAGTGAAAGTCGTCGCAGGAGCAATATCGCGCGGCTGGCAGGAGGAGATACTCCGCTTCCCTTCCCACTACCACCCAGCGTGAGACGTTCGACGGGTAAAACACGTATTTTTTCACCCTGTTGGACGACACTATTTCTAGGGCCTTCTCAGCTCTGTCGCCGAACAGCTGCGAGAGGGCGTCGGCCTCTTGGCTTGTCATCACACCCTTCTCCCTTATCCTGGCGCAGATTTGCTCCAACCCTTTAATATCGTCCCCCTCGCTCATTGGGTGAATAGGGCCACTCTCTGATGGCACCGATAAAAATACTAGGTAGGCCGGCGCTGATGCTCAGGGGGCGGACCCTTGTTGTCGCCGACCTCCATTTGGGATTCGAGAACGAGCTCAGGTCAAGGGGTATCAACATCCCGTTGAAGAACGACGAGTTCGCGCGTAGGATCAGGGAATTGGTGAGAACCGCGAAAGCGGAGAGACTGGTGCTGCTCGGCGATATCAAGCATCATGTGGCAGGACCGGAGAGGCTGGAGTTTCTGGTTGTGCCTCAGTTCTTCTCGGCCATAAAAGGAGAGGTCTCAGAGATCCACGTTGTCTTAGGAAATCACGACGGAGAACTCGAGGCGCTGCTTCCTAGGGACGTGACGGTGCATAGTCCGCAGGGCATGCGATTGGGGGATAGCTGGCTGACGCACGGTTCCGCCAAGTTGCCGAAAGAGGCGAGGCTGAGCAAGTGGGTAGTCATGGGACACGTGCACCCGAGCGTGAGGCTTAGTGACAGCATGGGATACCGCTATTCCTTCCAGGTTTGGCTCTCAGGCCCGAGGAAGGACAGAAAGGGCGGCATGATAGTAGTGATGCCTTCTTTCAACAGCTATGTCGGCCAACTCATGATGAACGAGCCAACCAAGGCTAGGCTGCGCGGACCACTTCTGTCCAAGGAGGAAGTGGACCTTGAAGATATGGAAGTCCACACGTTGGACGGCCATGACTTGGGAAGGCTCGGGGACCTCACCTGAACCCGAGCGAAGAGATCATCTGCTTGGCCGCGTATAGCCCAGATGCTGCCGACTGGCTCAAGCCTCTGGTCAGCCCGGCTCCGTCGCCGGCGACATATAGGCCCCGAACTGGGGTCTGCAACGCGAAGTCAGTTTCCACGCGGGAGGAGTAGAATTTGGCCTCCACTCCATAGAGGAGGGTGTTCATCGATATCACGCCGGGCGTGAGGTTGTCTAGCGCCTTGAGCATCTCGATGATGTCCGTCATGATCCTGTGGGGGAGGATGAAGCTGAGGTCCCCAGGTGTCGCATCCTTCAGCGTGGGGACGGTTATCGCCCTTGAGAGGCGCTCCGGGGTCGACCTCCTTCCATGAAGAAGATCCCACAGCCTCTGAACCACGATGCCGCTTGAGAGTAGGTTAGCCAGCCTGGAAATGTACTTGCCGTACGATATTGGGTCCTTGAACGGCTCGGTGAAGCGGTTGCTCACGAGTAGGGCGAAGTTCGTGTTTGACGTCTTACCGTCCTTCATGCTGTGACCGTTCACAGTGACAACATCGTCATAGTATTCCGTTATCACCTCGCCTCGTGGGTTCACGCAGAAAGTCCTGACCGGATCGTCGAATGACTTCGAGATGAAACGCAACTTCGGCTCGTAGAGATCATCCGTTATCTGGCCCATGACATCCGCTGGCAGCTCGACCCTCACGCCCAAGTCAACGGGGTTATTTGTTACCGGGATTCCCAACGAGGAGCACTGTCCCGCTAGCCAAGAGGCGCCTTTCCTTCCAGGCGCGACCAAGACAGCCTTCGCCGGTATCTTCTCGCCATCATGCAAGGTGACTCCCGACGCGTGACCTCCTTCCTTGTCGATGGCGATGACCTCGGTGTCCAGCCTCACTTCAATCGATTCGTGGATTGAGTCGTACATCCTAGCCATCACCTCCCTGCTGAGGTCCGTCCCCATGTGTCTCAGTACGTTCCTTTCCAGCTTCAGATCGGCGAGGGCAGCCTTGCGCGACCAGAACTCGAACTTCTCGTCGTCGGAGCCGAAGATCTGATTTGGGGCTCCGAAATCCAGGAATATCCTGTCCACGTCGTTCAGAAGATCGCGCAACCTCTCTTGTCCTATGATACTTGACATCCATCCACCCACGTCTGGACTCAAGGTTATCTTGCCGTCGCTGAATGCGCCTGCACCTCCCCATCCCGAATGGAGGTGACAAGTTTCACATTTCGAGCAGGTGCGGCCAAGTTCCCTGGCCACGCAGTGCCTCTTGTCCACAGAGGGGCCGGCGTCCAATATGAGCGCCGATAGATCGGTGCCATTTTCGATGGCCTCTTTGAGCTTGAAACCAGCGTAGATGCCAGCTGGCCCCGCTCCGACTACGACGACATCGTACAACTTGCCGCGACGCCGGACCCAGTGATTTAAGTGATTTGAAAGGTGGGGGTGCCCAGACTTTCGCAATAGGTTTCGAACTGGAGTCTCATGGGCTCTCGCTTGGGGGTCCCGAGCCATGAAGCCTGAGCCAAGCTAGCCGACACCCCCCAGCTCCGCGCTTTGCGCCGAGTAGAAAAGGGTTTTGTGCGGTTTTGTATGCTGTGATTCAGGAGAATGCCCGACCGCTGACCGGTCACCTTCGGGCGTTGAAGAACCGGCCGTGCAGAACCTACTCGGCGGTCGCGCTTCACAACACTCAAGAATAGTGCCCCTCATAGGTTGAGAAGGCCGCGGTATCTGAGGCATTTGGGTTGACATTCAGGTCCGAAGTGGGAGATGAGGCGCCCTCGGAAACGTGAGGAGGAACGCGCTGAAGGGCAGGGAACATGGGAACGCACGGCATTGGACATCGGCCTGGAGACGACCAGGACAGGAGCAGAGGAATTCAAGAACGACGTGAGGCGCACTGGGTCCGGTCGCAGTTCCCTTGATCGCGCCTAGCGCCTGCAACACCAAATAAGAGATAAAAGCCAACAATCCCCCGAGACAGAGGAATGGCAGAAAGCGAGGAGCCTACCTCTGATGAGTCCGTCCTGATACTTCAGTCGATCGGGTCTCCGATGCGCCTCTCGGTGCTGGAATTGTTGCAGGAGGGCGGCCTGAGGTACAACGATCTGATGAGGAAGTTGGGCCTCAATCAGAAGACTGACGCTGGCAAGTTCTCATTCCACGTGAAGAAACTCATGAGGGCAAGGCTGATTGAGCTGAATCCGGCTGAGAAGAAGTACCAGCTCACGAAAATCGGGGGCAGCGTCCTGAAGCACATCCACGAGATGAGGGGCGAGCTCATAGAGGAGGAAGCCCTGCCGAAAGTCAGGACCACTAAGCTGACGATTGAACCCTTTGAAAGGAGGAAGATAGTTGACTCGCTCGTAAGGGAGGCTAGGCTCGAGGAGGACGAAGCGGAGGAGATATCGTTGGAGGTGCAGGACAAGATATACAGACTCAAGCCGAGGTACCTGACTGCACCTCTGATCAGAGAACTCGTAGTTTCGACCCTGATGGACCGGGGGTTGGAGAGATTCAGGTTCAAGATGACGAGGCTGGGGATGCCGCTCTATGATGTGGGCAAGACGCTCATGGAGACTGAAGGCGATAGGTCTGTCAGCAAGGCGGGGAGGGAGGTGCTTGTGCAATACGTCCTGCTGGAGTTATTGCCCAGGGCCATAGCTGACGCGCACATGTCTGGTGAACTCAGGTTCAACTTCTTGGCCGACTGGGCCCTTAGGCCAGATGAGATCATCCATGACCCTTCCATTGATATGGAGTGGTTCAGCGTCGTGCCCGGCCGGCCGCTCAGGTTGAAGACGAGCGACGGAAAAGCTGACCGGCTTAGCATAGATAGGTTCATCGCAGCTCTGTCAGTGGAGGTTGCCAATGCCCAGACCATCCTGCCGCTTGAGAAGGTGAAGGACGATAAGGAGGGAGCTGAGGGGAACCTGTGGTTCTCTGCCTCTGAGGGGGTCTGCGTGAACATGATGGCGAGAGTGGACGGCAAGACGTCCGACAGTTCGGCGAACCCGATCGGTAAGCTTCTGGATCTCGGGAAGACGATGCCGCTCTCCGGCCTCAGAGGATCTATCGTGGCTAGCGGGATGAAGGACAATGAGTTCAGAAAGCTGCTGGATTCCGCCTCCTCGGCCGCAAGCCTGGGCGCAACCGTGTTGATCAGCAAGAAGCCGTACACCGTCATTACCTACGACCACATCGCCCTGAAGGACATCTACCCAAGTGCGGCAGAATACCAAGGCCTGTCAGTGTTGGGCTCGGCTGCGATCCGCACCCCAGCTATCGCGAGAAAGGTCAAGGACAGCGAGTCGAGGTTCTTCGACAGGCTCAGGACTTTGGTTCAGAAGGCGAGGCTGGCCTTTGAGGCCAAGGCGGAATTCCTGTCGGCGAGGCTGGAGAAGGGCAAGTTGCCGATCTCCTCTAGCAGGAAAGAGGACAGGAGCTATCTGAGGACGGACAAGTTCATATGTGCTCTCACCGCGGAAGGCATACATGAGGCAGCGGTCATAATGACTAGCGAGTCCGACTGGCATTCCAAGTCAAACCTTGCGACGGTCGAGAAGATCCTGAACAGCCTGAGGGCCGCCATGGAAAGAGAGTCAACTGAGAAGATGAAGTTGGTCCCGGCCATAACCATCCCAACTAACTTCCCTGAGGCGGATAACCCTCCTGACGGTCACATAACCAAGGTCGATCAGAATGATGTCGATGGGTGGCTTGCTAGAGAAATGAACTTGCAGAGGGCGTTCACGGGAAGGAGCACCCTGTGGATTGACTTGGATTTGGAGGAAGAGGGCCCCATTCGCCCTGCGTTAGCCTTTAGAGACTCTGTCGATTCGGTGGTCGTACATGCTCGCCGCAGGATGTGTTCAGAGTGTGGCTCGATAGTGGCCTGGGGTGTGCCGGTGTGTCCGTACTGCGGCTCCAGGAGCTTTTTGTCCCGAACCGCTTCTGAAGACTGCTAACAATGTTTTAATAGGAGGCCGAGGCCGAACCCACGGGTGCCGGCCATAGTGCCGTGGAACAACCCGTACAAGCGAAAGCTGCGGAACCGTTCCGAACACGGAAGTTAAACGCGGCAACGTTCTGGGGTGTAGTGTGGTCCGCGAGGACACGCGAGGCCTAGAATGTCGGCGCCCACTTTGACGATGAATGCTTAAATCCGACTTTGTCCGCGTGGGTAGTTACCAGATGTTCCCGACCATATTGTTGGCGCTATTCGCCCAACTCCAACTCCCAGTTGACATCGGGACGATTCTCAACTTCGTCTTCTTGATACTGTTTCTGCTCTTCATCGTGTGGGGACAGAGACTGCAGATATACATTCTCATGAAGGACATTGAGTTCGTCCTACGCAGGATCGACTTGATGAAGGATGAGGGAAGAAAGATCTCGCTTGAGAAGCTCAAGAAGTACTCGACAATCCCTGACCCCAGCGCGGCTCTGGATCGCATCATCGACTACGTCTTGATAGAGCCGGTATCGCTGGACCCCGCGGGCGTGATCTGGAAGCTGGACTACCTGCTGAAGATTGCGGAGGATAGGGTGAAGGGCGAACTGAAGCAGATTGTG
>Ga0172362_10000900_pt1 | contig 25149 bp, 31 predicted proteins | sample LakKivs1_kivu2a2_FD_114534 | JGI IMG/M metagenome (GOLD analysis project Ga0172362, IMG submission 114534) | Sediment microbial communities from Lake Kivu, Rwanda - Sediment s1_kivu2a2 | ecosystem: Environmental > Aquatic > Freshwater > Lake > Sediment | place: Rwanda: Western Province, Lake... | reverse complement strand
CACAAAAGAAGAGCCAAGAATAGCATGGGAAAAAGTCCCTCTATTGATTAAGGCTTAGAATTTAAGCTATTAGGAATATTGTGTTACACTTATAATTTATCACCTTTTAAGGTAACACAATCCCTAAAAGTAATATTTATATAGTGTAGTTATTTTGTTAATTTATAAAAGAGGTATAAATTCAAGAATGATAAACCAGGAAAAGCTAGATACTATTTTACAGGTTATTAGCAGTCTTGAACACGGAGTTCTAAAGCTTGAAAAAGCTTGTGAAAAAAATGACAGTGAAGAATTAGAATCTGCAAAAAGAATTGTACTTGAACTTCAAAGAAAACTATCTGAAGAATTAAAATGAACGAATATTCAATGAAAGATATCAAGGCGATTAAGGAAAATATAGAACATGAGCAGGACATAGTAAAAGAGATGTCAACAATTCTTGGGCACTTAAAGACAGTCAATGACTTGGAGAAGTCTGGATATAAGATAAACAAAGAAGAAAAAAAGCTGTTGGAGTATACTTTAAGCTCATTAGAAAACCAATTAAGAATAATCAATAATTCTCTTCCCGAAATTGTTAAAGAGCTGTCTCTTTTTAAAGAAGCCCCGTCTAAAAAAAAGACCAAGGAGAAAAAAGTTGTCAGCTTCAAATATAATGCTCCTATAATGCACAAAAAAGAGGCGACAATCACAGTCAAGAAATCCCAAAAGTCAAAATTCATTAAAGAACTCAGTTTAACAGACTCCACTATAGACAAATTAAAAAAGAAATATAGTTTTTTAGACATACATAAAAGAGAAGAGCAATACAAAAAACCCAGCACATATGCTAAACTCTCTAATAAGCTATTTTCAGAAGTATCCCGAAAATTAGTAAAAAAAGGATATTTTGTCAACATGAACCGGGAACTTAGAAAAGCCAATCTTCCGTTTCTCTCACACACTTATGTGTCAATGTCTTTTTTAACATCATTAATCAGCTTCTTTGTGGCGTTCTTGATTTTAATATTCCTCTTATTTTTTACTTTTCCTTCATTGGCCACGCCAAGCGAGTCTATAATTATCAGATTTCTTAAATTTTTCTGGATACCTATCATTACCCCCATAGCATTATTTTTTATAATGGTTTATTATCCTTCAGCTGAAAAAAAAGCAATAGCAAGGAAGATAAATCAGGAGCTTCCTTTTATAACCATCCATATGGCTGCAATTGCTGGGAGCAACATTGAACCAACAAATATTTTTACAATAATCATATCCGGGAAAGAATATCCATTTACCAGAAGGGAGATTAAGAAAGTTTTAAACCAAATAAACCTTTATGGATATGACCTTGTTAGCGCATTAAGAGCAAGTGCGGGACTTACATCAAGTGAAAAACTTTCTGAATTATTCAGCGGATTCGCTACAACAATAACTTCGGGAGGAGATTTAGAGGCATTCTTATCGAAAAGGGCAGACAGCCTTATTTTTGATTTTAAAACAGAAAGCGAAAAAGCAACAAGGATGGCCGAAACATTTATGGATATTTACATTAGTGTTGTTATTGCAGCTCCAATGATACTTACACTTCTTTTAGTTATGATGAGCATAAGCCCTGCATTAAGCATCGGTTTAAGTCTTCAGGCAACAAATATCCTAATGCTCATGGCAATAGCCTTAATAAACATTGTCTTCCTTGTATTCTTACATTTAAGACAAACAAGTGTGTGAAAATGAAGATAAATAAAATACACCTTATAGGAATAATAGCTTCACTAGCTGGCATTCTGCTTACTCTTACTTTTTTAAGGACTGAAAAGATTTTCTATTTTACTTTAGGAGTTTGCGCCATCATAGGCATTCTTCCTTTTGTAGCAACAGTAATAATACAAACGGAAAGAGAAAAAGACAAGGAATCTATGTTTCTTGAGTTTTCCAGGAACTTGGTGGAATCTGTCAAGGCGGGAACTCCCATCAGCAAGAGCATCCTTAACCTAAAGGGGAAAGATTATGGCCCATTAACTTCTCATGTTGAAAAATTAGCTAATCAAATAGCTCTCGGAATACCTGTTAAAGATGCATTAGAAGTTTTCGCAAAAGATATAAACAATAGAACAATATCAAGGGCAGTAATCCTTATAAGCGAGGCAGAAAAGGCAGGCGGAGAGATAGGAAACATATTAGAGAATGTCGCAAAATCTGTAAGCCAGACAGACAGGTTAAAAAAAGAAAGAAAAGCGGCAATCTATACCCTAGTTGTCCAGGGCTACATTATATTCCTGATATTTATTGTGATAATGCTTATTATGCAGTTTAAAATATTGCCTATGCTCACCACATTCCAGGATGCAGACAGTGATGCAGAGGTTGCGCCGATAGGAGGAATGAACCTGGGGGAAGGTATAGATGCAGAAGAGCTCTCTAGACCTTTTTTATACCTCTTGTTAGTTCAGGGATTTTTTGTCGGTTTAACTATTGGAAAACTGGCAGAAGGAAGCATAAAGTCTGGGATAAAACATTCTTTTGTATTAGTTTGCATGTCCTGGCTTTGTTCAACAGGAGCATCGGCATTTTATGGTTAAAAATGCACAGTAAAAAAGGAGCAGCAGGGCATATTGAGATTATTATCTCTTTTCTGATTTTCATAGCCTTTGTTGTGTTTCTTCTTGTTTTTATTAATCCTATTGAAAAAACTAAAGACAACAAGCACTATTTTGAGATAACTGAAAAAGCAATAATGGAGTATTTAAAAGCTAATTTAACAACCTTTTCAGTGAATTTTGAGCCAGAAGTTCTTCTTCAACCAGATAGATGTGTTTGCATTGATTATGATTACCCGGCAAACAACAAGGTTGTAGGAAAAGACGATGTATATAACAGAGTCCCGGCCATTACAACAGGAGACTATTTATGTATAGAGCTAATAATTCCCAAAAAATTTTATAGGTTATATTTTTCAGAAGAGTTTACAGAAGAAACAGGGGCGTGCGAGGGCACTTCTCACTATAATGTTCTTTCAGAGGACCTCTATACTCTTGGAGTCCTTAACAAATATGAAAAAATATCCAACAAAAGCCTATACAGCTTAAATCAGGCTTATGATACCAATTATGAAAACCTCAGGACAAATATACTAAACCTAAATAATTATTTTAATATAGAAGTCAGGACAACTGATGGAGTGTTGTTGGCTTACGGAAAGATACAAGAGCCAAAAGAGGAGAATATAATTGCCAGAGATATTCCTATTGAAGTTATAAATGAAAATGGAGATACAATGCCTGCAATAATGAACCTGCAGGTTTGGGAGTAGAAAGAAAAGAATTAAACAAAAATAATAAAGATGAAAAATAAAAAAAAGAGTTCACCTTCAATAAAAATAGTTTTGATAGTTGTAGCAGTCATCCTAATTGTAGTACTGGTTTTATTATGGGCAAGTGCTCCCTGCTGTGAAGATATAACAAAAGATGGAAAACCTATTGCTAAAGTATGTGGAGAAGCTGAATTTATAGCTAGTTATGAGTTATCTAATAATGAAATTACTGTTATTAATAACGGGAATGTACCTATTTATGCATTTGAAGCGCGGATTTATTCAGAAGGCAGGATTGACACACAAGAACTAATACCTAAAAATATAGAAACAGGAGAAGAAATAAACTTAGTTCAAGGAACTTCAGGGAACATAAGCATTGATATTGGAGATGCTACAAAAATAAAATTAACTCCTATTTTAATAGGAAATTCTGGAGAAAGAGAGGTAAAATATACCTGCCACAGCCATCCAGGAGTGGAGTTAGAAATATGATTCCAATGAAAAAAAACAAAAAAGCATGGTTAAGGATTGTTGAAGCAACAATAGCAGTGCTTATAGTTGCTTCGGTTATTTTTATCATGATAGTGAGGGCGCCAAGAGAAGGAGAAAGCAATGTTCGTGAGATGCAGAGGTTTGTCTTAGAGCAAGTAAGCAAGAACGACACTCTAAGGGCTGAAGTCCTAAACGAAGATGTAGGAGACTCATCAGAGACAGTTGAATACATAAATTCTACACTTCCCGGTAACTGGGGATTTCAAATAAGGGTTTGTGAAGTTGAAGAAGTTTGCGGAATGCAAAGCTTCCCTGCTGAAGCTGCAAGAAAAGAAATTTACGGGGACGAAATATTCATTTCTTCAACACTCCAAGACTATTCTCCTAAAAAACTAAAGCTTTTTGTCTGGATTAATTAAAAAATAAGGCTAAATAAAAAATAAATTCTCTTTTTATTTACACCAGTATATTGAATAAACACATCCTGCAGTATCGCTCCTGCCACATCCAGTAAGCCTCAACCCCGCAATATAATAACCGCTTTTTCTGTTAGAATCAAGCCTATCAGCATCTTCCCAAACGCAGTCTCTTGGAGTGCCTGTGTCATCTGCATTACAGCTCCAGGTTCCACCTGAATATTTTAAAACCTGCCCATCTGCACAAGCTGGCAAATTAATTTCAGTATGGTCATGACCATGAACTGCATAGTTTTCTCCTATTGCAATTACATACACAATTCCAAACAGGAAAACCGTAACTGCAGCTATTATCCATAAGTCTCTTTTTTCTATTTTTATATTTATTGCCATTTTGGTTACCTCTTTTATAAGAACAGTAAAGAAAAAGGATTTAAATATGTTTTGATATTATATTTTTATGGAAAAATACAAATTCCTCAAGCATACGGCAGATGTTAAGTTCCAGTCATTCGGAAAAACAATAGAAGAGGCATTTGAAAATGCTGCTTATGCTCTTGCAGAAACAATGACCAAAGGAGTCAAAATTCAGGAAAAAGTTAAGTGGAAAATAGATGCAAGCGGAAAAGACTTGAGTTCCTTGCTTTATAATTTTCTTGAAGAATTTTTGTTTCTGTTGGATGCAGAAAACTGGGTTTTATCCAAGATATTGAGCATAAAAATAGAAAATGAAGAATTAGAGGCAGAAGTTATAGGCGATAAAGCAGGAAATTATAAGTTCACAAACGATGTTAAAGCAATAACTTATAATCAGATGTTTGTAAAGCAGGAAAATAAGATGTGGATATGCCAAGTGGTGGTGGACGTTTGATTAACTCGCTTATCCAATTGTAACATTGCAGCACTTAATTCTATTGTATCTGATATAATCGTGGCCTTTAATTAAATCCATACCAACCTGAACATAAGTTGGGCCAAATAGGCTCATGCAATCTTCATCCTGGTCTCCGCCATAATGCCTAGTGCCACTCCATTGACAGTTTCTTAAAACAATTTTTCCAACTTCCCCTCCCCCAATCAGATTGTTATCAATCGCCTCCTGTAAACTATAATCAACCCCCCCTATGGTCACTTTTATTTGTTGCGAAGGATGAGATTGTCCTGGGTCTGTCCAGACTGCAATAACAATCCCGCTCGCAACTAAAAAAACCATAATTGCGACAAACAAATAAAGATGCTTTGTTTCTATCTTGATGATTATTGCCATTTTCCTCTTTTGATATTTATGATAAACAGAGGGCGTTTAAATATCTTTCTTTTTTTGGTTGTGTTACTTTAAAAGGTGATGACTCTTTAGCCCCTAAACTCAATAAGTTTTAGCATCTTAGAAGGGAGGAGATTTACTAAATTTAATTAAAATATTATTAATATCTAACTTTTTAGGCTTTAATGTGCTCCATTTTGCTAATATCACTTTTCTTTCTATCACCCGTTAAGTTTGCAGAACCCTTTTTTTAAATTTCAAGCTATCATAAACTACAGACTTTTTTAAATAGATTCACAAAATATAAAAACCCAGTCCTCGTGCATTAAAAATGCCCGATAGACATAAGGTATAAATACTGCCATTTCTTTTGTTTATTATGAAGATGGACGAAAATCTTGCTGCAGTGCACGCATATCTTTGTGCTGACGGATATGCCATAAAAAATCCAGAAACACAAAAAAATAAATATTATCGGGTTGGATTTAGGAATACCAACCTTGTTCTTTTAAAAGATTTTCAAGAGAATTTTGAAAAAGTATTTGGGATAAAACCTCTTTTGTACGAAGGTGAGAGATGCCAAAAAGGAAGTAGGGAAATTTATGAGCTGCTAACTAAAGAGTTTGGAAGCTTTTATTCTTGGGAATGGAGAATGCCCAAATTGAATAAAAACTTAATAAGAGCTTGGTTAAGAGCTTATTTTGATTGTGAGGGATGGGTTTTTTGCAAGAAACATCAAAATAGGCATATAGGCTTGGACTGTGTTAACGAAAATGGATTAAACCAGATAATTCTTTCTTTAAATAAGTTGGATATTCAAACAATCAAAAAATATAATGGAAAAAGAAATATACACCGAATAATAATTTATGGAAAAGAAAATCTTCTCAGATTTAAAGAAAAAATCGGGTTTTTACATCCAGAAAAGGCAAAAAAACTTGATGAGTCTATAAAAGATTATGTTGTGTATCTCTGGGAGTTTCCAAATGAAGAAGGGCAGTGTAGGGAATTTATTAAGCATGTTATGCAGGAAAAAATCAAACTAAAAAAATCTAGATACTTGAGAATGTTTTCAAAAGAAGGAGAGAATTTAAATAGGCTTAGCAACTTGCTGAAAAGCTATTATGGCATTAGCAGCAGGGTTTACAAATGTGTTAATGGTCTTGGAACGATTTATTATGAATTGCATATAAATCGAAAAGAAGATATTCGAAAACTAATCGAATTAAACATTATTCCAAACTTATTTAAACTTAATTAATCTTGATTTAAAATGTACGAAGGACAACTAAAGAAAACAAGTGAAGTAGAGTACGAAATACCTAAAACTGGAAAGATGTTGGTTCCAGTTAAGATTTTCGCTAGCGAAAAGTTATTAGAAAAAATGAAAGAGGATGAGACATTCAGACAGGCTGAAAACACTGCAATGCTTCCTGGCATAATAAAAAACATGATTGTGTCTCCAGACGGGCATATGGGATATGGCCTGCCAATAGGAGGAGTTGCGGCATTTAATATAGATAATGGTATAATCACTCCGGGCGGTGTCGGTTTCGACATAAATTGTTCAGTCCGCCTTCTACGTACAAACCTAGTTTTAAAAGATATAGAAGAAAAGAAAAAAGAAATTATAAATGCCCTTTACAGGGATGTTCCTTCTGGTGTTGGAGAGAAAGGAAGAATTAAATTGAGCAAAGAGGAATTGAATGAGGTTTTGGTTGAGGGAGCACAATGGGCTGTTAAAAAAGGCTACGGTGTTAAGGAAGATTATCTGCACACAGAAGAGCAAGGATGCATGAAAAATGCAAGTCCCGAATACGTTTCAGAAAGGGCAAGGGCAAGGGGAATGCCTCAGCTTGGAAGCCTTGGAGCTGGAAATCACTTTTTAGAAGTTCAGGAAATCACTGAAATATACGACGAGAAAATTGCCCAAGTTTTCGGCTTGGAAAAAGGGATGATAACAATAATGATTCATTGCGGCTCAAGAGGGCTGGGACACCAGGTAGCTTCTGACTATATCAGGTTAATGGAAGATGAATATGGATGGCCTGAGCAGGACAGGGAATTAGTTAATGCGCCTATTAAAAGCGAGCTTGGCAAAAAATATTTTTCTGCGATGGCTTGCGCTGCAAATTTTGCATTTGCAAATAAACAGCTTATAACCCACTGGGTCAGAGAAACAATGAAAAGGATTTTTCCCAAATTTAAAGCAGATGTTGTATATGATGTCTGCCATAATATTGCTAAATTTGAAAAGCATATGATTGATGGAAAAGAAAAAGAGGTTTTGGTTATGAGAAAAGGCGCTACAAGAAGTTTTGGGCCTGGAAAAAAAGAAATTCCAGAAGATTACAGGGAAGTTGGACAGCCTGTTATTCTTCCGGGAAGCATGGGAACTGCTTCTTATGTTCTTGTCGGAACAAAAAAAGCAGAAGAGGTTTCTTTTGGCTCAACAGCTCACGGAGCAGGAAGAGTTTCAAGCAGAAGCGCTGCATTAAGAACCTTAAGAGGAGAAAAAATCAAGCAGGAATTAGAGGAAAAAGGCATTGAAGTTAAGGCAGGAAGCTGGAAAGGGCTTGCAGAAGAAGCTCCCCAAGTTTATAAGGATATTGATGAAGTTGTTAAAGTCAGCCATAAAGCTGGAATTGGAAATTTAGTGGCTAAAGTAAAGCCAGTTGCTGTAATGAAAGGGTAATGTTTATAAATCTGTATTCTTTATAAAATTATGAGAAAAAATAAAAGAGGTCTGTTAGTCCTAGCCTTAATAGCTAGTCTGTTATTTATGGGGTTAGTGAGTGCGCAGTCGTGCGCTGATGAGGATAGGATAATGAGACTGTATTCTCAAACTAACAGCCATGTAGGACTCTATAATGATGCTATTTACTCAATAGATATATGTTGTAGCGATATATTTGGAGCAAATAATCCTGCATGCATTGCTCAGGCACAGAAGGTTGCTGACAATCACACTTGCACAGGAAAAAACAAAGTTATTGGGTTATTTAGTATTACAAATTCGCATGCTGAAAGGCCTTATCCTGATAACTCAAATGTTGATGTATGCTACAGAAACCTTGAATGCCAAGCAATTGATGATTCAGTAAATCCTGATTGTGCACCTGGCTGGCAGCCTGTTGTAAGATTGTATCAGGAAACAAATTCTCATGCAGAGCTGGGCTCTTTAAATAACTATCCTATTAAAATTTGCTGTATAGACGGAACGCCGGATGTCTATTTTGCAGATATGAATGGCCAGAAAATAGATGAAGCAAATATAGGAGACACTGTCTTGATGATTTACGAAGGGGCGCACCCTTCCCTGCCTTTTGTTATTTACGAAGAAGATGATGGATTTCCTGATTTTATTGATGATGATATAAGAACTGTTTCTTCTACTTTTATTTATGGGTTTGACTTAGCTGCAGAATGGTATATAACAAGAGATGATTTTGAAAAAGGAGGCAATGATGATACAGAAACTTTTTACTTTGAAGTTGATGAATTAGAATCAAACAGGCTTACTGTTTCCCGTAACAGTCAGGGTGCGACTAACGAGCTTCCGGTTGTAAAAATCCAGATACCTGAATATACTCTTCCTAAAGAACAAAGAAGGTTTAAAGTCAATGAGTTAGTTGCTTATTCTGGATATGCTTATGATGTTGACAATCCATTAAATATAACCTGGTATCTAGGAGATGGAAAAACTAAGTCATGCATATGGCCGAAAGAAGAATATATATGCAATCCAGGATTTGTTGCTGCTGAATATTCTATTCCTGGAACAAAGCCTGTTTATTTAAGAGCTACAGAATTAAACAGGGAAATTCCAAGAACAGTTAGTGATTATACAGAAGTTTATATTTATGATTCAGGACTAAATGTCTTTCCTGTTATATCTTCTCCAGCTAAGGACAGTGTTTTTAATTTTAGTGAACAGCCAATAAGATTTAATGGAAGTGAAAGTTATGTTTCTAAATGTGAGCTGGGAGCGTGTCCGGCAGATAAGCCTTCAGGGGTTGACTGTTACGTTGACCCTGTATGGGATTTGTACTGCTTCGATTACCCTAAAACAGGCACTCATGGAATTGGAAAAACTGCAGGAAAATATAACTTATGGTTTAACTGGACTTTCAGCGATGGAGACTCAGTTTTTGGAAACTGGGCTGATAATTATATTAATGCTGTTGATTTTGAAAAATATTTTTTCAAACCTCAAAGATATAAAGTAGATTTAAATGTAGGATACGAATTTTTTTAAAATGAAGAAGATAATGTTATTGATTATTGGAGTATTGTTGTTAGTAAGCGTTGCTTATGCCCAAGTTATTTGGGGTGGAAAAGCAAGCACAGAATTTGAAATTGCAGATACAGTCCCTGTATGCGACAGGGAAAATTATATCTGGAAACAATGGGTGGGGGGGGAATTAAAAGAGTGGGATGCGTTTTCATGGTGTTATGAACCAACTGGTATGCCAAATATCTGCTGCCCTTATGAATATGAGTGCGGATATAACCTAGATATTGATGATACAAATTATATGAGATGCTATCAAAGCACATCTTTAAAAGAGATTTGCGAAGACTACACTGGACAAATAGAATGCGAAAGCGCTCCTCCAGAGGTTTCTGCCAGAAGTATAGCAAGAATAGCAGATAATCATTATCCTAGTGGAATATGTGCAGATGATTATGTGGATATTAATTCAACAGCTCCCTGCGTTAGATATGCAGACTGCCTTTGTAAATGGAACAGCACAGATAATACGTGCAGTGCTGGAGTAGAATATTCTGGATGGTACTGCCATTATCCTGGTCAGCCTCCAAATACTCCTACACCAGAAGATGGGATTTGCGTTCTTAAAAGAGGCAGTATAGAAGGAAACTGCCAAGAAGACAGCTTCATAAGAATAAAGTATGAAAGGCAATGGGTAAGTGTCAGTAATGCTCCTGCGCCTGCCGAATGTATTGAAAGCTTTTCGCGAACAATTGCATGTCCTACAAGACTGGCATTTTTCACAGCTGTTAGTTTTATTATTTCTTTAGGGATTGTCATATTTATATATGTTCTAAAGCATAAAAAGAGGTGAAAATGAGAAAAGAGTTTTTATTGATGCTGATATTATTAATGATAAGTTCTGCATCTGCTTTTGTAGTAAGCAATTATAGCATACAATCAGAATACGGCCCCGGAGATAATTTACGAGGATGGATAAACTTAAGTCTAGAAAATCAAGATGCCGTTTCTTCATTAAGTGGATTCGACAATGAAATAAGTTTAGTTGATTTTCTGGAGAATAACAGCCTGATTTCAGGGAGCAATTACAGTTGTTTTCCTTCTGACTGTAAGACTGATTATGAAGACTCTAATAAAGAACTAAGCAAAACCTATTCTTTAAATCCTGGCGATAAGAAATTATTTGGAATTAAGATAATTGGAGATGTTCAAAGCATAGACTCTTTTTCTATGAAGATTCAGAGTGATGCAGGAGAATCCGGATATCCTCAGTTGTTTATTGATATTTTAAATGACGGAGAAATTGAGTGGCAGCCTCACGAATTTTCAGGGGAATACGGAAATCCTATTTATGGATGTTATGAAACAGGTACTGAAATGGCAGAAATAACACAGACAGAATATTGCGAAAGAATTGAATTGCCACCTGCTTCAAAAGTAAAAATAGGGGCAGATGTTAAGGAAGTTCCTGGAAAAGGAGGAGAAGTTGATTTTCTCATGACAATCTACAATGAAGATGAAGAAGGTTCCTGCACTGCATCTGCTTCAGGAGATGGGAAGATAGAATGTGAAGTGAACGTGCAGGTTAGAGAGCCAGCAGAATTTTTTGTATGCATAAAAACAGATGACTATTCAGACAACAACAAATATGCTGTTCTTTATGAGCAAAACGAGCCTTGCGGTTTCTCAGGCGAGGGGGATTATGAATATGACTTTCCCATATTTGCGAGAACAGGAGGCTACGCTGCAGTAGGGGAAATTATAATAAATCAAGAAGAAATTGACGAATATGATGGAACTACATTAATCTACTATATAGAAGATTATATTAATGAAAAATACGAAGGCAATTGCAGTGAAGGATGTATAATTCCTGTTAAGATAATTTCAGGAGATCTCCAAACACTTACTGTCTCAGACGTACAGTTAAGCTACACCTCCGGAATTTCTAAAACTGAAAGGTATCTTAATGGCCTGGAGGAAACTCACGCCACATTGGACATGGATTTCCATATACTTGAATTAGAAAAATCAGGCATTAAAGTACCAAACTCTTATGGAAACAGCCTGCTTATTTTAAAACTCGGAGAAGAAGAGATTCTCCAAAAGACAATAAAAATCTTGAGACTTGGAACAATTGAGTCTTTATTTCCACTACAAGCAGCTGCCGCATTTCCTGTAAGATTCAGCGTATATGCATCTGGAAATATTTCAGAATACACCTGGAATTTTGGTGATGGAGTTGAGATTACAACTAAAGAAAATTATACCTACCATACCTATAATGAAACAGGAACCTATGATCTAAAAATAACAGTTTTAAACCCTCAAGGAAACTCTTCCAGAATTTTCTCTATTAAAGTAAATACTCCGGAAAAAGAGATAAATGAGACGCTGAAAGAAAAAAGAGACTATCTTAGGGAAATAAAATCTTCCCTCAGTGAGATCGATGTATGGTACAGCTCACAATTAGAGGAACGAATCGGATTAGAAGATATTGAAAGCGAATTAGACAGGTTGGAAATAGCCTATAATGAAGCTAGTCCTGAAGACTATATAGGCATAATGAACTCCTTGTATGATTTAAAGGTTCCTATGGAGATTCAGGAAGTAAAATTTAGCGGAAAGTTCCTGCCTTTTCCAGAAAATATCAATCCAAGATATCTAGTTGATTTAGGCTATAAAGAAGAAAACCCAGAAGAATACGCAGAAGGCATAGTTTTATGGATGGCGACTAACCTTAATGTAGAGCTGGAGAGCTCTATATTCAATTTAAAGTATGACGATAAAACTGTTCCCATATTCACAGGAAATAAATTAAAAATAACTCCTGTAAATCCAGTTGAAGAGGCATATTTGATTATTCAGAATGAAGACATTATTTTTAAGGAAGACTATGACGAAGAAGAAATTTCAGGAGCAACTGGAATAAAAATGAGTATTGAAGAGCAAAAAACAATAGAATTTATCTTAGATGGCAAGGTGGAGGCGGTAGATTTAGAAGCATATATTTCTCCGGAGTTTTCTGAACTTCCGGAAAAAACAAATATTGGGCCGTGCAATAATAACGGAGTATGTGAAGAAGACGAAGATGAAGACAATTGCCCTAATGACTGCCATGGAATCAACTGGGGCAGGTTATTTTGGTTAATAATCCTTCTTATAGCTGCACTTATTGTTTATATTTTCCTCCAAGAATGGTACAAGAGGCACTACGAAAGACACTTGTTTAAAAATAAGGAAGACCTCTATAATTTGATGAGTTTTATCCACAATGCAATTAAGATAGGTACAAGCAACAGAGTGATTTATCAAAAACTAAAAGCATATAAGTGGAAAAGAGAGCAGATTGTTTACGCATTTAGGAAACTATTTGGGAAAAGAACTGGGATGTGGGAAATACCTGTATTTAGGATGTTTGAAAAGAAAAAAATAGAGAAAGAACTGGCTAAAAGAAATGTCCAAAATCCGCCATATTTGCAATAAATTAGGGTTCCTAACTTAACACTCCCCAAATTTTTTTCAACAATATAGAAAAGATATTATTTTTGATATTTAAAATATTGAAATTTATTATGTCAGAAATACCTCTTATTTCTGAGCACAAGAAAATTGTGCAAAACAATGTTCTGTGCCCAAAAACCAGTGGGTTTTCTTGGCAACCTAAAATTCCAGCAGAATTTTTTGGTTTTGTGAGAACGCTCTCTTGCACAGCAGGAAGTAAAGTTGTGAGGTTTACTTAACGTTTGCAGAAAATTTAAAAAGCGTCTTTTCTTAAGTTAGAAATAAAAAAGTAAAATAAATATGGTAATCAAAATCATTAGAAACTTTATAAGGAGAGTTTTTTCTGGCATGTTTAAGGGCAAGAAAGAACTTAGCTTGGGATTTTACGGCCCTCCGAACGCAGGGAAGACCTCGATTGCCAATAGGATATGCAAAGACTGGACTGGAGAGGAACTAGGCAATGTAAGCAAGATACCCCATGAAACAAGGGAAATACAGTTCAAGGAAAAAGTAGAAATCGAATACAAAGGGAAAAAGCTCAGTTTAAAAATAGTTGACACTCCTGGAATTGCTACAAAAATAGATTACGAGGATTTCCTAAAGTATAAAATGAATAAAAAAGATGCTCAAAAAAGGGCAAAAGAAGCAACCCAGGGTATTGTAGAAGCAATAAAATGGCTGGATGATATGGATGCGGTTATTGTTGTTCTTGATGTAACAAAAAATCCTTATAGCCAGGTTAATATTACAATTATAGGGAATCTCGTTGCAAGAAAGATTCCTGTTTTAATAGTTGGTAATAAAATAGACTTAAAAAAAGCAGACTTAAAAAAAGTAGAGGCTGCATTCCCAGAATATGAAGTAGTTGGAATATCTGCAAGATTCGGGAAAAACATGGAGGAATTTTATGAGTCACTATTCAGACTTGCAAAAAAAGTTTAAAAAGAGGTAAAAATGGGTAAGAAAAACAAAATAAGAGGACTGACAATACAGTTTATTACGTACACAGAAGTAGAAACCCTGAAAAGCGGGGAGAGAATAAAGAAACTTTTGGATATTATTTTAGGCAATAAAATAATAATCCTCCAAGGAAAGCTTAAGAGTGAAGAAGAAGCAAGACTCATTGAAGACACAATGGCTATGGTAGGGCATGTCAAAAACTTTAAGGGTATTGAACTGGCAGTGATAACTCCGGACTCAGAAAATCTTAGCTTAATGGCCAAGTTCAGGCATGGACTTGCAAGAGCATTGGGAGCCCAAGAGTCAATAACTATCATAGGTCCTGCTTCAATTGTACGGGAAATAAAAAGAGATCCTCGAAAAATAGAAATATTGATGAACAAATAATGATAGGAATGTTTTTATAACCTTTTTTCTTAAGGTATTTATGCCAGCGTCATTTTCCAACTTAGGATTATGACTTATTAAAAGAACAAATTGAAAAATGCCAAATCAGTGTGTTCATTGCGGAAAGATGTATGAAGATGCATCTGAAGAGCTATTAAAAGGGTGCGAATGCGGGAGTCATTTCTTCTTTTTTGTCAAGAAAGAACAACTTGAAGAATTACAGAAAAAAACAATTGAATTAGAAGAATTAGACAAAGAAAAAGTTGAAAAAGATGTCAGGGAGATGATTGGGTTGGAAGAGGAACAAGAAGTTCCAGTTATACTTGACCTTGAATCAGTTAGGGTTACAGGGCCGGGAAAATTTGAAATTGATGTTGTCAATCTTTTCTCCAAAAAAAGGCCTTTAATTTATAAGCTGGAGGAAGGCAAGTATATAATTGACTTGGCTTCTGCCTTCCAGCAGAGAGGAGAAGAGGAAAAATAATGGATTGAGAAAGCGAAAATGTTTGCTGTCGAAAGATTTAAATACCATGTAAGACATATCTTACCATCTCAGAAATCAAAGATTTCTGATGATCATTAAAAATTAAGAAATTTTTAAGATGGTACAAATAGATACAACAAAAATAAGTTCCAAAGGGCAAATAGTAATTCCGAATAATATGAGGAATGACTTTAAAGAGGGGGATACTCTGCTTATTATTAAAGATAACGGAACCATTCTTCTTAAAAAAGCAGATGATTTAGATGAGAAATTTAAAGAAGATTTAGAATTTGCAAGAAGAACTGAAGAAGCTTATAAAAGGCATGAAAAAGGGGAGTATATTAAAATGGGTGCTGATAAGTTTCTTGCAGAGCTCGAAAAATGGTAAATGTCATTTTTGATGAACATTTTCAAAGAACTATTTCTAAGATTAAGGATGCAGAAGTACAAAAAAGTATCAAATCAAAGATAAAAAAGATAATCGAAAACCCAGAAATAGGAAAACCTATGCGCAATGTTAGGAAAGGAACAAGAGAAGTTTATTCAGGAAGTTTCAGGCTTTCGTATGATTATCACAAAGAAAAAGATACTTTAGAATTTTTAGATTTTTATCACAAGGATGAACAATAAATTATTATTAAACCAGATATTTTCTTGCTAAGTCTTCGGCGGGGGAGATAAAACAAAAACAATAATTTTAAAAAGTCTTAGATACTATAAAAAGAGAGGTGATTACACCTCAGGACGGATTCTGAGAGAATCAAAATGAAAACATTTGAGCAATTTGCAGAAGAGAAAGAAATGTCAAGAACTCTGCGGCCAGGAGAAGAGGGCTATAACCCTAACGATCACTATCTCGGTATTTTATATGAAAATGAGAGATACACCTTAATAGAAGGGCCTCGCTTATACGTAGGAAATGTAAGTTTTACAGCCCTCATAGATTCTCTCTGCGATTTATTGGAAGAATGTCCAAGAGTAAAATTTGAACTTAATTTTTCAGATAGTTTTCCTGAACATGAAAGAGATCTACTCGAGAGAATGACAGAACTTTACAAGATAAAGAGACTTGCTAAGAAGTAGTTACACTCTGTTATAGAGATGCTTAAAAATCCATTTATCGATATAGATCCAATATAAACAGATAAAAAGTTCCTTTTATTGAGACAAAAAGTATAGGTGCCCGGAGAGGGCATACTCTTATGGTCCTTAAAGAAATAACATCAAAACTTCTTTAAAACCTGCTTCTTGAAACTTTCGGCCAATTCTTTATCTTTGTTAATTACTAATTTTATTGAAGATTTTTGCTCTAAAGTTTTTAAAAGTGCTAACACATCCCCATTTTTAAGATGCTTTTTTATTCTGCTTTTTAATGATTCCGGAATAAAAATCTGGATAAAGTGATTGGAAAAGGAGATTGTTTCGTTAGGATATTCACTTTTTACTGTCTTATAGTTAGTGCCAAAAGAAAGGTAAAACTCTTTGTATTTTTTCTCTAGTTGAGTACTTCCAGAACACAAAAAATAAAATTGGTGTCCGAGTTTTTGAAGCTTTTTGTAGTAGTTATATTCCGCCCTTAAATAAAATAACGGGCGCCATTCGTTTGTAAGCTGAAAACAAATTGTTTGGTTCTTTTTTTTCAGAAGCTCTGTTTTCATAAAGTAGTAAAGGTATTTCTCTGCATCAAATAAAGTTTCGAAAGTTAAAATAATTAAGTCTTGGCTTGCCTTAGAGTCCTTTAATCCAGAAATATTCTGTAGCTTCTCCGTGGCATAGTAATTGGTTTCTACTATATCTGTAAAAGACTGCAATTTTTTAATCCAGCCAACATTCACCTCATATTTCTTTTCATTTTTAAGAAGAACCTGGCTTTCTTTCAGCTCCTTAACTGCTTTGTAGACTGACTGGTAGCTTGAAGAATATCCATACCTCTTTTTAATCCTGTAGTAAATCTGCCTTAAGGTAAGCGGCCATTCATAGGTAAGAACGTTAATCACCGCATCCTTGGTGTTTTTCGGCTTGTTGTCTATGTCAGGGATTAAAATATTAAATGCCATTAATCCTCTTGGTTATTTTATTTTATAAACTTTTTGGTTTATTATTTATTAAACCATAGGTTAATAATATTTTCTTATCTTAAATAAGATAACTTCAAGGAGGTGAAAAATGAAAGTTTATCTCAAAAGCATTGCAGATGAGGGGGACTGCATGCCTGGAGAGGCTGTTTTAGAGTGCATTGACTGCCTGGGAGAGAAGCATCTGGGATTATTTGACAGGGAGTTTGTAAAAAATAGAATGCTTCAGGTAAGCATCTGGGGCTGGATAAAATGCAGCGAGAAGGATTCAAAAGACATAATGGAAGTTGTGCCGCAGGGAGGGCAGTTCGTAAATAAAGGGAATATGCTGAGAGTTTACAGAAGGCAGCTGGCATTTGTTGAAGAAAACTAAAAGGGGAACAGAATGAAAGCTTATCTATCAGTAAAAGTAAGCAAGGGCATGCTTTCAGATGAAAATTCGGTTTGGATAGAAGACTATACTGGAACAGCCACTTTCGGATTTTTTGAAAAGAGGCACATTAAAGATGGAAAGCTGGAGGTCGGGGTTTTGGAAGAAAAAGACAATCTTATATTGATTAAACTTCCAGGAAGAACTATGGAATCTCCTGGGGATAAGGGATATATCACTGTAAGAAAAGATGATCTGGAATATGAACTGGCAGATAATTGTTATGAATGTGTAAGCTTTGGAAATGTCAGAAATGCTGAAAATGGCATTTCTGAGCATCCTAAAGTTTTGAATACTATACCAAAACTTTTTGATATCCGAGACGGAAAAGGTGATTATGGTTTATGCTATAGGATAGCTGACTGCACAGGAACTCTGTTTATTGTAAGGAAGGAACAACGATGCATGCCTATATTCAGCAGGCCAGATAAAAAACTATCTCCAGAAGAAATAATCTTAAGAGACAAGAGAGAATCTGAAGAGCATAAGAGCCTGCAAGAGGCGTTTGAACATGCAAGAAAGACAATAGCCAGCTGGCCAAAATGGAAGCAGGAAATAGTATGGTAGTTAATCGCAGTCTTTATATATTGAATTTCTTTTAATCTTGCATGAAGGATACAAAAAAAGTGCTGCAGAGACAGGTTTCTAAAATAAAGCCTGGAAAAGAAGAACTAGCTTTAATAGAGGAACAAACAGGCAAATTTGTCTTGGAACTTGAAAAAAATATAAAAAAAAATAAGATAAATGCAGAAGTTTTTGTAGGAGGCAGCATTGCAAAAGGCACTCTGATTAAAAAGAAAAAATATGATGTGGATATTTTTGTCAGATTTGACAAAAAGTATAAAGATGGGGAGATTTCTGATATCCTCGGAAGGCTTGTAAAAGGGAAAAGGGTTCACGGAAGCAGGGATTATTTTCAGATAGAAAGCACTCTTTTATTTGAAGTTGTTCCTGTAATAAAAATAAAGAATCCTGGAGAAGCAAGAAACGTAACTGACCTAAGTTACTTTCACGTAAGATATATAGCAAACAAAATAATGGTAAACAAAAAACTTGCTGAAGAAATCATGTTAGCTAAGGCATTTTGTTATGCTAACAGATGTTATGGTGCTGAATCTTACATTAAAGGTTTCTCAGGGTACTCATTAGAGCTTTTAATCAGCTATTACCGCTCTTTTTTAAAATTTTTAGGGGCTGTAAAAAATGCTGAAAAGCTGGTTTTAGATCCTGAAAAACACTATAAAAGCAAAAATGAAGTCCTGTTAGAGTTGAACGAGTCTAAGTTGCAGTCTCCTATTGTTTTTGTTGACCCGACTTTCAAGCAAAGAAACGCGCTTGCGGCATTATCTGAGGAAACTTTCCTTAGATTCAAAGAAACAGCGGCTGAGTTTTTAAAGAATCCCAGTGAAGGGTTTTTTGAAAAAAAGGATATTGAGGAAAAACTGAGGAGAAAATATAAAAAACTGACTATGATTGAAGCTTTTACAAACAGGCAAAAAGGAGATATTGGAGGAAGCAAATTAAAAAAATTCCACAATTATCTAGATTACAGGCTGAAAAAATATTTTGAAGTGAAAGTAATGGATTTTGAGTATAATGAAGAAAATAATTCAGCTAAAAATTATTTTGTTTTAGAGCAAAAAAAAGAAATTATTTTAGAGGGCCCTCCTATAACCAAGGTAGACAATCTGAATAAGTTCAAGGAAAAACATAAAGACTGTTTTATAAGAAAAGGAAAGGTTTATTGTAAAGAAAAAACAAAAACAACAGAAGAATTGATAAACGAGCTGAAAAAAGATAAAATCCTTAAAGAAATGGATATAAAAGAACTAAGATTAGTTAAGTAAATCTAATTTAAGCCTATTTTTCTGAGAAATAAATTGACTGCACTTGTTAATCTCGGAGAAGATAACTCACCACTTTCTAATCTTTCTATTTCATCAATAACTGGCTGAACAACAGTATCTTCTACAGTCATTGGGCAAGAATTTCTCGGCATATGAAATCTTATATTTCCTATTAGTCTTGGCAAATCTGCATCATTTTCCAGATAGTATTGTTCATCCGGGTAACTAATTAGCCCATGGCCCATATACCCTAAAGGTTCCCCTATAAAAATTCCTCTTTGTATTTGTCCTGGCATTTCTTCCCATTTAGCTGAATAAACATCTACCATTTTTATTTTAATTTTTTAGAGTATTTAATTTTTACTTCACCCAAGCTCTTTCAAACAAATAACTCATAGAATTAACAAAAAAACTGGAATTTATCCATACTCCCAGGTCTTCATCTTCTCTTTGACTGTTCTGCGAAAGCATGAACAGTATCTGCTCTTTATCAACAAGATAAAACCTAGAATTAACATCTATTTTTTTTGCATTTATTTTGAACTTGTTGTTTATTTTCTTTATATCTGACTCTTCGCCTGACAAGGCTATTTTTACGTTTAATTTTCTCTTGTTTAAGTTGCTGAATAATGAAGAAAATATCCTTGATTTTTCATTAATCTCATCTGCTGATGTGCAGATAATTACTTCTTTTTTTGCTGAATCTATCAACTCTTTTAGATGATTAAAAACATTTGATTTTCCTTTAATTGCCCCGCTTACATTATTGTGCTTTACTGGTTCAACTCCTGATTTGTACAGCTCTTCCAATTCCAGGTATTCCTTTGTTTCTTTGAGGTTTGAGAGCATCTTAACATTTTCATTTGCTCTTTTTAATGCATTTGTCTTTAGCTTTTCAAGAACAATCGTAGGATTAACTGCTATGTACTTGACCGGCTTTCCTAGTTTAGCTATTGCAAATCCTGATTTTTCCAGAGACTCCAGGACATCATAAGTCCTGCTTCTGGGAACTCCTGAAAGCTCGGCTATTTCCCCTGCAGAAGCTATGCTCTTGCTCAAAAGGGCGAGCCAGACTTTAGTTTCATAAATATTTAAGTTAAAATATTCCTTAATTTGGCTTACGAGTTCTGGTTTTATTATCATTTTAGATAAAAATATAACTACTTTATTGTAGAAACCTCCCTTTATAAATCTTTCTATAATGTTTTAATTATACAGTAACAACAAAATAGAAAAGTTTATAAATTTACCGGCTTAAATGAACGTATGAAAGACATTTTTGGAATCATTTTGGTATTTTTGCTTGGTTTTTTTACATGCATGATGCTAACTTTCATATACAAGGACATAGAACAACCCATCAGGATAGGAGAAGTCAGCATTGTAAATCCTCCAAACAGTCCTGGAGACTGGATTAAGGAAAGCCAGATAAGTATTTATGAAAACGCAGTTGTTCTTCATATCGAAGGGGCTTCGCTGAGCAGATATGCTGCTACAGGAAGCATGAAGCCTGTTCTTGACATAGGAAGCAACGGAATAAGGATTGTTCCGGAAAATCCCGAGCAAATAGAGATAGGGGATATAATTACATTTGAAAAAAACGGCGAGCTTATAATACACAGGGTTATTGAAAAAGGAACGGACGAAGAAGGCATCTATTTCATCACAAAAGGGGACAACAACAATGTTACAGACGGGAAGGTAAGATTTGAAGAGATTAAATATGTCACAATAGGAATTTTGTATTAAAATGGGAAAAGCTAGCATTAAAAGAAAGCTAACTGGATATGAGGAAGCTAGAGAAGTTGAAAAATTTGCCGAAGAAAAATATAGTCTCGCCACCCCCTCGCTCGATATCCTTGTGTACTTGTATCCCTGTAAAAAAATGGTTCCAATTGCAGAGATAAGAATAGGAGCAGGGATAAAAAACAGAAGCACGTTTACTGACAGATATATGAATCCGCTAGTTAGAAAAAGTTACGTAAGATTAAGGCTAAACACAGATCATACAAAAGACGCAATAATAACAGATAGAGGAAGAAACCTAGTTAAGAAAATTTTCAGTTAAAACTTAAAAGAGAGTTACAAGCCATCCGATAATCATACCTGCAAAAATTCCTCCTGACAAAAAGGGCATTGCAGGGTAGAACTTTCCTTTTCTTGCTGTGGTGAATAAGTAAAATAAGGCTAGTGTGGCTCCTGCAGTTATAAATAATGCAGGAATTAAGCCGAAAGTCTTCATGAAAATTCCTGAAGCAATTATAGGGAAAATAACATCACCTCCCCCTAAAATTGCCAGTGAAACCTTCACTTTCTTCTTTTTCAATGCTTTTTCCTGGCTTTCCTTTTTCTTATACCTCTGCTTTATTTCCATAATCTTTTGCTTTTGCTTTTTATCAAGATAAGGAATAAAAAAACCAGCAAATAGCTTTAGCTCATTAATCTGGAACTGAGCCATTTTCTGCATAAATCCGGCATGCCAAACAGCCCAAATGTCATAAATTGAAATTAAAACTAGCAAGATAACTATAACAAGTATGCTTAAAATAGGATTTAAAGAGAAAAAGAAAAAAGTTACAAATACAGTGCCTATTCCAGGGTAAATTAATAACTCTGTTAGGTTATGGACAAGCAGGTTTTGCTTAAAGATTTTAAGATAAGCAAGAGGAAGAGAGACGAGTAAAGCTATATAAGTTGTATAAGTTCTTATTGAAGGGATATAAAAAATGACGCTATAAACAGTTATACCCAGAGCAATAACAACTACGATAAAAAACCATGCTCTTAAAATGAACTTGGCCCTGTACTTATTTAATAAAAGAACTAATGATATGGCTATAACAAATGCTATTATTGTTGAGACTAGCCCGCTAATAGGATTTATTTCTTCAGGAGGCTCCATTCCGTAAGGAAGTTCAGGAATATTTGTATAGGAATGAACTACTGCCAATCCTATCAACTGAGTTATAAGGAACATGCCTAATAAAACAAAAGTTATCTTCCAAGTGTGCTTCATCTTATCCTCTTTTTTTTAGATTATACAAATTATAATAAAACATGGTTTTTAAATTATCTTATTCTCACTGTCTCTAAATTTCTTGGGGCAGAAGTCTCCACCCTGTTTAGCTTATATATGGTAGAGGCTAAATCAAGGCACTTGGATGCTTCTCCATGGTTGATTATTACTCTTTTTGGTTTTGGATTGCATCTGTTAATGAAGGCGAGCAATTGATTTCTTCCAGAATGCGCTGTTAATCCGTCAAGGGTGTGCACTTCCAGGTTAATTTTGACAAACTCCTCCTTGCCTTCATTCATCATTTTTACATCTTTCAGCCCTTCCTGGACCTGTCTCCCTAAACTTCCAACTCCCTGATAACAAACAAAGATAATGCTGTTTCTTTTATTGTCAGCTAGTTCACGAAGATACTCTACAGAAGCCCCTCCCTGCAACATACCGGAGGTAGCAAGAATAATGCAAGGACCTCCCTCTACTACCTGCTTTCTTTCCTGAGAAGAACCAACTCTCCTAAATATTTCAGAAACAAAAGGATTCTTATCTTGGAATATTTGACTTCTTATGTTGCTTGATAAAAAATCCGGATAAGCAGTATGAATTCCATTAATATCCCATATCATCCCATCTATATACACCGGCACTTCTGGAAGCATGCCCTGTTTAAATGCATCATCTAATATTAACATTGTTTCCTGTGCTCTTCCCAGTCCTAATTCAGGAATAAGCACTTTTCCTTTTCTGTCAATTGTTTTTTTGATTGTTTCTAGAAGAGCGGCTTCAGCTTCTTTTCTTTGTGGAAGGATATCATTCTTGCTCCCGTAAGTGGATTCTATCATCACTGTTTCAAGTCTTGGAAAAGAGGTTATAGCTGCGTCCAAAAGTCTTGTTTTCCCAAACTTCATGTCTCCTGTATAAAGGAAGTTATGCAGCCCATTTCCAATATTTAAATGCACCATGGCACTTCCTAAAGCATGCCCTGAATTGTACAGGGTAAGCCTTATATCTGGGGTGATATCTGTAACTTCATTATAATCCAGGCAAATGCTATGCTTAACCATTTCTTTAATATCTTTTGAAGAAAATAACGGAGCAGTAGCTTTTTTATATGCCACGCCTATGAAGTCCAGAGAAATTATGGAAGCAATATCCCTTGTAGGGGTCGTCATGTATACTGGCCCTCTATATCCCATCTTAAACAGATATGGAACTAAGCCGCAATGATCCAGGTGGCCGTGGCTTAAAATAATTGCATCTATCTCTTTTATGTCAAATTCAGAAACATCAAAATAAGGGAATCTATCCCTATTGGAAGCAGCTACATCAATCCCACAATCAAGTAATATTTTGGATATTGGAGTATGCAGCAACAGGCAACTCCTTCCAACCTGCCTTCCTGAACCGAGAAAGCTTAACCTTACCCATTCTTCTATTTTTTCCGGATTCCATTCCCTGTAAATTTTCTTCCCTATTGAGTTCAAGAATTTTTTCCTGTAATTATTATTTTCATACAAAACTTCCCTTATATTCTCAGTTATTTTTGAAGGTATGGCGGGGCTTCTCTGAACCTGCGGAATCCACAGAGTTTTCTGCTTTATCTCCTGCAGGATAGCGCCTGCTTTTCCAATAACCATCCCGGGTTTTTTTGACTCAATTATGACTATGCTCCTTTGAATATCAAAGATTATGTTGGTTATTTCTGCCTCTTTAGGTATTATTTTTCTTATTTCTTTTTCAGCATCTTCCTGACTCAACAATATTTTAGAATCAGCCCTAAGCTCTATCCTTTTTTTAATTTTATTTACGACTTCTTTTATCTGCCCTTCTCCTTCTCTAAAAAAGTTCTTATCGTCTGTATATAAAACTATATTTGCCCCTTCAAAATTAGTTGAGCTTATACTTTTTGGTAACTGACTTTGGATATTTTTAAGAATGTCTGCCATTTTTATTCAGGTTCAGAATTTAACATAATGATTATTTTTTTCTAATACTCTTTAAATCAGGATATTCTGTCTTTATCTCTTGGCCTATCTCCTGATTTATTCTGTCTTTGGTTATAAGATAAACATCTATTCCTGCTCCTGTTGCAGGGTCTCTTTTCATAGCAGCTGTAATGCATTTAATAGCCAGCGCCAGTCCTTCTTGAATGGATATATTTTCTTTATATTCTGCATCTAAAATTGAGTCACACTGCATCATTCCAGAGCCTGTTGCAGAATAATCTTCTATTTTCTCAACATAACCATCTGGGAAAACGTTGTAAAGCGCGAAGTCTTCATCATCAAATCCGGCTAATAAAAAATGGGTTATTCCAAGTATGGGAGAAAACTGCCTTATATTCTGATAAACTACTGCGGAGAAAAGATTCGCAGATTCTTTCATAGAAGGCAGTTTCTTGCTCTTTAATTCCTTGAGCTTTAGTTCTGCTCTTGTTAATTTTATAACTTTCTGGAGGTCAGAAGCTACTCCGGCTGTTGTAACAACAAGTCTGTCATTAACCTTCTGTATCTTTTCTTCTTTTGTCCCAGCTATATAGGAAACTCCGGAACTACCTCCAAAAGTCCCCTTTTTGTCTGCAGCTAACACTATACCATCCTTACAAACAATACCAACAGTAGTTGTTCCTGTTTTTCTTATATGTTCTTTCAATTCTTCCATCTTTATATCAAGAATAGCAGATTGTCTCTATTTTAGAATTTACAATAATATATGTTAGATTGGCTTTTTAAATGTTTTGTTTTCTAT
>Ga0172362_10000899_pt1 | contig 25156 bp, 21 predicted proteins | sample LakKivs1_kivu2a2_FD_114534 | JGI IMG/M metagenome (GOLD analysis project Ga0172362, IMG submission 114534) | Sediment microbial communities from Lake Kivu, Rwanda - Sediment s1_kivu2a2 | ecosystem: Environmental > Aquatic > Freshwater > Lake > Sediment | place: Rwanda: Western Province, Lake... | reverse complement strand
GCAAGTACCCCTTGGCGATCACTCGGTGCGATAGCACGGGCACGGCCAGCCGCTTGATGTCGTCGGGAATCACGAACGAGCGGTTCTCCACCAGCGCGAGTGCTTGCGCGGCGCGGTACAGGCACAAGGCTCCGCGGGTGCTCACCCCCACGCGCAATTCTTCGCACTTGCGCGTCGCGTCGACGATATCCAGCAGGTAGCCGTTGATGCTCTCGTCCACGGTCACCTGGCGCACTCCCTGCTGCAAGGCGACCACCTGCTGGGCATCCAGCACGTGCTGCAAGGTTTCCACCGGCTCGTTGATGCGGTGGCTGCTCAGCACCTGAATCTCGTCCTCGCGATCCGGATAGCCTACCGCGATCCGCATCAGAAACCGGTCGAGCTGACTCTCGGGCAGCGGATAGGTTCCCTCGAACTCGAAAGGATTCTGCGTGGCGATGACCATGAACGGCTGCGGCAGGGCATGCGTTACGCCGTCAATCGTCACCTGCCGGTCGCTCATCGCCTCGAGCAGGGCGCTCTGCGTGCGCGGCGGAGTGCGATTGATTTCATCCGCCAGGATGATGTTGCCGAAGATCGGCCCCCGCGTGTAGGTGAACTGCCCCGTCTGCGGGTTGTAGACGTTGCCGCCCGTGATGTCGCTGGGGAGCAAGTCGGCGGTGAACTGAATCCGCGAGAAGCCCGCCGAGATGCTCTTGGCCAGGGCCTTGCCGATCAGGGTTTTGCCGACCCCCGGCACGTCTTCGAGCAGCACGTGATCGGAAGCCAGCAACGAAACGATGCACAGCCGAACAACTTCGGCCTTGCCCAACACCACCTGGGTGATGTTGTTTTCGAGTTCGCTAACCAGGGATTGTAGTTCAGTTGTCATCGGACAGTTCGCGGTCGAGCCCGCACGCCGCCGCTTCGCGTGCCTCGATCCTGTGTTCCAGCGTTCGTGCGCTAATTCGTGTGTGTATCGTAGTCAGGCAGTCCAGCGGTGGTCCAGCCCTGCCCTGATGGACATCTTTTCCAGGTGTCCTAGTCGCCGCGGACGTAAATCGGATTCGTCAGGATCCACGGCCGGTCTTCGCCCGCAATCTCCAGCCAAACTTCCACCCGGTAGACACCGGGCTTATAGACCGCGAAGTCCAGGCTCGCTCCGCGTTCGTCGGCCACCTCTTCGCCATCGCGAATGAGTTTGAAACGACCTTCGAGCGGTGCTTCTGCCCGCAGCCGCAACCCCTCTTCGTGTTTCACTTCACTGCCGATCGGCCAGGTCTTGTCGCCTGCCTGGGCCTGGTAGACAAATCCGGTTGGATCGGCCAGCCAGTCGAACGCCACATAGGCCCGGCCGGCGTCGATCGCTTGCCACACGTTCTCTTCATCGACGGCGGGCATCAGCAGATGCGTGCTCACATGCCGAAAGCTGAGCACATAAGGATCGAGGTCGAGGTCTAGAATGACATCTCCCGCCTTGCGCCCATTGGTTAGCAGTTTCAGCGGTCCGATCTTTTCCGGATCGAGCAAAGCCACTTTCTCGCCTAGTCCATCTTCGAGCTGGACTTTGCCGTCTTCCAGCACGGTCGCCTTGTAAGCCTGGTTATGATGGGCGTCGTTGGCCGAGACGCCGGTCAGCCGTGTCTTCTGCGTGAGCTGGTCGTATCGCGCCAGGTAATCGGCCGGATAGTCGAGCAGCGCGCCGAACACTTCCTGCGGATACTGCTTCACGGCGCCCATCAACATCAGCAGCGTCAGTGGCGAGCGCATGGCCGCCAGAAACTTCGGCTCGCTCTTGAAGTCGGCGTGCGTGTTGTAAATCTCTGAGCCGGTCAGTCCCGCGATGTCCCAGTCCATCCGCTCTTCCAGATGGCACAGAAAGATCTGCCCGCCGGTCGAACGCACCAGGTCGGCAAACGCCTGCGGCGAGTCGGTCTTCTGGTCTTTGATGCTCGTGCGCGGGTAGGCCAGAAAACCGCCCGACTCGGCTCCCGGCATCAGCAGCACGCCGTCTTTCAGGCCGCGATGACCGTCGGTGACAAAGTCATAGTGCGGCGCCGGGTGTTCGTTGAATAGCACGACGCGGACGCCCGCTTCTTTCGCCGCGGCGACAATCTCGTCGATCGTTCCCCGGCTATCGTGCGAAAAAGCCGAGTGCACGTGAAACAGGGTGCGAACGTCGTCGTAACCGCTGGTCAGCGCCACGGCCCGCCGCTGGCCCTTCAGCGCTTCGATCTTCTCATGCGTCGCCCGCAATCTCTCGGGCTTCATTCGCTCCATGGCCTCGCCGCGCGCGACGGCCGCCATTCCCAGCAGGCACAATAAACTCGCCCAGATGCGAAGCGTTGACGACATTCTCTCCCCCGTCGGTCGTGATCGGTGTTTCAAGACCTTCATTTTATCACGCCGGGCGGCCGGGCTGCACCGGGTAAAACAGGCCAGGCACCTGCTCTCAAAACTGCCAAATCCTGTTAAGACTGGTATACTGCCTCTCGGATTTGTGCCGCCGAAACGAGATTGGCCCTGCAGAAAGTCCACTCGGCAAGCAGTTAGCCCGCTCGGCACGTTCGAGGATGGAACCATGCCCTATCTGATTGGCACCGACGAAGCCGGCTATGCCCCCAACCTGGGCCCGCTGGTCATCAGCGCCACGGTCTGGTGGGTGGACGAAGCCCACTGGCAGACCGATCTGTATCGCCACCTGCGTGCGGTTGTCTGCAAGACGGCTCCCAGGCGCGGCACACGCTCGCCGAAGCTGGCCATCGCCGACTCCAAGCAGCTTTACAGCACATCCGTCGGCATCGCCGCACTCGAACGCGGTGTGCTCGCGGCCCTCTCGCTCGTCGATCGTTGTCCGGCCGATTGGCTTGACGTCTGGCAACTGCTCGACCCGCGCGCGGCCGATGGTCTGCATACCCTCCCCTGGCACGTGAACTACGATCTGCGTCTGCCGCTCGCGGCCGATGCCGAGGAGCTCGTTAAACTGGTCGCGCGCACCCGCCGCGGTTTGGAGCGGGCAGGTGTGCGACTGGTCGCCATTCGCAGCCGCGCCGTCTTTCCCGATGAGTTCAACCGCGGCGCCAGCGAGCATGGCAATAAGTCCGAGCTCCTCTCGCGCACCACGCTCGCCCTGCTGGGCGAGTCGCTTGAGCTCTGCGCGGGCGAACCCGTGCTCGTGGTTTGCGACAAGCACGGCGGACGCAATCAATACGGCCGCCTCCTGCAGATGCAATTTCCCGATGACCTGATCCAGGTCCGCGGCGAAGGCATGGCCGAAAGCATCTATCACTTTGGACCCGAGCACGCGCGCGTCGACGTGCGCTTTCGCATGGCGGGCGAATCGTTCCTGCCGACGGCGCTCGCTTCGATGACCTCGAAATACCTCCGCGAGCTGGCGATGCGTTCCTTTAATGACTTCTGGTGCGGTCGCGTCCCCGACCTTTTGCCGACGGCCGGCTACCCCGGCGACGCGCGCCGCTTCATGAACGCCATCGAAGGCGCCCGCCACGAGCTCGGCATCGCTGACGCCGTCCTCTGGCGCGAGAGGTAGGCGCCGGGTGTCGGCTTTCCTACTGAAAACTGAACACTGAAAACTTATGTCCACGCTCCTCATCATCCGCCACGCGTACGCCGGTCAGCACGGCGACCCGCGCTATCCCAACGACGCGCTGCGGCCGCTCACGCCCGCGGGTGCAAAGCAATTTCGCAAAGCGGTTAAGATACTCGTCGAGCGGGGACTCGAGGTCGACATCGTCGCCACCAGCCCACTGGTGCGCTGCCGGCAAACGGCGGAGATCGTGTGCGCTTCGCAGGAGACGAATCCCGAGCTCGTGGAACTCGAAGCCCTCGAGCCGGGCAGCGATCTGGCAGCGCTCATCGAGTGGTCGAATGGCCAGCCGCAGAAGCGGATCGCCTGGGTCGGCCATGCCCCCGACGTCGATCGACTGGCCAGCGCGCTGCTGGGCGCACCTGCACATGCCCTTTCGTTCCGCAAAGGGGCAATCGCTCACATCGATTTCGAAGTTGAGATTGATTCCGGCGCGGGTGAGTTGCGATACTTCCTGGCGCCGGCGGAGCTCGGTTGCCGGCGAACGGATTAGTCTGCCGCTGTTCGACGCCCTCAGTTCTTAACACTCCATAGGCCTCACCGATGCTCGCCCTGTACATGATCCTGGTCGCGTTTCACATCGTGGCCATCGTGGTGACTGGAATCCTCTGGGCTTACATCGACCTGGTGCCGCAGAACAACCTGCGCCCGCACCTGCGCGACATTCGGGCCGTTCACTTCGGCTCGATCTGGCTGGTTGCCTGGTTCTTGGGGCTGGCCTGGGCCTTCGAGCGGCTCGGCGTACCGGACATTCACTGGTGGGCGTTTCCCGCGGGGCTCGGCATCCTGGTGAGCCTGTCGAGTATTGCCTACATGTATCCCAAGCCGCCGGATCTCGATCCTTTCTACTACTGGACGCGCGGCTGGCCCGCCGTCTGGGCCGTCGCCGGGATGGCCGGCCTCGTGGTCTGCCTCCTCTGGACCGCGGGCGTGCTCGTCCTCTTCGCGCTCCTGGCGACGTAGCGCACTCTGTTCCGTCCTCTGTGCCTCTGTGACTCTGTGTTGAGATTCTCTTCTAGATCACCGGGCCCAACCCCTTCCCCCGGCGGCACGCCGAGAGCTGCGCCACGTGAAACGCCGGATGGGTGCTCATCAGGTGCGCAAGCACGTCGCCGTTCGTTTTCAGGTTCGATGCCTTGAGCAGCTCCACCGCATGCGGCTCGTTGAGCTTCGCCATGTCCGCGTTTTGCAGCGCAGTCGCGACGCGCTCGTGACCATTGATAATCGCTCCCACCAGGTCGCGTTTTGATGGATACGGCTGGGCGACCTCGGCCGGCTTCGTTCCCGGTGCAAACTGCTTGTGCCATTCCTTGGGGCACGTGGGCCGCTCGCCGAGGAGCCGCGCCGCGTAGTCCGTGCACACGGCCAGATGTCCCAAAATCCACACCGGCGGATTCGCGCCCGGAAATGGAGACTTGCCCAGATCGTCGTCGTCCAGATCCTTGGCAATCATCTTGATGTAGCCGAGCTGAAAATCGTACAGCGTGAGCAGCAGATCTTGCATGACGAAGCTCCCAGTGAGAGGAATGAAGATGACTCGCTTGAGCTTGCGGTGGGGGAACGCTCGCCTAGCCAATGTTCTAAGGTCGCGATGGCCCGCTGGCAAGTTTTGCCAGCGTGTGAGGCGCTGGCATCGCCGATGTGTGAGTGGAGCGAGCGAGGCAATGTGAATGGCTGAAGCCTTAGTTTTGGCCTTCACATTCTTCCTCGGCGGCGAGAAAGAGATCTTGCAGGTCACCGTTCAGATTCTCGGAATCCGAACCGTACCGCAGCGAAAAGTCTTCCGTGTAACCTGGCAAACAAGCATGCCCATCCAGCACGACAAAGATCGACGAAGCCGTGTCGATGATGGTCTGGCGCAAGATGCTGAACAGCACGGTTTGATCTTCGGAGCTCAATCTGGCAAAGAAGTCTCGAATGGCAAGGTAATAGGCATCCGGTCTCGGATGCGTGAGTGGGCCCGCAAACAGGTTCCGATAGTGCTGCATATTCTCTTTCAACAGCGATTCTCGGTAGTGCTCGACAAGTTGTTCGGGAGTCATTTGTGAAGTTCCCCTGATAAGGCGGAACCTGCAGCGTGCCATTCCGACGACGGTAACTACTAGTGATCGATCGCGTATTCAATAAACAGCTTGCACTCGCCTGCGAATCCTCCCTCCTTCAATCTCTGTTCCGTCGCTACGAAGTCGGCCCGCAACGAGTCTGAAGAGAATTGCTTCTCCAACACGTGCTCTGGGCCAAAAACGCCGAGCAAGAGTCCGACGAATAGTAGGTATCGCTCGCAATCGATTCCAAACGCTCCCCAGTAGTGATGCAAGCCAGCGTCGCGCGAGTCCAACATTCGAGAAGCCGTGCGCAGCTCGCAAGCTTCGATTTCCTCGTCGCGGAGCTCAAAAGCCAAACCGTAAAGCACAACGCAGGAGTCGGCGCTCACAGAATGATCCTCGACCAGATGTCTAGTAACCAATTGGGATCAACTTGCAGAGACGACAGCTTCGTAGTCCATTAGTGCACCGTGCCTTCCGCTACCACTCCTGTTTCCTTGGATAGGATGGACTAAATGTACTGCTGCCGAACCAGCGATTGACCCCTGGCAAGGTAGTCACTCGCATCGCTGAGGTGCTCTTCGTCGATCTCCCATAGCCAGTGGCTCTCATCTAACTTCTTGAGTAGGCCAATACCTGCTGACTCCAAAGCCGCCCGCCGAACATGCGCCGACGAGACTACGTTCAATGGATAGGCGTCCCTGAAGAGCCCCTCTAGATGACGTCTGGGCCCTTCCAATTCACGTCGCCAACACTCATCGTCTGTCGCTGGCACTCTTGATTCTGTCGATCGTGTTGCCAACCACTGCCGAAGATCCGCAAGGCTCGTTCTGGGGGACCCATAGGCATAGCAATCGGGTTCGTCGCCCAGGGGCATGCAATAAGCGAAGCCGTAACGTACATCGAAGAATCGACTGGCGATTTCATACGTCCGCAACAGCAAACTGGCCTTAGTCATTTCAGTAGCTAACGCACCGCAGTAGACTCTTCCCAACCCAGGGTAAAAATAGAAACTGAAACTCCATTCGGAGCGACAACGGGCTGTCGGCAACGGAACATCGAATCCGATTCCAAGAATTGTGTTGCGCCGCAAAGCGTCCAACAGCTCAGTTTTGCGGTTGGGAATCGGATTCTCCCACAACTCCAGGCCGGCAGTGTCGTCAGAAAATGCGCAGCAGTCGTCGAGTTCGAATCCCGCTCCCAAAGCTGTAAAAAAGAGTGGCCGCGCTCCGAGAGAATTGCTCAACTCGACGATGCTGTGCACTAATGCTTCTGATACGACAGGCTCACGTTGAGGCTTAAAAAAATATGCTACGGATTCAACTAGCCGTTTAGAATTCATTTGAATGCGTCTTTCGGGTCAACAACTCTGAAACTACCTCGCAGGTACTCAGGAAGTTGGCTGAAGGCAAGCTGCAGTTTGGCTTCAAGTTCTGCCCGAGTCTGCTTCGGGCTAAGAATCTCAAAAACGTCGATTCTACCATCGTAACGAACGCCGATATTGTCCGGTATGATATTCGGAGCATGCTTGATTCCTGATACCTTGCTCAGATGCATCCGCCTTGTTATGCGGACATAATCTCGAGTCGCTCGCATTTCTTGGGCGATTGTCTCCTGCAAGAATACATGGTGCTTGCTGCGCGGTTTATCAAGCTCCCCTTCGATCTCCGGGTATGTCTTGTTTCGTGGAGGTCCATGGGGTTGTGATCTCGCCTTGGCTGCATTTGTCTCGGGATCTCCCCCATGAGTGCTAATGGCACGATCTGATTTCTTAGGAGGCCGACGGGGCGGCGACGAGCTGGTCGTAGTCGGGGTAGTAGTCGATTGTGCGGGACTTGGCGAAACGTCTGGCCGTGGGCGCAGCAGCTTCATCCGGCGCAGGATCAAGAGCCAGGAGATCAATTCGACGGCGTTCTGGACTTTCTCAACCGTTTCTTGCTCAACGCCAATGGCTTCGAGCGCCGCGCCTGTCGCCTCTCCGATCACGTTTCCAATTGCTGCAGACGCGACGACTTTGGCCACGGTCTTCAATAGCACGACTTTGCCGCCCTGAATGCCGGCATTGATGACTATGCCCGCTCCAAGCGCGAAGCTGGCGGCGGTGCCGATCCTCTCGATCACCTCCATTGCGAAGATCACGTCGTCCAGGAACGCGATCCGCTCGCCGAGACGGGCGGAGATTCTTTCCCACTGCGCTTTGGCCCGCCGAGGCTGGTCGTCGTCGATGAAACGTGGCAGGCCGACCGACGTCGGGTCGCTCATCATCGCCAGTCGGTTGTACGTATTGCCCTTGAGATCCGCGCGCAGCCAAATATCGCGAGCTGATTCCAGCGCATCGTTGTGCCTCCAAATGAGGTCTTCGATCGCATCGAGATCCGCATCGACCTCGATCGATTCGCCAACGGCGGCCCCGTCCAGCTTCTGAGAGAAAAGGGCAACCGCGCGCGCCATCTCCGTCAGCAGCCGTCTCGCCTCCCCAAGCTTCTGATAAAACTCACCTTCTTCATGCAAGTGGTACTTCTTCGGACGTCGCAGCTCCGTGATCGTCGGCTTCCTTGGCGACGAGCTCTGAGGTACATCCCCCGCCTTTCCGGATGCTGAAGCCGGCTCTTCGATGCGCGTGACGACCGTTTGCAACACCCGCTGAGGCTCGGGCGGCCCTCCGTAGACGTTTCGCTCCCACATCTCCAGATAGATGATCAGTTCTTTGCGGCTCTCGGGCGTGAGCTCGCGGCCGCGGGCGGTCTGGTCGGCGAGGAAGGCGTCGAATCGCTCGCGCCAGTCGCGGCGCGGATTGCGGTCGAGCTCGTAGATAAAGTCGTGCAGGTCTTCGGCGAACCAGCGCAACTGGTCGTCCATCCGTCGCAGGAACATCTGCCCGGCCAGCCGCAGCACGTCCTCGGTGGCTTTCATGTAGGCTTCAATCATGCGTGCCTCGAATGCGCTGCTGGTGAGCGCGCAAAAAAAAGGGCCCGCTGTCCGAAGCTCCGCCGAAGCGGCAACTCAGGCAACGGGCCCAATCGAATACCCCGCTCCATCGGTGAGCGAGGCCCCAATCAATACCCTGATGGTTTGTTGTTACGTGCTGGTCATGCGATTAGTTGGGTGACGAAAAGACATAACCACAAATGGACACGAATGAACACAGATAAGACTGCAGGGACTAGAGAAAGAATGCGGCTACTCAACGAAGGATACCAAGTTAATTGAAACCACGACGACACTGGCGGCACGACGAAAGAAGGCACGCGGCGGAATCACTTTGCTCTCCTCGTTATCTGTATTGATCTGTGTTCATCCGTGGTTCTCTTCTGCATCCCTCGAAAACAATTTTCGCACGCATCATGCGCAACGTATCAGCGCGGCTGGCAATATTTCAAGGACAGAAAACAGCCACTACCTGGCAGCGTCGCTCGCGACGCGAGATGTGGCCAGCAGATCGACTAGCGTGCGCTGTTGGCGGGCAATGCTCGATCCTGAACGAGAAAGCCGCATGAGAAAAAATCGCATTCCGAGACGTCCTTGACCGCGCGTGTGGCTGGCTTGTTTGGTAAGTCATTACCACTCACCGCGCTCGCGTGCGCGCCGCGCACACCGCCCACGTGTCCACCACCTCTAGTAATGTGGCCAGCAATTCAGATATGGTACGTTCAGATGAATATGTATGGAGCGAACGATGTGCACGACGATGATTGCGAACTTGCAAAGCTGGAGAAACTTCGCAGCTCAGACAAAGCTCAATACACCGCTCGCGAGGCGGGTGTGTGCGCCCGAAACATCATTTTCACGAAAACTCGAGCGCACACGCGCGCAAAATGTGCACGCAAAAAACAGCCGGGGACGTTTTCAGTTTTCAGTGTTCAGCACAAAGGAAGAGCCATTTCCTCTTCGCTGAAAAACGGAACACGGAAAATGTAGAACTCGCGCAGCCGCAAGCTCTTTGAAAATTCGAAAGTGGTTCCGCCAGAGGGCGGCGATCGAGTCAGGCCCTAGCCGGCTGTGTCGGCGGGATCGCCGCGGCTGCGCCGGGCAGTGCTACCGCGGCATTGCTGGCCGGTGCTACCGCGGCTTGGCCGGCCGGCGGGGATTGTTCCCCTTCCGCCAGGCAGTCGAGGAGCCGGGCTGCTCGGTTTCCATCTGGGCCAAGAGGCGCGTGAGTGTATTGGCATGCACGCCCAGCAGCTTGGCGGCCCGGCCCTTGTGCCCCCGGGTGGTTTCCAGGGCCTGCGAAACGGCCGCGTTTCGCAGCCGGTTCAGGTCCATGAACGGCAGCGTCGAGTCGCCGCGCTGCTGCGGCTCGGCGTGCGGCAGCAGCGGAGCACAGTCGAGCACGTAAGACTGTTCAATAATATGCGAAAGTTGTCGCACGTTGCCCGGCCAGGGGAATTCGCAGAAACGCTTCAGCGTGTCGGCGTCCGGCTGCCACAACGGACGGTTGTAACGCTGGGCGAACTGCCGCGAGAAGAACTCGATGAACTCCGGAATGTCTTCGACGCGATCGCGCAGCGCGGGAACGCGCAGCTCGACCATGTTGAGTCGATAGTAGAGATCCTCGCGAAAACGACCCTCGGCCACTTCTTCTTCCAGGTTGCGATTCGTGGCCGCGACGACTTGCACGTTGATCGGTTCGGGATGCGAAGAACCGACGGGCGTCACCTCGCGCTGCTGCAAGACGCGGAGCAGCTTGGGCTGCAGTTCGAGCGGCATCTCGCCGACTTCGTCGAGAAACACGGTGCCGCCTTCGGCCGCGCGGAACACGCCCAGCGAGCGACCCGCGGCGCCGGTGAATGCGCCCTTCTCGTGACCGAAGAGCTGGCTCTCCGCCAAGGTGATCGTCAGCGCGGCACAGTTGACGGGAATGTACGGTTTTCCGGCGCGAGGACCACGTTCATGAACAATCCGGCCCCACATTTCTTTGCCGGTACCGGTCTCGCCGGAGATTAAGACGGTGCAGTCAGCCTGCGCAGCACGCTCTGCGTGGCGAGCGATTTGCCGCACGGCAAGGTTCTGACCGAGAACCCAGTCGGCCCGCGCTTGTGAGCGACCAGCCGAGTCGATACTGGGGAATATCGACGAATGATTAGACATGTCGTGACAACACCTTTGCGATCGATGCGCTTGCCCGCAGCAATCGATCCGCTTTTTAGTTGATCAACGTGACGCCCGAGCGATCAGTTGATGCAACTTAGTCCTCTTCATTAGCAACTCTTGGCCCGTAAATGACTTAGCGGTGAGTCAGTCCTCTGCACGCGTTTCATTCTAGTGAGGGCTGCGGGGTGTTGCAACTTCAACGCCAGTCGTTTGCATACACTCGCATGGTTTCTACAGGAACTAGGCTTTTTATTCCCCGACCCTCACCATTCGGCCTGTACTGTACCGACTTTAAGCCTTCCTTGGAACACGAGTTAGGTGCTGTCAGATGCCAGCTTATTGGACGCTATCTGCCCGCGAGAAAAACATCAAATGCTGCCACGGAAGCTTGTCGAACTCCTCCACCAGGCGGAACCCACTAGCCTCATATTCACGCAGGATTTGCTTCTTGCTCATCTTATGGAGCCGCTTGATCGGCACATTGCGATCCTCAAGCCGAAACTCGGCCAGGGCAATTCGGCCGGTGGGCTTGAGCGCCCTGTGCATTGCTTCCAGCATTTGTCGGGGATGCGAAAACTCATGATACACGTCCACCAGCAAGATCAGGTCCACGCTGCCCGGCGCAAGCTGCGGATCGATTTGTGTGCCCGTGATCAGTTCAATGTTTTCGATGCCTTCCTCCTTGGCTCGCTCGTCGAGCAAGCGCAGCATCTCGGGCTGAATATCGACGGCCAGCACTTTGCCGCCTTCGCCGACCTGCTTGGCCAGCGGCAGCGTGTAAAACCCGTTGCCGCAGCCCATATCGCAAACGGTTTGCCCGGGCTGTACTTTCAGGGCGGCAAGCAGCGTTTCGCAATCCTCTTCGCGCTGTCGCGATTCGCGCATCAGCCAGGGAGCGCCGGCGTAATGCATGGTCTGCGCGATCTCGCGTCCCATGTAGCTGCTCGGGCCTGGCGCTTCACCGCTCTCGTTGTCGGGGACATCTTGGGCCAAGAGCGACGCGCTAAACACACTTGCGGTCAGCGCGAGGAGCGCGAATTGGTAGAGGTGAGAGCGGAAGCCGCGCGACATGAGACTCATTGCCTCTGGTGCGATTGCAGGACGCGAGGCCATCATGACCGTGATCGGTGTGGTGCTCCCTCACGGGACTATCATAGACGAGGCTGCAAGGATTTGCGCCTGTTTTGGTCGGTGTTCGCCGTATTCTGCCGCGTGGCGGAGAGCTACAATCGCCACAGCCCCCAGAGTTTAAGGGCCCTCAGCCGATGGCGACCTTAGAAAATCGTGGTCCGACGGAAGAACCTGGCTCGACAGGGCCGGACGGTTCGCCGATGCGCGCAGCCCATGCCGCGCGACCTGAAGCGTACATTCCGTTGCGCAAGCGCGATCTTGGTGAGACGCTCGCCCGTTTTCCAGGTCTGAAGGTTGAAGACGCGGCGAGTTTTCAGCGTTTATGTCGGCTGTTGCACGCTCTGGTGCATTGCCACCTGGAAGCGACACTCGATGAGCTTAAGGACGCTTACGCCCCGTTCGATCCCGATGCCGACACCCGGGACGGTACGGCACTTTCGCAGCAAGAGCTCGACTTACGACGGGAGGTGCTTTTCGAAGGATTCGGCAGACTGCTTGCCCGGGCGAATTTCCACCGGCTGGCCGAAGCCGAGATCAATGCGGCACTCGAGGATCGCAGCCATTGGGGCCTGCACCTGACGGTGGACTTTACCCTCTTTGATCGACTCGAGCTCTACTATCGCGGTGATCGGATGGGCACGCGCTATCGCCGCGCCTGGCGGAATCGGTTCCGTAGCGAGGCGATTGACGTGCCGATCTATCAGCGGCTCGTGCTCATCTTCCATCTCAAGCGCGGGCAGAAGTACTCCAACGTGCTCGATACGGACGATGTGTACCTCAAGCTGTTCAAAGACATTCCGAAGCTCGATCTCGACATGCTGCTACCGGGATCGCAGGTAAAGATGTCGCTGTTCGATCGCGCGCGGGTTGCGCTGCCAGTGATGTCAGGTATCGGCATCATGATATACAAGTTGTTCTTGGGCATCGCCCTGGCTTTCGGATCGACGTTGGCCTTTCTAGGGCTCGTTGGCGGCACGGTGGGTTACGGCGTGCGTTCGCTCTATGGCTACTTGAACACGCGGCAGAAATATCAGCTCAACCTGACGCAAAGTCTGTACTATCAGAACATTGATAACAACGCAGGCGTCATTCATCGGTTGCTCGACGAAGCGGCAGAGCAGGAGAATCGCGAGGTGATGTTGGCGTATTTCTTCCTCTGGCACGATGCTCCGGCAGAAGGACTCACCGCCGCGGCACTGGATGCGCGGATCGAAGCCTGGCTGGAGAGAGAAGCAGAACAGTCGGTCGACTTCGAGATTGCCGACGCGCTGGGTAAGTTGGTGCAATTCCGGTTGGTGCAACAGAGTAAAGGGTTGTGGCAAGCCGTTCCCATCGAAGAGGCAATTCGTTTGCTTGCCGAGCATTGGCGCGAATTGCCGGAGGCCCGGTCGAAGCAGCACGTGGACGCTGACAGTCGTCGGCTAGCGACGTAAGAAACGCGGCCAAATGGCATCGCTGACGAACAGCCCTTCACGTGACAGGGCCACTCGCCGGCTGTCGTCGACCATTAATCCATGGGCGATCATGTCGGCCAGTTGCGGTCCAATCAGGTCGTCAACGCCGTAGCCCGCACGAGCGGCGAAAGATTCTCGCTCGATGCCAGCGATTCGACGCAGGCCGAAAACCAGCAACTCGCGGGCACGCTCTTCGGGCGGCAGGGTCTCGCTTTCAGCGACGGGCGACTCGCCAGCCAGCACGCGCTTCAAGTAAGTCGTCGTGCTGCGGTGGTTTATCTCGCGGCGGCCCTCGACATAGCGGGCAGCGCCCGGGCCGACGGCATAATAGTGTTCGCCGGCCCAATAGGCTTCGTTGTGACGGCAGGTGTGGCCCGGCCTCGCGAAGTTGGAGACTTCATAATGTTGGAAGCCGGCCGCGGTGAGCGTGTCGATGGCCAGCGCGTACATAGCGCGCTCGGCTTCCTCGTCAAGGCGCGAGAGTTCGCCCGAAAGCAGTCGGCTCCAGTAATTGGTGCCGCGTTCAAAGGTAAGGCCATAGGTCGAGATATGCTGCGGCCTCAGTTCGAGTGCGGCGGTCAGATCCTGTTGCCAGCCGCTAAGCGATTCGCCGGGCGCACCAAAGATCAGGTCAAGTGATACGGAGCGCACATACCGACGGCTGGCTTGGACCGCGCGAGCGAGCGTTCCCGCGTCATGGTCGCGTTCGAGCAACGCGAGCTTCGCCGCGTCGAACGATTGACCGCCGAGACTGATCCGATTGACGCCGTACTCGACCAGTAACGCCAGCTTCTCATCGCTCAGGTCTACCGGATTGGCTTCCATGCTGAATTCGCCGCCAATGGCCAGTGGAAACCAGCGTTGGGAGAGTCGAAGCAGCGTCTCGAGGTCGGTGAGCGGCAAGTGCGAGGGCGTTCCACCGCCGAAGAAGAGCGTGTCGACCTCGCGCGGCGTCTGCAGCCAAGAGAGTTCGACTTCAATCGCACGCAGGTAGTCCGAGATCAAATCATCGCGGCCGGCGACGAGTGTGAAATTACAGTAGCCACAGCGATGCCGGCAGAAGGGCACGTGGATGTAAGCAGAGCGGGGATTTGGCTGCGTGAATCTCATAGGCAACCAATTCTACGCTGCTTCATGCCCACCGACAGCAAACTGCGAAGTCGCTTGCGGTTCACAGCCACAACTGCAGTCGGCCCTCAAGCATGTCGGGCACGACCCGGCCCACGACGTCGCGAATTCGCTTGCTGCTATACCGCGTGCTAAAGTGGCTGGCGATGATCAGTTCGTTCTCGAACATTGCCCGTCGTTCGACGACGTCGTCCAGGTGTATGTGCCCAAACTTGTGGATTTTATCCTTGCGATGGGAAGGGGCGACGAACGTGATCTCCATTACCAGCACCTGGGCCTGGAACATCGCCTGGCAATTGTCGAGCCCCTCGGGCGCACTGTCGCCCAGGTAGGCAAAGCGGGGCATGCGACGTTCCTCGGTGACGTCCGTGCCGCTCAATCGCAGGTCGCGAATCTGCGGGCCGGAAAGGTCCAGATACTCGGACCGTAGCTTGCGCCGTCGCTCCCAGACCACGAATCCCATCGAGGGAACAGTGTGCTTAGTGGCCGATACGGTGACGACGTGTTCGCGCGAAAGCTCGATCTCCATGCCGGGTTCGATTGGCACGAGCGTGCAGGGCATGCGGCCCCGATCGAGGCGAGTGAAGAGTTTAAGGATTCGTTCGACAGGTTCGACCGCCACGGCAGGCAAGTAGATGGTCGGCGGTTCCATCTTCATCATCCGGCGCCGCGCAACGTATACTGGCAAGGAGGCGATATGATCCAGGTGTGCGTGCGACACAAACCAGGTCGCGGTCGACATGAACGCCCAGGGTTGCGCTCCCAAGTCGAAACCGATCTTCAACTCAGGAACGCGCCAATAAGTCTGCACGGCCGCGCGCGAGTAACCCTCGATCGTCAGATCCTTGTGGACCAACGTCTTGACGGGCATGTTCTGAATCATGACGCGGCTCGTGCTGCGGTTGCCTGGGCTAACCAAGTGCGGCGAATTTGTCAGTTTAAAGGGAGTAGCGCGCGGGCGAAAGGGCCGGTTCGTCGCCTGAGTTGATCGCGCGGTCGGTTCGGCCTGCTGCGGGGTTTATAATTGCGTGTCTGACGGGTGCTCGCGTCCGGACGTAGAGAACGATGAAACAGGTTTTTGCTGTCTTGTTGTGTGTCGCCGGCGCTTTCTGGTCATCCACGTCGCCTGCGACCGAACCGAAACAGCTCGTGAATGACAAAAAGTTACTGGCTCCTTTGCAGGCGTATGTCGGCGAGTGGCGGGGCATTGGACTGCCGAAACGCGGCTCGAATCAGGGCGCCTGGAGTGAGACCGCCGAGTGGACTTGGAAGTTCGCGGAAGACCGCGCTGCGCTAGTTGCGACGCTGCGGCCGGGCAAGTACTTCGAGCGGCTTGAAGTGCGGCCTGACGCAACGGGCGCAACACTCGTCGTCGACGCATTTGAGGCAAAATCGCCCGAGAGTCCCGTCGTTCATTACCGTGGCAAGCTAAAGGACAGCGAACTGGAGGCAACCGCGGTGGATTCGCCAGAAGGGCTGCCCGCGCGAATCACGATTCGCCTCGTCGCTGGCGGGGATCGAATGCTCGTGCTCTACGAGCGACGATTGAGCCCAGACTCGTTCGCGCGAATGGCCGAAGTTGGGTCCACGCGAAAAGGAAGCTCTTTCGCCAAGCAGGCTACCAGCGGTCCGGAGTGCGTGGTGACCGGAGGCCTGGGGACGATTGCCGTCGAGCATGACGGCAAGACATACTTCGTCTGCTGCGGTGGCTGCAAGGATCTTTTTGAAGAGGATCCTGTGGCGGTACTGGCCGACTACCGGGAGCGCAAAGCCGCCGAGAAGGCTAAGCAGGCGACAGATTGAGCGGCGCCGGCGCGCTCCGGTCAAGCCGCTCGTCGCAGTTCCTCTTCCGGCAGTTCAATATCGGCAAACGACACGGCCGCCCGGGGCTCGACCAGCACGCGTGGCTCCACTCGCGTCGGCGTCTTGCGATTGCGCGTGAACCAGGCGAGCGCCGCGGGGAGCATCACAAGCGATGTGAACAGGCAGCAGGTGACGCCCAGCGTGAGCACGCGTCCCAGGCTTTGCAGCCCCTGGTGTGTGGCGATCATCAGCGAGCCGTAGCCGACAAGCGTGGTCAGTGCATCGACAAGCACTGCGACGGCCGTGCCAGGCGACATGCGATATGGCCCTTCGGTTTCGCGAAACTCGTGCAGGATATGCACGCCATAGTCGACGCCAAGTCCCATGATCAGCGGCAGTGCGATCAGGTTGGCTGGATTGAGGGGAATGTTGAGCCAGCCGAGCAGCCCAAACATCTGCAGGATGCCGATTCCCAGTGGCACTGCGGCCAGTCCCGCCATGCGGAGGCTTTTGAAGTCGATTACTAGCACGGCCATGATCACGAGCAGCGCATAGATGGCAGCCTCCTGGTAGCTGCGCATCATCTCTAACGATGCCTCGTGCGCTTGCATCGGATTACCGGTCGCGTGTGGGTCGACGGTGCGGACATCGTTAACAAAGCGACGCAGCGCGGCCGTATCCCAGATGTCTCCGCGGCCGTAGATCTTGAGCAAGTGCTTACCGTGCTGGCCGACAAAGCGGTTCACCAGGCTGGCCGGAAGGTCCGTCAATGCCGGCGGGGCTGGATTTGAAATGCTCCTGAGAATGTGTAAGCGGCTCAACAGGTCGCCAGCCATTTCCTGTTGAAAGCGAGTGAGGAGCGCGTAGCAGTCAGCCGTTGGCAATCGCCGGAGCAGATCGCGCACGATTTCTAGCTGCCGCACGCTGCGTTCATCCTCGCGACCAACCAGAAGCGCGTTCTGCATTTGCCCCAGGACCTGCCCCAGCGTCTCCGGTGTGTCGACAGGAATGACCGGCGGCCGTTCCGGCAGCGCGGCCAATCGCCTGCCGATTTGTTCGATCGAGGTCTGTTTGGCCGTGTCGCTGACCGGCAGATAGGACACGATCTCCTCGGTTCGCTCGACTGACGGGAGCTGCAGGTACTGCTTTTTCAGGGCGAGCAGTTCGTCGCGGCTGTCGGCCATCGAGAGAGCGTACCAGACGCTTTGATTGCACTCGGCCAGCAGTTGGCGTTCGAGTTCAACGCTCTCGAGGCCTTCCGCCTGCATGTTGAGCAGATTGTTGTCGTACCACAGTTGGCTGAGGCCGACTGCCAGGAAGACCGTCGCGGCCAGACTCAATGCCAGCGTCAGACGCGGTACTCGATGCAACGGTGCAATCCACCGATGAACTCCCAGCGGTCTGGGCATCCGCACGCCCCAGTTGCTGCGATCGATCAGGCCGATGCAGGCAGGCAGCATTACCAGCATCGTGATAGCGCAGAGCAGGATACCACCACCGGCGATGATGCCGAGCTCAGCGACGCCTTTGAAACTCGTCAGTCCCGCGGCAAAAAAAGCAATCGCAGTCGTGATTGCGCCCGTGGTGATCGCCGGACCACCGATGCGCGCAGTCTCCAGCAATGCCGTCTGGCAATCCTGATTGTCGCCGCGGCGCTGCAGATACAGCGCGATATAGTACACGCCAAAGTCGATCCCGATGCCGATCAGCGTGACCGTGAATGTGACGCTGAGGATGTTCAAATGCCCGATAGTGAGCGTTGCGAAACCGAAGGCGAGCGCCATGCCCACCAGGAGAATCACATTGGCCAAAAGGGCGTGACGCGCGCCACCGAAGCCAGCGACGAATAAGAGCCCCACACCGACCATCGAGACCAGGCTGGCCCAGAACATTGAAGTCTGGCTCGACAGCATTTCGTCGTTTTCCATCACGGGCAGACCCGTGAGGCCAATCTTCACGTCGGGGTGACGGGTTTTGACCTGGGTAATCAGCTCGCGAAGTGCGGTTGTGGCTTCCGTGCAATGATCGAAACGATCGTCGCCGCGCGCAAGCCTCAAGAGCACAAAGCCGAGCTGCCCCTGTTTGGTCAACAGATACTCGCTGTTCAGCTCGCTCAACATCGCGAACGAGGACGGCATCTCCGGCCAGGGAGACTGATAACGCCGAGGTTGTCCAAGCGCCGCGCCTAGGCTGTCTGCCAGACGCGAGATCTTCTCGCGGGCGTATTGCTTGCGCGCTGTGTCGGTACCGGCCGCTTCGAGCTGATGCAACAATCCACCGGCCATGTGGCTGACATTCAGCGGCGTCCAGTTGCCAGCGAGGATTGGTTGGAGCTCCTCGAGAAATCCGTCAAGCGAGCGCAGTTCATCGGGAGCAAGGTAGTGCAAACCCTTGGAGCGAATCTTACCGAGGTCGACTTCGTGTAACACGGCATGAAACAGCCGGTCGTCGCGCGAGAGAAGGCCCGAAATCTCTTCGAGCACGGGGACGACCTGATCGCGGCCGGCTCCTTCGACGACCACGACGGCGTCGTCCTCTTCGCCGAACTCCTCAATATAGGCCGTCCAGAGCTGATTGTAGTTGCTGTTAGGATCGAGCAGATCCATGCGGCTGGTTTGATAGCCGAGCTGCGTGGCTGTGAGATAGCAGGCCGCCGCCGCGAGGCCGAGCATGATGGCCAGCGTCGTGATCGGAAAGGCGAGGATCAGCCGTGTCCCCAGCACGAACGGCCGAGCCAGAAACAGCTCGCCGCTCGGGGATCCATCCTTGGACACCAGAGTCGCCTCCCCAAGTTGAGTCATCTCAAAGTCGAGCGCACCTGCGAGAGGCCTTCCTTGCCGCCCGCGCGCTAGAGGGCCGGGATTCTACTTGGCATGGCCCAGAGGGTAAAGATGAGTTATGGGCGGCCGCCGTGCGCGTAACTTGCGATGCAGCATTAACTTAGCCGTTAGTCTAGCGGCCCCTCGCTGAGCTCGGCTGGTTTTGCGTAGTTCTGCTGCTGGCACACTTCACTCGGGCAGCGGTTTGCCCTTCGTTTCCGGGCAGAACCAGATCAGGACCATGCCGGCCAGATACACCAGGCTCATGATGCCGCACATCCGAGCATAGTCTTCCTTGAAGTAGTTGAGCAATTGACCGCCTTGGAGCGCGCCGACAGCTGCCAGTACGCGGCCAAAATTGAAGGCGAAGCCCTGTCCTGTGGCGCGGATTCGCGTGGGAAACAGTTCCGGAAGATAGAGCGGCAACCAGCCGTAGAAGCTGGCCGTTACGCAACCGGCCAGTCCAGCGACCAGGACAAAATGCCAGTCGAACGCGCGCTCGCCACCGAAGAAATAGTGATTCGGATCGAAACTTTCAATCCATCCTGCTGTCGCAGGAAAGTGCAGCGGCGTGCGGAACAAGTAGGCGCAGACCAGGAGCGATGCGAGGCATAACAGAAAGTACGACTTGCGGCGGCTGAACCATTCAGCGAAGAGCGCCGCTGCCGTGGTGCCGATGATAGCACCGATGGCCAGACTGATCTGCGTCGTGCTCGACGCGGTCGCCGCGCTGTCGGTGCCGCTAGCAAGTTTGTTCGCCCACGGCGTCACCCACTGAATGGAAGCCCAAGTACCGATCAGGGCCATTCCGGCGAGACAGGTTCCAAGAATAGTTTTCTTCGCGATGCCTGGCGCGAAGATATCCGCCACGCGTGCTTTCGGCGCATTGGCGGCGGCGTGTTCCCAGAGCTTAGACTCGGGAACGAACATTCGGACGAACACGGTGAGCAGCGCGGGCGCGGCCCCGATGAACATCAACAGCCGCCAGCCGCTTTGATCCGCGCCGATGAGTTTTGTAACCCAGTCTTCGGACATGCCGGTCGAACGCAGAAAGTCCTCGGCGCCGACGATGAACTGCGACAGCCCCAGGCCCACAATGGCAATCAGCAGAAACCCGACGTTCGAAGCACCGCCGATGAGACCTGCCAACACGGGCCGGTTCTTTGCTGGCCAAACTTCCATCACCAGCGCGACGCCGAGCGACCATTCACCACCCATACCGAGTGCGGCCAGAAAGCGAAGCGCGGCGAGCTGAAATGGCGTCTCAGCGAAGCCACACAGTCCGGAGAAGATCGCATAGCACAGCACGCTCCAAACCATGGCGCGGACCCGGCCGACGCGATCACCAAGCCAGCCGAAGAGAATACCTCCCGCCGCAGCGCCGACGAGAAAGCCGGCCGTGATCCAACCCATCCAGGTACCGATTTCCGTATCGGCCTGTGCGCCCATCAACTCGCGCAACGCCGGCCTGGCTACGAGCGGAAACAGGCCCATCTCAAGGCCATCGAACATCCAGCCCAGGAAAGCCGCGATCAACGTCATGATCTGCGCGCTGCGCGTCACCTGGTTTTCCATCGGATCGCGAACGGTTTTGCCGTCGGTCATCGGTCTTACTTTCTGCCTGGTTTCCGTTTGGCGGGGGTGGGTCACGATTGCGTTGCTGCGCCAGCACTTGGCGGTGCATCGAAGAGCTTGGCAACCAACTCATCTGGCGGGGGCGGAGTGATGAGACTAACTGATACCGACAGCACGCTGGAGACAGCCAGGCCCCAGACGATGGGATCGAGCCCCAGCAATTGATAGGGCTCGAACATCGGTTTGCCTTCGACAAGCGGGCCGGCGGTGAAGAGACTGAGCACCATCGTAGCGCCGCCGAGCATACCTGCCAGCGATCCCAAGGCCGTTGCACGTCGCCAGTAAGCGAGCATCAGCGCCGGCGCGACAAACGTTGACGCGGTGGCGCTGGTGCTGAACACCACTAGCTTCTGCAGGAACTGCACGGGGTTGATATTCGCCGCCACTCCGATCACGCCGAGCAGCACCATGACGCCATAAGTGACCCAGCGGATCTCGTTGGATTCGGCGTGCGGACGAAGGAAACGCTGATAAATATCGCGCACCACGCCCGAGGCGATGACCACCAGAAACGTGCTGACCGTGGCCATTACTGCACCGAAGGGTGCCGCCAGAATCAGACCGCTGACCAGCGAACCCCCCGGCACGTCGGGCGCGGCCCAGATTGCCAGCCGCGGCACAATCTCATCGGGCGCAAATCCGCCGGGCATCAGCGCGCGGCCGCAAATGCAGATTACGATCAGCGGCAAATAGATCAAACCGTTGTAGAAGGACAACAGTACGATCGAGCGGCGAATCGTGGGAGTGTCCTTGCAGGCCATCAGGCGAACCATGCCGGCCGGCGTGCCGACACCGCCGATTGGCCAGATGAAGAAAAACGATACGGCGGCCCCCAGCGGCAAAAACGCAAGTCCCGTTGTAGAAAAGCCTGGTCCGAACGCATAGGCGTCGCCAGTGGCCGCGACCGCCTGAAGCGTTGGCTGGTCCATGCCGTCGCGACTCACATAGGGCACGATCAGCACAAATAACAGCACGACGCCAATCAGCATTAGCACGCTTTGAAACATGTCGGTCCAGACCGACGCCAGAAAACCGCCAATCAGCGTGTAGCCGACGACGGTGAGGGCGAACACTCCGAGACCAATCAAATAGCGCGTGTCATAGGCGCTCTTAACCGCATCGGCTGTCGCGGTTTCGATGAGTGCCATGGACTCCGTGCCTGGCCAGGTGAGCTTCATGACCAGTGCGCCGGCCTTGAACTGGGCAATCATCAGGAACGTGAGGAACCCCAGGATCGCCAGCGACGCAACAAGCCCCACGCGCTGGTCGCCGTAGCGCGCGTCGAACAGATCGGGTACCGTGATCGCTCCCGTGCGCCGCGAAAGCTGGGCGAAGCGTTTACCCAGCACGGCGAAGCCCGTGATCGGCACGACCATGTAACTGCCAATCCACAGGGCAACGATCCAGCCGTGCGTATAGACGAGCGAGGGAAAGCCCATGAAGGTGCCGCCGCTTTGCACCGTGGCGGTCAGTGCCAGCGCCCAGGCGCCCAGTCCGCGGTTACCCAGAAAGTAACCTTGCATGAAGCCGCCGCGTTCAACGGCCTTTTGAGCTTGCGTGCCGAGCCAGACCGAAAAGCCCATCATCGCCAGGAGCATGATGATGGGGCCATAGCCGACGGAGAGTTGAGCGATCCCCTCAGGCATGCTGCACCTCGCGTTCTTCGGAAGCTGGCGGCTCTTCCGAATCGACTGCTTCGCCCAGGGGTTCGTCTCCCATCAGGCGATAGGCGAACGGGAGCGAAAGCAGGATGCAGATTGCCCAGGGAACGACGATGCCCCAGAACACCCAATCCGGAAACCAGAGGACGAACGTGAGCGAGTCGGCTGTTCGCTCGTAGCCGTTCAGGTAACAGTAGGAAACCGAATAGACGCAGGCCACGAGCCAGATCGCCAGCGCGAGCGCGGCTTCGCGCCGAGCGCGGCGAACGAGCGTGTCTTCTGAGGGGTGAGTCACCAAGCGACTCCAGTAAATGGCGGGGTGCAGCGGGCAGGAAGCACCTCGCAAGATACTGGAATGTGACGGCGCTTGCCAGCGGCTCGGCTCGAAAGTCGGACCGATATCTTTATGTGCGGGAGAATCCGCCGGGAGAGCGATCGCAGTCTGGATTTCCGACTCTACAGTTGCTTCGCGTGCTGCTTGTGAAATTCCAGCATTAGGTCGCGGAGCGCTTCCACGCCGGACTTCGGCATGGCGTTGTAGATGCTCGCCCGAATTCCGCCGACGCTGCGGTGACCCTTCAAGTCGATCAGGTTGCGCTCCTTGGCCGCCTTCAAGAACTCGGCCTCGAGCTCTTCCGAAGGCATTCGCCAGGTAACGTTCATCATCGAACGGCTGTCCTTGCGGGCGTGACCACGATAGAAGTCGCTGTGTGCGTCCAGCACTTCATACAGCAGCCCAGCTTTGTCCTGATTCAGGCGGGCCATGGCATTCAGGCCGCCGATGTCATTCTTCAGCCAGTTGCAGATCAGCATCAGCACGTAGATACCGAACACAGGCGGCGTGTTGTAGAGCGAATCGTTCTCGGCTTGCAGCTTGTAGTCGAGCATCGGCGGCAGATTCTTGGGCACGCGCTCGAGAAGTTCGTCGCGAATGATCACGGCCGTGACGCCCGCGATGCCGGCGTTCTTCTGCGCGCAGGCATATACGATTCCGTATTTGGCGACTTCGATTGGCCGCGAGAGAAAGTTCGACGAGGTGTCGCAGACCAGCGGAATCGAGCCGGCATCGGGCACCGTATTGAACTCGACACCCTGGATCGTTTCGTTGTCGGTGTAGTGTACATACGCGGCACGGGCCGAGTATTCGATATCCTTCGCCTCGGGCAAGTGGGAGTAATTGTCGGCCTTGCCGTTCCAGGCGACGTGGGCGCTGCCGAGCCGCTGGGCCTCTTCGAAGGCTTTCTTGCCCCAGGTACCAGTGAGGATATAGTCGGCAGTTTGCTTTTCGCCGAGCAGGTTCATCGGCAGCATGCTGAACTGCAGGCTCGATCCCCCCTGCAGGAACAGGATTGAGTAGCCGTCCGGAATTTCGAGCAGTTCGCGCAGCAGCGTTTTGGCTTCTTCGTGAACCGCGGCAAACGGTTTGCTACGGTGACTGATTTCAAGGATCGACGCGCCGGCGCCGGGTAGTTCCAAGACGGCGGCCTGGGCTTGTTCCAGTACTTTGACGGGAAGCACGGCCGGTCCGGCCGAAAAATTATAGACTCGGGCGCACATGGCTCGTTCTCGAACTCCGTTGGTTATGGGACGACGACCGTTGGCGGTTATGCGCAATGGCGCCGGTTCAGATGCCGCCGAATATCGCACCTTGGGCCGCCGGGGACAACCGCTGTTCGAGGTACCGGATTTGCGTATCGTATCCGCCGAACAGCAAGGTACTATACTTCCGGCGCGACAGGTCGTGACCGGCGAGAGATGACAATAGGGGGGACGTCGGACATGAAGATTATTGTCAGCGGGGCATCCGGCCTGGTGGGTGCGCGGCTCGTACCGGCGCTCAAGAGTCAAGGCCATGAAGTCGTGCGACTGGTTCGCGACCACAAGATGACGGGCCCCGGCGTTGCATTCTGGGATCCCAAGGCCGGCAAGATCGACCCGGCGGCACTGGCAGGTTGCGAAGCGGCGATCAATTTGGCGGGAGAAAACATCGCGGCCGGTCGGTGGAACGAGAAACGCAAGGCAGCCATCCGCGAAAGCCGGATCGACGCCACCACAACGATCGCCAAGGCCTTTGCCTCACTCGAGCCTCGTCCTAAGGTCTTGGTAAACGCGTCAGCCATCGGGTACTACGGCTCACGCGGAGACGAGTGGCTTGACGAGTCGAGCAGTTACGGAAGCGGAGATTTTCTGTCGAGTGTCTGCCGCGATTGGGAGGCCGCCACGGAACCGGCGCGAGCAGCTGGCGTACGTGTGGTAATGACGCGGTTCGGAGTCATCCTCAGCAAAGACGGTGGCGCGCTGGCCAAGATGCTCACACCCTTCAAGCTGGGGCTGGGCGGTGTCATCGGCTCCGGTCGTCAGTACATGAGTTGGATTGCAATCGACGACATAGTCGGCTCCATCTTACACAGCCTGAATCCTGCGGACCTTTCGGGACCAGTGAATGTCGTGGCGGCGAGGCCGGTGACGAACACTGACTTCACGAAGACGTTGGGGCGAGTGCTTTCGCGCCCGACAATCTTCCCAATGCCGGCCTTCGCAGCCAAGCTGGCCTTCGGTCAGATGGGCGAAGAACTGCTGCTCGGCGGCCAGCGCGTCAAACCTGCGAAGCTCGAACAGACTGGTTACGCGTTCCAGTATCCTGAGCTGGAAGCGGCGATCAGGCATGTGCTCACCTAATTCATTCTGCGTTCCTGTTTCCTCCAGGTTTCAACTCGTTCCAAAATGAATGATGCCGAAATAGAAACCAGTTCAGTTCGCGTGCGCGCTGTCAACGAAGCTGCCATGCGTACGGATCGGCAGT
>Ga0172362_10000898_pt1 | contig 25162 bp, 22 predicted proteins | sample LakKivs1_kivu2a2_FD_114534 | JGI IMG/M metagenome (GOLD analysis project Ga0172362, IMG submission 114534) | Sediment microbial communities from Lake Kivu, Rwanda - Sediment s1_kivu2a2 | ecosystem: Environmental > Aquatic > Freshwater > Lake > Sediment | place: Rwanda: Western Province, Lake... | reverse complement strand
TCATCTGATTCTTCATCCGATTCTTTATAAATTTTACCATTAAATATATTTGTATCATTAATTGCATATGTATTATTATTTATATTTTTATCGTTATATTTACATTGATTAATATAACCATTATTCATAAAAATAAATAAATAATAATTTTAATTAAAAAAATCAATTTTTTACGTTATTTATAACATTCAAATATAATTATTTTTTTGTTGTTTTTGTTTTTTTATTTGATTTTGTTTTAACTTCAGGTTCTTCAACTTCTGGCTCTTCTACTTCTTCAACTGGTTCTTCCTTAGCTTTACCTTTTGTTGATTTTTTTGGTTTTACTTCAGGTTTAACGTCAGGTTCTTCTTTAGCTTTACTTTTTGAAGATTTAGTAGATTTTTTTGTTTCTTCAGGTTCTTTAATCTCAGGTTCTACAACTTCAGGTTCTTCAACCTCTTCTTTAGCTTTACTTTTTGAAGATTTAGTAGATTTTTTTGTTTTTGTTTCATCTTGTTCTTCTTGATTTTTATTTTTTAAAGATTTAGTTGTTTTTTTAACATTTGTTTTTTTATTAACTTCTTCTTCTAATTTTTTTTCCAAATTATCAATTTCTTCTAATTCGGATTCTGAATCTAAATCTTTGTCAGATTCAGAATCTAAATCAGAATAATCATCAGCTTTATTATTTTTCTTAGTTTTTTTTACAGATGATTTTTTTTCTTTTTTGGATTTTTTATTTTCTTTAATTGAATTTTCATCATCTAAATCAGAATCTAAATTATTTTTATTAGTATTTGGAACAGTATTTAATTTATTATCTTCATTGTCTAAATCTTTACCAACTTCCTTTAATCCAAGTTTTTTTTTATAAATATTTTGTGCGATTCTAATTTTATCTAATGTATCTGCCCTTCCAGCATTTTTTTCAATAATTTCTTTAGATTTTTCAAAATAATCTTCATTTAATTCCTCAAAAATACTTTTAAAATCTTCATCCGATAATTCGGGTTTAGATATATATTTATTAAAATCAACAATTGAAAGAGTGCTTACTTTAACCATTATAAATAGATGTATATTTATTTATTTAAATATATTTATTTATTTTCAATTTTTTTATATTCAACTTTTTTTATGTAAACTGATATATATATTATTAATATTCATACATAACATATAGTATAGTACTATTGTGAATAACTAATAGGATTAATTATTCTATCCCAATCTATATTATAAGCATTAGTTAGTTTACTATCATAATTATATTGGTCTGGAATCACAAAATTAGATTTACCAATAAGAGTATCAACTGGCAATCCAACATCATTTGAATTATTTATTAAGGTATAATATGCTATAAAATAATCTTTTAAATCAGCATTAATTTTATTTCCATAAAGGTCTTGATAATAATTTTTTAAATAATTTTTAATTAAAGGAATATTTTCTTTAAGAACACCTGTGTTAAAACAATTGGGTCCAATTAATTTCTCAATATCATTTTTTAACATATTTTTAATATCGTCATATTCTTTATCTGATACATTTGATAAGTTATCAAAATTTTCATTATTTCCATTATTTTCAGTATTATCAAAATCAAATGTATTTTTTTTTAATTCATTTTTACAATTTAAATAAACTGAATCAGAAATATTACTAATATTGTAATTATTATTATTATTAGAAACATTAAAAATTTGTTGTGGATTTTTAAGAACTTTTAATTGATTATCAGAAAAAATAAAACTTTTTTTATCAATTAAATTATTTATTAGTTTTGAATATTCAGGTGTTCTTTTAATTATGACCAAATCATCAATATTATAATTATCGATATTACATTTTAAATTTTCTCTTAAATTTTCTTGATTAAAAAAATTATAAATTATATATACAATAACACCAATAAATATAAAAAACAATATTTTTATAAATATATTTTCAATCATCTGATAATTTTTATATTATATAATTAGTCAGATAAAATAATTGTTTATGTTTTCAAAATAATAATAAAACATATTTAAATTGATATTAATTTATACTAATTATAAATATTGTAAACAAATGTACCTATTAGTAAATACAAATTTTTTAGTGCCTGAAATTAAAAAATTCGATTCTTTTGACAAATCAATTGAAGAATTGCAATATAATACATTGTCAAGAAGTTTTGACTGGAATAATAGAATTTATGTGATAAATGAAAATGAACAAAATAACTTATATAAATCTGATGATAAACGTATTTATATGGTAAATTTATTAACTGGTGAAACTAAAACTTTATACACATATAAAAAATATTCTTATTTAAATACTGAATATTGGATAAAATATAGTTCTACATCATCAAATGATTTAGAATCTATGGGTAATTTTGAATATAAAAATGATTTTAAATCAATAAATTGTATTGAAATTAAAAAAGATAATGAAAATAAAAATGATATGAGTTTAACAATAAATGAAAAAAAAAATAAGAATAATTCAGTTAAATTTGAAGAAGATAATGGGAGTAAAATAATAAATAATACTGTTAAAGAACAACAAAATAAAGAATCATTATCTAATAATATAAATAGTAATGTAATTATAAAAGATGAAAATGTTAAATTGAATGAAAAAAATAATAAATCTGAAAATAATGTTGATAAAGACGAAAACAATTCCAAAAAAAAAGAAATAATTAAAATGATTGAAGAAGTTAATGATTTGTATCAAAAGGAATTATCAAATATTAAAAAATTAGAATTAAATTTAATAACTTATGATAATAAATTAAAAAAATTAGAAAAAACAAAAAAAGACAATATTATTAATGAAATAATAAGAACACAAAGTGAATATAGAACTTGGAAAAAAATTAAATATGGTCTTAAAGAAGATTCAGATGAATTAGATATTTTTAAACCAATTAGTGAACTAGAAGAATCTAATGCCATAGTACCAATATTATTTTTGTCAAAATATAATTATATTGAAAAAATACAAAATAATGAATATATTAAAATCTTATTAGAAAAAATAAATTTATTAGATTTAAATGAGTTATATTCAAATAATTCATTACCAGACAATGATATAATTCAATTTAGCACAAAATATATGAAATTATCCAAAGAATTACATTATCATTTTGATGATCATGAATGGAGTTATTTAGAAAATGAAATGAATTTAAATTCAACAAACAAATTAGGTACAAATGTAATTTCATCAAGTAAAATATAATTTTATTGATTTATATTAATTAAAAAAGATAAATGTGTATTATCATTTAAAAAATATATAGATTCCTCATACATTTTATTAAGAACATAAGAAATAACATCAAAAGATTTAAAAATTAAAGTTTTATCAACAACAAAATAATATTCACTATTTTTATTATCAATTTCATTGTCATTTTGTAAATTTTCAGAATTTTTCATTAAATATTTTTTTGTTTCCAAATCATACTCCACAATAACCAATTTATTATTTAATATCCAATTGATATTATCAAATTCAATAATTTCAATTGATTTTTTTAATTTTTGAATATCATTTATAATCATATCAAAAACAAAATGATTTTTATCACATTTACTTTGTTTATTTTTATGAATTGAACAGGATTCTTTAAAATTACAAAATTTATAACTTGATGTTTTAAATAATTTAATACTTGATGGGTCAAAACTATTATCTCTTCTAATTGGAACAGCAAAAAAATTTTTAATACTATTTGAAGCCAATATTAACCAGTCTATATATTTAATAATTGAATTAAATTCATCTATTGTTATTTCTTTAACATCTCCAAATTTTGATGATTTATTTCTAATTGATGTTCTAAGGTGGTTAGATATAAATGAAAGATAATTAATTATTAGCAAAATGTTTTTACGTTCACTATTATTTAAATCTACTGTAAAACAATCATTTAAATTTAAAATTTCATCACAATTGTCATTATTTGATTGATTATAGTCTTTTTTTTTTTCTTTACTAATAATTGAACTTTCATTGAATTTTTCAAAATTAGATAAACTCTCGTCAGAACACCAGTCTAATTCCATTTATATATTATCTTATATATAAATATTTAAATGTTTATTTTTTTTTTTTCAATTTTTTAATAAATAAAATATTGAAAAAATAATATATGATTAATATTATATATATATATATATCAAATGGAACAAACAATAAAAAACAAAAAAAATAAATCTACTGCTTCAAATAATGATAATAATATAACTATAACAGATGATAAAATGATTAATGAAGTACTTGGAAACATAGGTAAAAAAAGTAAAGACCCTGTAAAAAAAGCACTAGTTAATAATTTTATAAATGATAAAACAAATGAATCAAAAAAAACGGTCAAAAAAACATATCAAAAAAAAAATGAAAATATTGAACCAGATAATAACAATGAAAAAAAAACTTTTACTGAAAATTTAACAAAGGAAGAAATAAATGATAAATTACAAGATTATAAATTAGTTGATGATATTTCAAAAGTACCTTTAGGTACACATTTAAGATATTTTGTAATTAAAAATGGAGTCAAATTATTTAGAATGGGTGGAAATTTAAAAAGAAATTTAGATTTACCAAAATTTATAGTTCTAGTAAATGCTTTAGGAGCTGAATGGACAGTTCAAGTTAAAGATACAATATTTTATAAAAAAATGTCATTAAATGAAATAAAAGATGAATACGACAGTATAATTGAGGAATTACATGAAAAGATAAAAAAATATAAAATAAAAATAGAAGAAAAAGATAATACTATTTCAGAACTTCAAGAAACAATTAAAAAAATTAAATCAAAATCAAAATAATTTAAATTTTTAATTATTTATTAAATAATAATGAGTTCATATAATAATTATATATATGATGAATCAACAGATACATTTTATATCCTAATTTATAAATTAGGTTCAGGTTCGTATTCAACTGTATGGTTTAGTTTAGAACTGGAAAATTTTTATTCAAAAATAAAAAATAAAAAAAATTTAAAAATAAATCCAAGAGCATTAAAAATTCATAATGATGTTCATTATGAACAAGGTGAAATGGAAATGGAAATTAATAAATGTATTGTTGATAATAAAAAAAAAATTCCGAATATAAATTATCCATTATCCAGTTTTGTATATGATGATGTTTATTTTATAGTTGTATATGAGGTTGCGATTGGTTCATTATATGATGTATTAAAAATTTTTGATAAAAAATTACCAATTGAATTTGTTAATCAAATAATACCACAATTAATCAAACCAGTTGAACTTATACACAAATGTAAATATATTCATACTGACATAAAACCCGAAAACTATTTGTTAATGGGATTAGACCAATTACAAAACAACATTATTGAATATTCACATAGCTATAATTTAGGAGAAAAGTTAAAAAAAATTTCATCTCTTAAAAAATTAAAATGTTCAGATTTTGAAGATAAAACAATATTAGACCAACTAAACCGATTTTTAAAATTGGTATCTAAAAATTTTAATCTTAAGAATAATATATTAAATGATGATGATGATGATGATAATAATGACGATAATGACAATAACAATAATAAGAGTGAAGATGATAATTTATCAATTAAATCATATTATTCAATAATGTCTGATGAAAAAATGGAAGAAGATTATGAAACAGTATCATCATATGATTCAAGAGATAATGAATATGATATTCCAATTGATAATTTTCATACAAACAAAGTAATAAAAATATTATTTGAAAAGGATTCATTAAAAAATAAATTTAAAAATAAATCTACAAATAGTGATAATGCAATAAAAGAATTAAATAAAAAAATTAAAAAGCAAAATTATTTATTAGATAATTATTTTAAAAATCCAATTGTAAAATTAACAGATTTTGGTACAATGATAAAATTTGGTGAAACTAATATGACTATACAAACAAGATATTATCGTGCTCCAGAAATAATATTAGGAAATAAATTTAATGAAAAGATAGATTTATGGTCATTAGGATGTACTATTTATGAATTAGCAACAGGTAAAATATTATTTTATACATGTAAAGATCCATTAATAAATAAATATGATGTTGATTTAATAAATGTTAGAATGATGTATGAAAAAATTGAACATGAACAAAAAATTTATTTATTGAGAATGATTTTAAAATCAAAAAGAAAAAATAACTTTTTAAACAAAAATAATTGTTTAAATTTTTTTAAAGAAATTGGGAATAAAAATTGGATTGATGATATTAATGAATTAACAAAAACATCTCATCACAATCTAAAAATTTCAATTGAGATTATTGACACAATTAAAAAATTTTTAAATATAAATCCAAAAAGTAGGAATTTTAATTAGAGTTATTTTGCTTAAAATAAAGATGGAGTACAATGACCATAATAATTTGAATAAATTACGTTTGAAATATTAACATTATTTGAACCGTATTGATTACTAAAAAATTCTTGACCACCTCCACATTTATTACCATTACATCTATTTAATGATTTATTTTCTTTATTACTATTATCAAAAATTTGCAAAAATTTCTTTTCGCTATATGGTTTGTCTGAATTTATATCTTTAAGTAAATTCTCAATGAATATTTTATTAATTTCCCTTTGTTTCTTTCTTTCTTCCAAAGTAATGTATGTCATTGTTAAATTAAATTTAATGTATGGGTATACTATGTATAAAAAATTAATTAAAGCATTTCAATAAATATAATTTTCAATTTTTTTGACATATATATATATATTAAATATATATATTTTAATTATCTAAATCATCATTTTCATTAACTTCAACAACATTATGGTCTTTTATTTTTAATCCCTTAATTACTATACCTCTAACACCGGAACTACAAATTTTGAAATTATTTGATTCAAAATATTCTCTAAATTTTTTACGTTGTAGTGGTTTTTTATCATTATAACTACCAATATACCATACTTTAAATGATTCATAAATGTCATTTAATACAATATCAGATTCAGGATCTTTTTCAAGAGATTCGTTAAAGAATTCCATAATAGCATTAGAATCTGCTTTATATTTATCAGTTGCTGATTTAACTCTTTCGGGTTCTAATTTATCTAATCCTTTATTTTCTTTATATAATGGATAATATACATTAATTAATAACCACATAAAGGCTTGATTCCATTTTTTCATCTTTTCTCTTAATTCAGGATCAGTCATTCTTTCATTTGGTCCTTGTGGATTAGATGTAAATTTAATAATAAAATCAATAACTCTAATACGTCTCCAAGTACCTCCATCATCGGATGGAATTGCTGGAAGATGATTACAAGCAAGGAGTAATTTGAATAAGGGTGTATATTGAAATGGGTCTCCATATAATGGTCTTGCTTCAATTTTATCTTGACCCGTAATATTTTTCATAAAACCAACATTAATTTTATCATCACCTTCTGGTTCTTGAAGAATAATAATTCTTTTTCCAAATTTTGTTGCTAATTCAGGAGTTGCTGCTGAACTAGAACCTCTTTTTTGTGTTAGTACTGTAGGAGGTAAGGTAGCAAAATATCCTTCATCTGTTCCATTAAAAGTAATATCAATTAAATCAATAAGCGAACCTTTACCATTTTGACCTGAACCCGTCCAAATCATAAATTTTTGGTCTTTATTAGAACCTTCTAAAAATGAAGCTACATAAGCACCTAAATAATCTCTCATATCTTTTTCTGGTTGAATACTTTCAAGAAATGCTTCAATTTCTAAAATTATTGGGTCATCACGTTTAAATTCTTTATAATTATATCCAACATTTTTTCTAATCATATCATCAGGTTCACCTTTTCTAAAAATTTTATTTTTGAGGTCATAAACCCCATTAGCAAATCCAACCAAATAAATATTTTGATCTAGTTTAGATTCAAAATCTTTTTGAATATATAATCCGGCTGCTTCTTTAATAATTCTTTCTTTAAAAGCACTTTTTTTTAAATTAAAAATTAAATCTGTAATAGTTTTGGATTTTTTATGTAACACATCAGCAGTTTGACCTTGTTCAGTTACAGCTAATTTCACAATATCAGCACTAAGTTGAGCAAATTCAAGTGCTAATTCAGTACTTAATTTAATTGATAAGGAATAAGCACTATCAATACGATTCCATTTATGATTAGAAAATTCCCACCATACTTTTTTATCTATACCGCTACAAACATAATCATATTTATAATATTCGTGAACAATATGTGCTACATCAAAATCAGTTCTTAAATCTCTTCCATCCAAAGTTTTATTTAATTTTTTTCTCAATAATTGTTTAAAATTTTCAGGACTATCTTCTTTTGCCCATTTAATTAATGATGGAATTGAATAACCTGTTTTATCATTACGTCTATAACAATCTTCCCAAACTTTTTCACAACCTGACTTGTCAAATTTCTTTCCTGCTAATTTTGAAAATTCCAAAAATTCTGGTAATAAAGTTGGTGATATATTGTATAAACACCATCCTACACTAATCCATTCTTCATATGGACTTGCTCTTTCTTTACTTAATAATTTAACCAATTCTTTAGCATAAGTTATATTTTCTTGTTCTGTTGGTGATTTGTTAAATAGATTTTTTGTAAAATCTAAAATTTTATTATTAGTGTTAGATTCAATATTTTCTTGATTATCTGAACCTGATTGTTTAATAAATAATTTATTTATGTCAAATATTTTATCTGATTGTTTTTTAATGTATTTTGATTTAACTTGTTCAATTAATTCATTATATTCACTAGATTGTTTTGATTTGGTTTGATTCTCTTGATTAGATGGTTTTCTAATTGATAATATTTTAACTAATTCTTTTGTAGATGGTTTTTCTTCAATCTCATCAATATTATAATCAAAAATATATGCAATTTGATAAACATTTATATCACCATCAATATTTTTACCACTACCATATAAGAACCATTTATTTCTTAAAATTACACAAGGGTCAAAAATTTCATCATTAATTTTTTCTTTTTCTTTGTCAGTAAGAGTATAATAATCATTTGTTTCATCATCAGATTCAGAATCACTATTTTCATTATCTGATTGTGTATCAGAATCATCGGGTTTTTTATAATTATTAACTTTTACCAAAACAGAATAAACATTTGAAAATAAATCTTGTCTTATAATTTCTTTTCTTGATTCTTGATAAATTAAAAATCTATCAGAAGAATTAAGAATTAAATTGGGATATTGTAGATGAAAACCATCAGAATATAATAATTTTTTTTTATTATAAAATGGTTCAGCTTTCATTAACACATATGAATCCAAAATATTTTTATTACTAATTTTAAAATATTTTGCAACTATATTATTTATTATTCCAATAATATGCATTATATTATCAATACAAATTGTTCTTTCGGGTGTGGTTTGTTTAAAATCAAAATCTAAACATAATGGACCAATTTCCATTGGTTGTTCCATAACATGCAATACACTATCATCATTAATATTTTTTAATTCTTTAACATATATTTTTATAAATTCATCATAACAATCATCATCAATTTTAAAATTTGTATTTCCTTCATTATCCCACCATTGATGAGTTAAAGTTTTGTCACCAAATTGTATTTTTTTGGATTTTATATAATTATCAAGTGTTATTTTGCTTACGGACAAATTATCTTTTAGTTCATTAGTTTTTTTATTTTTTATTGAACTATGTTCTTCATCGTCAGTATTCCTAGTAATATTTATCATAAATAATTTAATAATATTATATAATATTTTATATTTATTTATCAATTTTTTAAAAATCAATTTTTTATGATAAATTTAACAAAAATAAGCATATATATATGTTAATTGTATTAACCATTATTTTAAAATATAAATAAAAAAAAATGAATTTACAATAATATATATATATATAATTATATATATAATAATAGATTATGTCTTATTCAATATTAGAAAGCTCATTTTGCAAAAATTGCGATAATTTTATGGATATAACAAATAATATATCAAACACATTAGAAGAAATACAATCAGGAGGTAATACAATTGAAAATTTAGAAGGGGTTATTGTTGAATCATCTGATTATGATGTATCGATTTCTGAATCAATCGGAGGAGCAAATAGCATATCAGAAGATGATGTCAATAATATATTAGATGGTTCTGATACAGATATAATAATGGGAAAAAATTTTAATATAAGTGATTTAAATAAAAATGCAATTTTTAATAAATTATCTAATGAACAAAAAACACTTGTAATTAATAGAATTTTAGATAAAACACCAAAACAAAAACAATCCAAATCAAATGTATATTCATCAAAAAAATCATATTTTTATTGTAAATCTTGTGGTTATAATGAAAAAATACCAAATCAAAAATTCATTTTTTCAAGAGGAAATGAAAATAAAAACACAATATATAATTATAATTTTATGAATTTTATTAATGATAATACTTTACCAAGAACAAAAAATTACAATTGTATAAATCCTACTTGTGACACACATAAAAATCCAAACACTAAAATGGCCGTATTTTATAGACATAAAGGTTCTTATAATATTAGATATATCTGCAAAGTTTGCAATAAATATTGGGATATTTATAATGAAACAAAAAATGCATAAATAAATTAATTTCAAAATGTGTAAAAAAAATTGAAATTAATTTAATAATAATATAATTTTATATAAATATAAATTATAATAATGGGACGAATATCAAAAAATAATTCTATATATTCAGGTCAAAAAAATGTTGATATAACAAATGTAATTACCAATACAAATATAATCAATAATACAAAATTAAATATAAATACAATTAAACACATTAATCAATCTGGAGGAAATAATAAAAATAATAAAAAAAATTTAAAAAAATCTAATGACGATGATTTAGAATTTGGTTTATCTGATGATGAAAACGAAGATGATGAAGACAACGAAGATAGTGATGATGATAATGAGGAAGATAATGAGGAACAAGACGATAATGGTGAACAAGATAATGAGGAACAAAATGAAGATAATGATGATGATAATTCAAATGAGACTTATTCTGAAAAATCTGATAAAGAATCTAATGCAGGTGATGATGAAAATAATGATAATGGTGATGAGGAAAAAAATTATATTGATGATGAAGAAACATTAAAAAATAAATGTTATTCAAAATATGCTAAAGTCGAGTATGATGAATTAGATTTTGATGAGTTATTTGGAGATGAAACAGTATTAGTTGGAAAAAATATAAGAGTATCAAAACCAGTATTAACAAAATATGAATTTGTTAGATTATTAACTGATAGAACTAAACAATTAGCTCAAGGAGCAAAACAAATGTTAAAAAATACTCAAGAGTTAAGTTCAAAAGAAATAGCCAAATTAGAAATTAAAGAAGGGGTTATTCCATTAATTATTGAGAGACCTATTCCAAATTCAAAAAGTGAACGATGGAAAGTTTCAGAATTACATATTCCGGAACATTTTTTTTCAATGTAATTTTTTATAAATTTTCATAAAATAATTTATATTCAATTGAATTTTCTAATTCATAATTAATTAAACTACCAATTAAATTTGTTAATATGGAATCAAAATTAAATTTTAAAAAATTATAATATGGAAAATTAGGTTCTTTATTTAAAATATATTTTTGTGTTTGAATGGGTAAACTATTAAACCAATATTTATTATTTGAATTTAAATGAAATAAAAAATTAATAGGTCCGTACGGTTCAATTTTTAAATATTCATTTTTTAATATTTCAGTTGAAAATAAAACTATTAATGGTTCACCATTAGTAAATTTATATAATAATTCATTATATATCTTGTTCCATATTTCTTTAGTAAAAATTGTAAATTTATTTGAACTATCATTTCCTTCAAAAAATTTAAAATATCCACTTTCACTTGAGTTATTTAAAAAATTTTTATCTGTTATAGGTACATTTGTAAAAATATTTACATTTATATTTTTAATTTTTCTTCTTAAACAACTTAATATAGAAATATTATCATAAATTCCTCCGTCAACAAAATTAGTAATATTGGTATTATTAGTTATTGGATTATAAATCCTATAATTAAATAAATCAATTTTACATTTGGTTGAATATTCAAATAAAGCAGAAATAAAATTACTACTCAATCCACATTTTATTACTGGATTTAATTCAAAATCTTTAAAAAATATATCATCATTTTCAATATATCCTCCATATAAATATTGGCCATTTTTATCATTAATTTTTATTGGTAAATTACAATAAAAATCTGTAAATTCAACAGGGAAATATTCTCCATTAATATCATCATAAAATAACGAAGCATTAATTATATTAAATGGTCTTGAATTATTATTTTCATATTTATACTTTTTATCAAAAAATATTTCTTTAATAATATAAATCCATTTGGAACAATATTTATTTTTTTTTTCAAAGATTGTATCAATAAAATTAGGTAATAGTTTAATGTTGGAAATTACATTTTCAAATGTACTATTTTCTATAATTTTTAAATTATCAATAGAACATTCGTATGGTTTTAATATTTTATTAAATTTATATTCATTTTCATAGCAAGCATACATTGACATAAAAATTGATGACCCTGAACAACTTGATATATATTTTATTTTCGTTAAATCAAAAATATTTTTAAAACTTGATATATAAGTACAAGTAAATATTACTTCACGTATTCCTCCACCTGGAAAACATATACCATAATTACTTTTATTTTGTAAAAGAATACTTTCTGGATAATTTTGTTCTGCCATATTTTTTAACTTATAATTATATTTGATATTTTATTTTTGAATGGAACATAATTTATAATATAAATACAATATAATATATAAAAAAATGTATTCTCAAGCTGAACGTGAACAAATGGGTTTGGTAAATTGTTCCAAGGTATATGTATCCAAATCTAAATATGGATTAGGTGTATTTGCTCGTGAATCTATAAAATCTGGTGAAATTATTGAAACAGGTTTAATGAATCGTTTAGTTAATGTGGATGGAAATGAAAATCCTCATTTATTTACTTGGAGTGATGATAGAAAAACTTGGGCAGCTGGTTCAGGTTGTCTTCCATATTATAATCATACATCAACTGAACCAAATATGAAAAAAATTGGTGACCTTCCTAATGATACAATGGTTGTGGTTGCTCTAAGAGATATTAAACCAAATGAAGAATTAGTATCAACTTATTATTCTGCATCTTGGAGAAAATGTTTTAATAATTTGGAATAAAAATTTCACAATAAATTTTAATATAAATATATTTTAAAAAAATATATTTATCACACATTATATATATATATATATATATATATGGAAACAGTAATTAATAATTTTTTACGTCCAAATTCTGCTTCTCCAACTATAATTGGAAAAGGTTTATATGGTGGTAATCCAGCATATTTTAAAATTTTTTATAATGGAACTAATGCTCAAAAAAAAAATATAACAAATGATGCATTATTATATGAATCACAAATTTATAATTTAATTTCACAACAAAATGATGAAATTAAAAAATTTTTTATTGGTTTTTTTTACTCAACTGATACTACAATAAATGAACTATATAATCAAGGTATTATTAAAAATAAATCAGAAACAATATTATTAGAAAGAATGGCGGCACTTGATATTTTACCTGATAGTAAAATTCATGTAATTGTCACAGAAGATTCTAAATCGGAATCATTAAATGATTATTTACTAAAATTTACAAATAATTTTGTAAGTAATGATTATAATATAATTAAAAAAATATTAAGTAATATTTTTGATTTAGTTATACAAGGAATTTACGTTTTAAATGATATATTAAAAATTCAACATAATGATATGCATTTTGGTAATATTTTAATAAAACAAAATAAAATGGAATATTCAACATTTGATAAAACACATTTAGAAAGTGAATATAAAATATCAATATATGATTTTGATAGAGCATATTATAATGGTCATGATAATGAATTATTAAATAATTTATGTGCTACTGGAGATGGTTGTAATAATTTATCATTAAAAGATATGTTTGTATTTATACAGTCATTAATTTTTAAATATTTATCGATAAATACAGATATAAGATATAGTTTATTGAAAAAATATTTAGAAGAATTATTACAAGCAGTTGTTCCTGCAAATTATATAGAATTGTTAATTAAAAATATGCAAGATATATTTAATCAACAAAAAAATTTACATTGGAGTTCTTATTGCATGCATTTGGATAATCTTAATCACATAAGTTTAAGTTATCCTTGTAGTAATACTAAAGATCAAGATATAATGATGTCATGGCTTGTAGATGTACCTAATAATTTTAAAATTTTCACAGCTGATATTAAAAAAGAATCATATACATACTTTAAAAAATATTTAAAATATAAAAATAAATATCTATTATTAAAAAAACAACATTAATAAAAAATTAAAAAAATATTATTTTTTTTTCTTCATATTTTTAAGATATTCTATATTTGACTGAATATCTTGAATAGAAATTTTATCAGTTATTTCAATAATATTTTCATCAATATCATCAATTAAATTATCACGAGCAATTTTTTTTATTAGAAAACCCATTGACCAGTTGGATTTTTTACCTGTAGAACCTATTTCTTCCAAATAATAACCATATTGACCAGATTTTAAATTATATTTAGTTTTTCCTTTTGACCATTCTTTATATATTTTTATTTGAGATTCGTTAGATGTTTTTTTTTCATCTGATTTATCAAGTACTGGTTCAGATAATTTTTTTTCAACTAATTCCGTTACCTCTTTTGATTTAGATTCTATATTTGATTCATTTATTTTAGAGTCTTTTGGGATTAAATATTTTAAATTTAAATTTCTATCCCCACATACTAAATATTTACCGAATTTACCATTCTTTAAAATAATATCAATACCTGTACTTGTTTTACCAATTATTATACCATCCAACATTTTATTTTCAATCGGTTTAATATTTCCAATTTGTTTTTCCAAATAAGCATAAAAATCTTTAATAATTTTAATTTTTTTTACAGTTCCTTCTGCAACATCATCTAATTCTTTTTCCATATTTGCAGTAAATTTATAGTCCATAATCATAGGAAAATTTAATTCTAAAAATTCTGTAATATTTCTTCCTAATGCTGTTGGAACTAATTTCTTTTTTTCTTTACCAATTATAAGATCTTTTGTTTCTACATCAATTGTTTTGGGGTCAGATGATTTAGCAGTGTATTTGGTTGTTTCTATTTTAGTTCCTTCCATATCTTTAATATCAACATAACCTCTTTTTGTTATTTTATCAATAAAACTAGCATATGTACTTGGTCTACCTATATTAAGATTTTTTGGATCCATACGATTAATTAAACTAGCATCATTATATCTTGTAGGTGGTTTAGATGTATCTTCAATTCCATTAATTTCTTTCCATTCTAATTTGGTTAGTTGTTTTAATTCTAATTTGGTATTACCTTTTTTACCATCCACAATTAAATATCCCTCATAAATTAAGTTTTCCAAAGTCCCAACTAATTTATATGGAACTAAAACAGATTTTTTATCATTAATTTTTATTTCAACCATTAAACTTTGATATTCAGCTGCCTTCATTTGAGATTGAATTGTTCTTTTCCATATTGCCGAATATAATCTTTTTTCGTCTCCTGTTCCTTCAATTTCATTATAATTAGGTTTAGTTGGACGTACACATTCGTGTGCTTCTTGTGTATTTGCTTTTTTGTTAACAAATTTATGATGTTCAAAATAAGATTCTTTATATTTATCCTTGATAACATCTTTAATTACTTTAACTGCTTCATCAGAAATTGAAGTAGAATCTGTTCTCATATATGTTATATGTCCACCCTCATATAATTTTTGAGCAACACTCATTGTTCTTTTAGCATCCATTCCTAGTCTTTGGGATGCATATTGTTGTAAAGTAGATGTGGTAAAAGGAGCTGGTGCATTTGTTTTTTTTGTTTTTTCAATAATATTCAATATTTTATATTCACCTTTACACATTGCTTTAATAATTTTTACTACTAATTCCTCTTGTTCCTTATCAAATGTTAAATATGATTTGGAAGATATGTTATTAGTTGTATCTATATCTTTTTTTTTTGATTTAGTTGATTTAGCTGATTTAGTAGATTTAGTTTTAGATTTAGTTTTTTCTTCTAATTCTTCTTCTAATTCATTAGATTCTACTTCATTAGATTCATCTTCAGCAAATTCATCTTTTTCAGTTAACTCAATATCTGCATCTGCTTTAGTTAATTTTGTTTGAATTTCATGTTCACCTAATTTAACCAAACATCCAATGTAAAAATATGTTGATTTTTTTTGTTTATAAAATTCTTCTATTTCTTTTTCTTTATCTACAATAATTTTTACTACTACCGATTGTACACGTCCAGCCGATTGTGCTCCTTTAAATCCATTTTTATATAATAAAGGACTAATCATATAACCTGCTAATCTATCTAATATTCTTCTTGCTTGTTGAGCATAAACCATATTTAAATCTACTTTTTTAGGATTAGCAACAGCATTTGTTAATTCTTTTTGTGTAATTGAATTAAATACAATTCTTTTTCCATTATAAATATCTAATTCTCTTTCACAAGACCAAGCAATCATTTCACCCTCTCTATCTTCATCCGCAGCCAAATATACATTTTGTTTACCTACTTTGATACAAGCTGAACGTAATTTTCTAATCACATCAACTTTATCTGGATATTGATGATAAACCGGTTCAAATGATTCCATATCAATTGACATAGTTTTATCATCCAAATCAATAATATGGCCAACTGAAGCCATAACTATATAATCTGGACCTAAATATTCTTGGATTTTTTTAATTTTACCCGGAGATTCAACTATTAATAATTTACTCATGATTTTAAAAATATAAGTATATATATGTTAGTTTATTTATAAATAAAAATCAATTTTTTATAAAGTTTTTTATCCAAATTAAATTACACTGATAATATTTTATAAATGAGAAAAACAATATCACTTTCATCAAACAAATCAGAATCCCAAGCAAAATGATATATTGGATTTAAATCATTTGATTTTTTTTTCACAATTGAAAAAACATTTTTATTTTCACATTTATACATACAATTGAATCTAGAACCCAAAACATTGGATATATTATAATTTACATTGGATATATACATATCATTAAAATTTAATGTTAATTCTTTTTTTTTAGAATACTTTGGATTAATATAATTAATAATTTTATTATTTATTTCAATTTGTTTTGGTAATGGTAATTCTTGTTCTTTATTAACTTCAAAAACTATAGTTTTATTTTTTAAGATATCTTGAATATTATTTATTCCATAGTTATTTCCATCTCCAAATGAAATAATTATTGTAGTTTTATCATTTATTGAAATTTCATTAAATAATAATTTAAAATATTCAAAATAAGAAATATTTTCTTCGTGTCTAACATATATTTCTCCAAATTTTAACATTTGAATATTTATAATATATTAACTAAATATTTTATTTTGTTAATAATATATGTTTGTAAATAAAAATCAATTTTTTATATAAAAAAATTATTCTTGTAATAATATTTTATAAATAAGTACAATAATATCATTTTCATCAAATAAATCAGAATCCCAAGCAAAATAATATATTGGATTTAAATTGTTTGATTTTTTTTTTTTTTACAATTGAAAAAACATTTTTATTTTCATAATTATATATACAATTATATTTAGAAGGTAAAGCATTTTTTATATTATAATTTATATTTGATTTGTATATATTTTTAAAATTTAATGTTAATCCATTTTCTTTTGAAAATTTTGGATTAACATAATTAATTATTTTTTTATTGATTTCAATTTGTTTTGGCAAAGTATTTACTTTATCCATAACTAATCCAATAAATTTACATTTAAATATATTTAGAATTTTATCCATATCATAATTATTTTCATCTCCAAATGAAATAATCATACTTGTTCCTTCATTAATTGAAATTTCATTAAAACCAAATAATAATTCATAATATTCAGTATATGTAATATTTTCTCCATAATTTATATAAATTTCACCAAATTTTATCATTCGAGATATTATAACATTAAACGATATATTACATTTTAATATATTTTATAATAATCAAATTTTTTAATTTGGTATAAAATTTTCCACTTGAATTAAACCTAAATTAACTAAATTTGCAAAAGGTTTTAATCTTGAATAATCGTGTTTAAATTTGCTATTTGATTTAAATTTTATTTGGGGATAATATTTTGATTTTGAAAAATATTCTAATAATTCAATTTCATCCACAAAACCTTTTGTATAACGATTGTAATCTAAATCAACCAGATTGAATAAAAACTCACAATCAATAATTAAACGAGTACCATTATCTAATTGTATGAATTTAATATCTTTATCAAGCACATATTTATTTGAAGAACAAAGTATACCAATATGTGATAATGTTAAATTTCTATCAACAATATCAACCATTTGTTTCAAAAAAATATTCGCAAATGAATATGAAAAATAAGCTCTTGTTATTTCCATTGATTCAACATTCCACGATTTAAGTAAATCAATTTGGTAAAAATGTTTGGTAAGAATATGTTTTGAATATTGAGTAAAAGTATATTTGTTAGTATGTGTATCAAATCTTTTTAAAAATATTGAATTTAAATTTGAATTAAATATAAATGATTCTTGATTTTGTTTTTCTTTACAAATTATAATATTATTATGACTCATATTTACTTTCGTAGACAATACATCACAATCCAAATCATTATTTTTAAAATATTTATCACAATTTAATAACGGAATTGTTTTTGTCTCAATTATATCATATTCATTTGGAATATTAGAAAATAAATCAATAAATAATTCTGTATCTGATAAAATAATATCAACGTCACCAAAAGTATTTTTATTTCCAAGTCTAAATGGGGTTAAATATTTTAAATTATAATTATCATTATGTTTTAAATTTTCTATATACAAAATTAAATTATTATATTCTATTTCATTTAATTGTATAGTTTTATCAAATGTTTTTCCACCCATTTATAAATAATGTAATAGATATTTTATTATTTATTTTCATTTTTTTATTATAAAAAAATTTTATTAAAAAATCTTCCAATTTAAGTTAAATATTCATAATTGAAATAAATTTATTGTATTGAATTAATATATTGTATTTATCCTCTATTTCTTTAATCTCATTAATAAATTCATCAATGTATGATGGATTTATTTGATATTTGATAAAAATATTTAATAATAATTCCTTAACAATTTCAAATAAATAATTAATGGCATTGTTCTTAATTAAAATAATATGTTCATTATTTTCACCACAATCATTCATATTTGAAATTATTGAAATACAATCCAAAATAATATCAATTTTACCTAATACGAATAAATTATATTTACTATCTTGATAATTTATTTGTTGATTTTGAAAATTGGATTTAATTGATAATAAATAATTTATTCCCCACATTTTTAAATTAATATTTCTATTATTAGTACAAACATATAAATATCTTATTATTGGAATAATTCCATTTTTTATATGATTTAAAATTATCCTATCTGTTTTAATTATTTGAAAACACAAAATCATTTCTTCAGGTTTATCAAATAAATAATTAGTACCATTAGGTAAAAATATACAATTGGTAGAATTTGTTTCAAATCGAATTGTAAATTTTCTATATTGGCTAATTATTTTAGATTTTTCCATATTAGTTAATAAATTTGGATTTAAATATTTTAATTTATTTAATTCATCCTGAGTTATTACAGGATAAAATTCTGGATTTGACAAATTAAAATAACAAGATAAATCTGTACCTCTTGTTATATCAATACATATTTTATTTGAATCAAAAAAAGTACATTTTTTTTTAACCAATTCTTCTAGTAATATTACATTTGTTCCAACAAATTCGTGATAAAATAATAAAGTATTATTAATACCATTTGATATTTTACAACATAATTCAACCATAAATTCTTCAAAATTAAAACGAGTATTATTATTAGTATAATTTTGTCCCCAAGAAATATAATCTGATATTTTAATAACATTAATTCCTAAACCTGACAAATATAAATTATCAAATTCATCTGATACTGTCCAAGAATTTTCTAAAAAATTATTTGGTGAACTTACAATATAAGGTTTATTATCATTAAAAGCTGGGTCAATCAAAACAATTAATATTGGAACATCCAGATTTTTAAATTTAAAGTCATGAATAAATGGAGGAAATTGTTGATTTTCTTCAAATTTCCAGTGAATAATATTGTTTGATTCTTCATTAATTTTATTTGCTTGATAGTAAGAACCTGTACCAAAATATATAACACTAGAATTATTTGAATCAATAAAATTTATTATATAGCTTTTTAAAGTATTAAGAGTTATCATAAGTAACTAATATAAATATGAATATTATAAAGTTTAATTTAAATATTATTCTAAATTAAAATATTTCAATTTTTTCAGGTAAATTATATATGTGATTTAAGCGTTTCATATAAATTTTGACAAAAAAATTGATATAAATATTATATATATATAATATTATTATAATCTATAATTAACAATGTCTAAAAAAATAGATATCGAAAAATTTATACCTGAATTAGTACCTATTGAAAAAAGTGTATATCAACAAATAAATGATGTTAAAACAACAATAATAAAAATGTTTGCAAATAGGGGATTTATTAATAAATCGAATTTAAGTAAATATGTTGAAAAATTTATAGCAGATGAAAATGATGATTTAGAATATGTAATTGACTTGGATAATAGTCAAAATTATAATACTGAAATAAAAAATAAAAAAGTATATATAAAAATATTTAATTATAAAATATCTTCAGTTAGTGAAAAATCACCTATTGGTGAATTTATTAAAAAACACAACAAAGAATTTAAATTTATAGTTGTGCAAGATATAACTTCTAAAACAGAAGAAACAATTAACTCTTATGATACTCAAGTTGAAATTTTTAAATTTAATAAATTACAATCTGATGTTACTGAACATATGTTAGTACCTTTACACGAAGTTTTAACAAAAGATGAAGGAGAAAATGTTTTAGAATCTTATAGAGCAAGAAAAAGAGATATGCCATTAATTAGAACAAATGAAGATGTAGCAAAATATTATAATATGAAACCTGGTGAGATTGTAAGAATATATAGACCATCTCCTCTTACTTGTGAAGCAATCGCTTATAGATTAGTAATTAAGTCTACAGATTCTAAAATTAAAACATAATTTATTTTAAATTAATTATTTGATTAAATGTTTGAAAATAATTATCTATTTCTTCTAATGTTTTTTTTATATTAATATTACTTTGTTCAATTGTAACAACTTTAGAATTTACAATATCAAAATATTCCAAATCATCTTTTGTACTATTAACTAAATATTCTAAGTAATTTGTTAATACTTTTATTTTTAATTTATAATCGACATATTTATTTGTTATAAACTCATCAATATTTAAATTTATAACAATATTATTTTTCATTATTTCTAAATAGTCCTCATATACATATTCAAGTTTTTCCAATATTAGTCTACTAACGATATTTGATTTATAAATTTGATTCCAATTTTTTATATTTTTTTTCATAAATAAATAAAGTTTTATGAATAAGTTTTTATCTTTTGTACAATACCAAAGAGTATTTACATTTTCATTTACTAAATTTACTTTAAAAAAATATTTAATTATTAAATTTGGATTTAAAATATATTTTTGTTTTTTAAGAATAAGTTTTAATAAATTAATTTGTTTATATTTTAATGCAAAAATAATATATTTATTTTTTGATTTAGTGTTAAATTTTTTGATACAATAAGAATAAATATTTGCTAAAGTATTTTTATTTTTTATATCTTTTGTATATTTTGATATATTTTCAATGAAAATTTTTTCGTTAAAAATTGTTTCAGTATAAATATCAAAAAGTTTTTGAATCAAATTATATTTTTTGGAATCAAGTATTAAGTAAACAATTTCATCTATATTTATTCTTTTAATATTTGTATTTATATGTGTTATAATTTGTTCATCAGAAAAATATTTAAATAATATTTTTAATAAATTTTGACTGATTGGTATATCAAATATGTTTAGATTTGATATGAAATTTTGATAATTATTTTTTAAATTATAATTATTTTTATACATTCTACTTTTCCAACCTCTTGAGTCATAATCTAAATATTTTTCCAATTGATACATAATATTTGTTGGTATTTTATATTTATATTTGAAGAGTATTTTAGATATATTGGAATTGCCTAATATTAAAATATCTAGCCATAATTTAGTGTAAAATCGTGATGTTTTATCAAATAAATATTTATATAATATTTTTGATTTAACTAACAATTCAAATAATTCATTAGTATCATTTATAATAATTTTTTTAATTACATTGTAGATTTGATAATTTATCGGTAAAATATTTTTAGACCAAATTATATCAATTGTAAAAAAGTATCCGGAACTTAATAGTTTAGCAAATAATTTGTAGTTATAAGTAAATAAATAAGCTTTTTTTTTCTCAATACATAAATTAACAAATTTTAAAATATTTTTTTCTTTAATATTAGATTTAGTCAATGTTAAACATATTGAATTTAACATAATTTTTGGTTTAGTTTTATTTAATAATCCAATAAATGTTTTATCATCTCCATATAAAATTAATTCTTTAATAAAATTTGAATTTGTAAAATTAATTTTACAAGTCATATTATTAAGGGTATAATTATTTAAATTTTTTACAATTAAATTATATTTAGAAGGTAAATATATGCTATATTTACATTCTAAATCATTTTTACTATATAAACTTAAAATATATTCTTTTATCATTATATAGTTAGTAAAATTGTATTTGTTAAAATAATATTCTGTAAAAATGCTTAAAACTTTTGAATTGTAAATAAAATTCCAATTAATAATTTCAAGTATTTTTTTAATTGATATTTTTTTTTCAATAAGTATAATTAAAAAATCAATTCTATAATATGTCCAGTGTATTTGTTCAATAATAGAATTATCACAAAAAAATAAATAATATGTTATGATATATTTATGACTTATTAAATTTTCTGTAATATATGTTTTATCATAAATATAATATAAATAATCAAAATTTATTTGAGATGATATGATTGAATTTAATTGTTCAATTAAAATTAAATTATTGTTATTGTTATATGGTTTTGAAATTATTTCTATATTATCTTTTTTCAATAGAATTTCTTTGATTTTATTTTTTGTAGATTTATCATAATTTCTAAATTTATAATGTAAAAATCTTGGTCTTTTAATTAAACTAGAAGACATTTTATTATTTAAAAGCCATTCGTTAGTATATTTTAACCAATTTGTTATATTGATATTTTCCATCAGCATATATTTTATATAAATATTTTTTCTTTTAAATTATTAATATAACACAAAATAAATGAATAATATTATAGATATAAATTATGATAAGAACGATAATAAAAAAATAAATAATAATACTAACATAATCAAAATATCAGGTTCAATAGGTATGAAAAAATTAATTAAAAACAATAAAAATATATTTATGTTTTATGATGACCATTCAAATATTTCTTATTGTAAAAATGAAGGGAGTGTATTTTTACATGATGTTTTTGATAAAATAATAAATAACACATCAGATTATATTATTTTATTAGAAGAACCATTTGTAGGTAATTATTCCAATATAAAATTTTTATGGAACGAAACACCACACGTTATAAAATTTAGAAATTTTTATAAAAAAATAATAAAAAAATGCTCAGATTCAAAAAAATGTAATGTATTTCCAATAGATATTAGATTAATATTATGTGATGTTTCTATTGATGAATTGGTATCAAATATAAATTCAGAAACATATTTTGATAATTATAAAATATCAGTATTGGAATATTTTAAACATATGCTATATTTATTTGATTATATTAGTTGGAAAGAAGAGTTATTTAAAGATTCTGATCCAAATATAAAATTTATAAAAAAAGTTTTTAATGAATTTAAACAAGACAAATATTATTTAAAATTATTAAATCAATTTGAAAAAATATTTTTTACATTTATTGAACCAAATAAAAATATTGAAATAAAATTATTTATTAAAAAATATAAAGATAACCTTTATGATTTTTTTACAGGTTATCCATTTGAAAATAATAATGAATACATATTCTTAGATCAATATGATAAATTAATTAATGGAATAATGGAATTTTATACATACATTTTATTATCATGTATGAATTACAAAAATATAATAATTTATTCTGGATATTATCATTCAAATAATTTGTCATATATTTTAAATAAATATTATGATTTTAGTATTATTTATGAAATAGGTAATACAGAAGATATTGAAAAAAAAGATGATGCTAATATAAATAATTGTATATATGTTAATAAAAAAATTTTTCAATAATTTAAGATGATAATAAATCAGTTGTTGGTATTTTATTTTTTTTATTTTTTTTTTTTTCCATATTTTTTGGATTTAAATTATAGTCAGATGAACGAGATAAAATTGTGCTTAAGTTACTTGAAGATATTTTATTATTTTTTTTATTTGATTTAAAAAAACAATAAATTTTATATAAAATGAATAAAATAGCAACTGCAACTATCATATAAATGAAAAAAACAAAATAAGAACTTGAAGCATAATTTGAACCTAATGAACCTAATGAAGTTAAAAAAGGTATTAGTTTAGGTAATATTTTTTTTGTTAAAACATTTAATAATGTTGTTTGTATAGCATTTTTAATTATTTCATTTACCACACTATTAAGAATTGAAGTTTTTGAAAAACCAAGCATTGAATAATATTTATAATATATTATTCAAATAAAAAAATATTAATTTGGGTTATATTTTAAATATCAAACGCAAAATTATAAATATATCTTATATAAAGATTAATTAGTTAGTTTGTTAATTTAATATTCAGTAGAATCTTCATCATTAGAATGAGAATGAGAATGAGAATGAG